>Ga0194116_10006009_pt1 | contig 13105 bp, 13 predicted proteins | sample TA2MahsurfametaG_4_FD_148617 | JGI IMG/M metagenome (GOLD analysis project Ga0194116, IMG submission 148617) | Freshwater microbial communities from Lake Tanganyika, Tanzania - TA2015008 Mahale S9 surface | ecosystem: Environmental > Aquatic > Freshwater > Lake | place: Tanzania: Lake... | reverse complement strand
ATTTTCACTTATTAACAGTCATTTATAGAAATTCATAAATTAAATAGTATTTAATATCATTAATAAATATATGAATATTCATGGAAAGTAGGTAAATATTAAATCATATTAAATTTTAATTAAAAAATATTATTTTCTTATATTGACTTTAACTTGATAATTTATAATTAAATCCAAATAAAATTACTTAAACAAAAAATAACATTTTAAAAATGTTCCGGAATCTAAATTTTAAAAATTCAAAAAATAATATTTTTACAAATATAAGTCCGATTTTAAAATCAAACATTCAATATTTGATTAAAACAAACCAAAGAAATATAATAACAATCGTTAAATCAAAAAAAAACCTCATTTCGAATAAAACAAATATAAAAAGTGGCAAAAATTTTAAATTCTTTTCAATTATACAAAAAAATTCTAATGAAAGTCTTTATAAGTATGATTTGATAAAAACAACAAAAAATTTTGAAAAATTTTATTTCTTGAAAGGGAAAAACCAAGGTTTTTTTAATATTTTAAAATATCCCAACGATGCTCCAAAAGGATTATTATCTTTTAACAAAAAATTTTTTACAACTGATCAAAATATTAATAACAAACAAAACCTCAACAGCCCAATTAAAATGCAAAGCCAAGGGAAAAAAAATGATTCACAAATTGATGAAAAAAGTTCTCCCGAACAATACAACAAAGACATAGAAAAGTCGCAGCAAGAATATGATAGCGATACTGAAGATCAAGTAAGTTTTTACAACCAACGAAAAAGAATGATTTATATTTTCACAAGTTCATGCCTCATTTTCATAGGAATGTACTTATTCCTTAATTATGTTAAGCCTGAGGAAGATGTTCCTCTTCAAAAAAGATTTGGTCAAGTTACTTATGTTGGATCTGCTAAAATTGGGGGGCCTTGGAAGCTCTATAATACTAAAGGTGAAATTATGACACACAAAGACTTCAATGGAAAATATTATTTAATTTACTTTGGTTTTACTCAATGCCCAGATGTTTGTCCTATGAGTCTTCAAAAGATTGCGAAAGCACTTACAAAAATACGCCAAAGTAAAGAGTATAAGTATTTTGATTTAGATTGCATATTTGTTAGTGTTGATCCTGATAGAGATTCTTATGATAGAATAAAGAACTATTGTGAGCTTTTTAATAAAAATATTATTGGATTAACTGGAAAATCAAATGACGACCCAGAGTTGAAAGCAATGCTGAAAGAATTCAAAATACATTCAAGCAAAATTTATTTAACAAAAGAAGATGAGGAAATTGATAGAAAGAATCTTGAAAGAAATGTGCCAGAGATAGTTGATGCAATGAAAAAAGTTGAACCTAAATCAAATATGAAATATTCTCTTGATCATACTATAGTGACGTACCTCATGGGTCCGAATAATAATTTTATAACTTTTTTATCAGCAAATTTAAATCATGAAGAAATGTATAATATTATTTTGGAAGGTATAATGAATGATTTGAGTCAAAAAATAAAAGGAGCCCCAGTTGAGAAATCAAGAAAAAATTAAAATAAATTAATTTTAAATTGAATTTTTTTAAATCTTTATTTTTCTATTTGAGAAAAAAAAAATTTTGAAGAAATTTTTTTTAAAATTTAATTTTTTGAATAATCAATTCTTTTTTTACTCTCTTTTTTTCGATAACTATTTTAATAAATGTATATTTTTGTTTATTTATTCATTCATAATCTTTTTAAAGTTAAATAATTGTTAGAAATGAAAATAAATTTGAGACTTTTAAAATTTTAATTAAGGAGTTAAAATTTTTAAAGCAAAAAATTTGAATTTGAAAGTGAATGAGAATCGTCATTGGATTTTATATATTTACCATTAAATGGTTTTTATATTAAGCATTGTTATCATTAAAATAAGCTGCTCCATCTTCAAAACCTTTTATCGCAATTTTAACTTGATTATAATCAACTTGATGATGCAAAACACATCTAATGTACTTTCCACCTTCAAAAGAATGAGTCAAAACTCTATGCTTTTTGAGTAAATATTCTTCAAATTTATCAGCTAAATTTTCTTGATGAAAATAATCCTTATCAAAATACACATTTACAATATTAGTTTGAGGCTCTGGACAATTTAAGCCTTTTATTTCATTTATCTCATGAGCTAATAATCCCGCATTAAAATGATCATTTGAGAACCTTTCTTCATAGTCTTCCAGTGCTGTTAATGCAGCAGCAGCTAAAACTCCGTTTTGTCTCATTCCACCACCAAGTGCTTTTACAATTCCTTTTGCTTTTTCATAGTGTTTACTTTCAAAGAAAATAACAGAACCGCAGGGTGCTCCTAGTGCTTTGCTCAAGCAAATATTAACAGTTTCAAAATCCTCTGTTAAAAGAGAGGGTTGTAAATTCGAAGCAACTGAAGCATTTAAAACTCTGCTGCCATCCAAATGAAAAGCAATTTTATTTTTTGTCTCAAAATTTATTAAATGTTTTTTATTAAAATTTTCTTTTTCTGGCAAAATAAATTCTTTGAAATATTGTCTATCTATAATCACTCCACCATTATAGTTATGAGTGTTCTCTAAAGCAACTATCTTGGGATGCTTTACAGCTTCAAAAAAATTGGCTTTATCAATAACTTGAATTTCTTTAGGAACATTATTTGATTCAGCAAAGTCATTAATTGCTTTTGAAATAGAAAATTGCTCTATTTTGAAATTTGTTTGATGATCCATATCAAATTTAGATGCAGTTGGATTTATAGAATCTAGCAAAGGACAAGTAAGAGGTCTAAAGCCTAATAGTTTTTGAGATGGTAATTCTGTTTTGAAAATATGTGATTTAAGTCCTTGAAAAATAAAATCACCTCTTTCTGCATAAAGTGAAAGGCAAACCATATTTCCCATTGTTCCGCTTGGGACAAACAATGCAGATTCCTTTTTAAATAAATTACAAAGCTTTTGAAGCAATTTTTCAGTTGTTGGATCTTCATCAAAACAGTCATCACCATATAAACAATTTTGAATATTTTCTAACATTTTCTGGGTTGGAATAGTTTTCACATCAGAGCGTAGTTCGATGTAATCTTTGAAGTAATCCTTTTTATTAGTGTCTATTTTTTTCGAATTATATCCCATAGAATTATAATTTTTTTTGGTTATTGAAACGTATGATCTAGTAAAAGTTCTCTTTGCATTAATAAAATTTTTAATACGGAGGCAATTTTTAGAAATAGCAATTTCTGATAATTTTATGCTTAAAGACTTCATTGGAACTTTTATTTGTTTTTTTATTTAATAACTTGATTTGAATTTACTTTTAAAATATTATTTTGATTTATGAATTTCATTTTGTTTCATAAAGCTTAAGAATAAAAAGACAAATGATTGTGTTAACAAAATCTTTCTTGATTATTCTTGATATTCGAATTAAAAATGAAACTCATTAAGATTCAAAGATTAATCGTTTACAACTATCATTTAGATGAATTAATTTACAAAAATCCAATTTATAATACAAAGTCTAATTCTCAATATTATTTCAAATAATTATATTTTAATTATCAATTTTTTCATTTATTAATTATCTCTATAGTTGAATATTTTGTTTAAAAAGGTTATTCATAAAACTTTTTAATTATTGATTATTATTCATAATTTAGAAATTATATAAATTTAAGTAAAAAGATATTCAGCCAAATTAAAAAAATCAATACATTTAGATTCAAAAATAAAGTAATCTATTTTTCTTTAAAACATAAATATCATTAACTTAATTACAATATTTTATTATTTCCTTACCATATAATCTTTATTTGAAAAAATATTAATATTGATGAATGAAAAAAATATATTAAATTTTCGTGAAAAGAATACTTGAAATATTTTCTTAAAACTGTTTTATATAATTTAATTTTCTATTAATCTTTCTAATTTCAACATATATTATTTTTATAAATATTTGCAATTTATAAAAATAATTCAATTTTGTACTTGCTTTATTAATTACAAATGATTAATCTCTTAAATATAAGGAGTATTCAATAAACAACATTAAAATTTTACTCAATCCTCTCATAAAAAAATAAAATATAAATAAATTTTCGATTATTAAACAAAGCTTATTATTTAATTATTTGATTTATCTTCATTAATTGTTTCTTCATTTTCGTTAAGAGTTGTATTATTACATATACTACTTCTCCCTTTTCGTAAAGAAGTCTTATCCAAATCAGTGATTGTAATTTGAGAGCTTCCAAGTTTAATATCACAATCTAAAATCCCTGAAAATACCTGATTTCTTCTAGTATTGAGTTTTCCTCTTCCAGAATTTTTAGTTGGACTTGCGCTGTAAATATCAGTATAATTATTTGTTTCTTGAGTACTAAAAAAGGAATTATCAATAGGATCTTTTATTCTATTATCTATGCAAAAAGTATTATTATTTTTTTGATTTTCATTATTTTTATCTGTTAAGTCAAAGTAATTTTTATTATTATATGCGAAAACATTTTGATTCGCTTGATAATTAAAAGAATTTCTTTTTTTCAATGATTCAATATCAGCCTCTGATCCTTTATTGTTTAAATTATTTTCATTATAACTTTGAATTAAAGGATTTTTAAAATTCTTTTTATGATTTCCAGATAATTCCTTCAATACATCAATATTATCTTCATATAAGTCAAAATTATTTTTTTTGATTTTTTCATTTATTTTATAATCATTATCATTCTCATATAAAAATGCTTTTTCTAAATCATCTAAATCAAAAAAATTTTCTTCTTTAAATAGTGTTGCTGCATAAAATTTATCATTATTTGAATGAAAAAGAGATTTATTACTTCTACGAAATTTCGAATTCCCTATAGGATCTATGTTTGAATTTGAATTATTATTTTGATGCAATTCAATGTTAGGGTCTCTATTTGATTTACCAAAAGAATCAATTTTTTTATTTAAATTTTCAAGAGATTTAGATTTAAAAATCTGCTTCAAATTTTTATTGAAATTTTTCGATTTTTTATTTAGTGAAGATTTTAAATTAAAATCTATATTGAAGTTGTTAAGCCTTCTTGGTTCTCTTTTTGATTCTGTTTGATAATTCGAAGTATTTAGCTTTAGCTTTTGAACCTCTTCTTCTTCTAGGCTTATTTTATCAAAACGTGTTTTGGATATCTCTTGCTTTAACTTTTGATTTATAAGGTTTTTGTGTTGGTTTATGCTATTCAAACTATCTTTATTATTTCCAGAATTTTTTTCCAAATTACTAGTATTTAAAAAAGAATGTCTTATTTCTTGATTTACTCGAAAATTTTCCACAATAGAATTAATATCTATGCTATATTTAGCATTGAAGTTTAAATGCGCATTTTTTATATTTAGTCTTCTTCTATGCTCCTTTAAAATCAAAGCATCATAAGAATATTGCATTATAAAGTCTCTGATTGTATTAACACTTTGAAGTGGTCGAGTATCATTGTGATAACCATCCACTTCTAATAGAAGCTTACAAGTGTTTCGGTTGATATTTTTAAATATTTCTCGAGAATGTGAAATATGGACTAATTCATCTTCTTTTCCATGAATTAGTAAAGTAGGAACTTTTACTTTTTTTGCATTATTGGCTGGAATAAAATTGCTAATTAGTTATACATATATAAATTAAAATTATTACTTTTTATATACTTTTTTATTTATATGTAAAAGCAAAGTATTTATACAATTTCCAGATGAAACAAAATATTAAAAATAATAATTGATTTACTCGATATCAAAACCATCCACTTTTTCAAGTAATCTTTTTCTCGCACTGCTTATTAAATATTTAGACATTACAATAGGAATAAAAAATTTATTTGAAAGAATTTCTTCACATAATTTTGGGAAATTACTAAAAGGAGAATCCAAGACACAAGCTTTTATATTAGGATCCATTTCAGAGTACCTCAAGGAAGAAACAGCTCCCATACTTCTTCCATATAAAATTATACTTTTTATTCCAAATTCTTTTCTCAAAAATTCAACAACAGCTTGAATATCATATTTTTCAAAATACCCAAGAGTAACGTAATCCCCTTCACTGAAACCTGCTCCTGAAAAATCGAAACTGCAAATATTGAATTCCCAAAGCAAAAATTCAAAAATTTCTATAATATCTATTTTATTTCCAGCATTTCCATGACAATAAATTATCAAAGGGCTTGTTGCTAAATCTTTGCTTGTACTGTCTAATGGACACCAAAGTGAACAACTAATTCTTTCTCCCCTTGAGTTTTTGATCTAAATTATTTTTTATTTTTATTATAAAAGATATATTTTAATTTAATATGTTCAATTATTCAAATCATAAACAATAAAATTTAAAGGATTTTTCATCTTCAAAATTTTTTTAATGCATTCGATATTTACTATTTTAATTTTTGTTTTAATAAAAAACTGGTGTTAATAAAGTAATTTCACACGATTAAAATTATTAAATTAAATTTATAATAAAATTTCTTTTATTAAATTAACTTCCATTAAATTTAAATTTTCTTGGTTTAAAAACAAAAATAAATTCTTTATTCTTTTGACAAAGATTAATTTTTATTCACTAATAATTTGTTATTTAAATTTTATTTTTTCAAATTCGCAATATGAAGTCTTATAAAAACAGCATTAAATTTTAAGGAAATATAGCTTTTCTTATTAGAATTAAGAATAATATCAATATAATTTTTACTTGCCCGTTTGTAAAATCAAGCCTTTTAAAATCTTGTCCCGAAAAACTAAAAGCAGAGTCGCCTAAATCTTTCAAATTATAAACATTTCTTTGAGGTCTTATTATCAATTCAGTTAAATAATTCATTTTTATTAAAAAATAATTTCTTTGTTTTAATGGAGGAATTTACAGAAATAACTAATGATAGAGGACTTTATAAGAAAATATTAAAAGAAGGAAAAGGAGACACTCCCAACTTGGATTCAGAAGTTATTTTAGACTATAAAATAAATACGGAAGATGGAAGTTCTATTTATGAACAGATTAATAAAAAAATAGACCTAAGTGATCCAAATCATATCGAAGGATTTAAAATTGGAATTCCAACTATGAAAAAAGGGGAAAAGAGTATATTCGTAATGAGGTATGATTATGCATATGGTGAAACAAGTTATAAAAATATAAAGCCTTATTCTTCGATAATAGCTTGTGTAGATTTAAAAGAAATATTGTGATAAAAATTTTGGTTAAGGTCTGCTCTATAAAAAAAATAAATTTTGAGATAATCATAAATTTAAAATGTTTCAGATTACAATTCTTAAGCAATCTAATAAATCTGAGAAACTTATGCTTTTCAAGATGATATAAAATAATCTTTGTATTTAAAAATTTTATAAAAGACATTAATAAATGGCTTCGAATGTTGAGAAAGTATATAATTGAGAATATAATTATTTATTAAATCCAATAAACAAAGGAATATTATAATAATTTATTATTGGATAAAATGAATTTTAAAAACTTAGCTTATTTAAATGAATAAGCTTGATCACATTTCCTTTTTTATAAATGGAAAAAAATATAAGATTAATTAAGCAAATTTAAATATAGATTATTTTTTAATTAAATAAATCTTTGTCTGTTGTTCTTATTGAAAAATAATTAAAAATGTCAAACAATGAAAAAATAAATGACCAAATTCCAAATTTCGAAAAATTATCTTTTGGAACATTAAGAAGATATCAAGAGTTTTTCAACTTACAAGATGAAAAAAAATCTAAGGAAAAAAATGAAATCATAGAATTAGTTAAAAATCACTTTATAAACTTCGAAATTGATTACGACAGAGTTCTTGAGAGTTTTATGAAAATAGAAAAAGATCAAAACACTGAGAAGAATAATGCTTTGAGAAAATCTACTCGATTCCAAGAAAAAAACATGACAAAATTTTTAGACAGTTTCACTAATATAAAATAATTTTAAAAAGAAAATGTTCCTTATTGTGTAAAGAGCAAATTAATTATGTTTTATTGATATCATTTTATAAATAAATTTTCTTAAATCATTTGTGTAAATAAATAAAAAGTACAAAAATTATAATCAATAATTAAAGTATGTTTGGATTTTTAATTATTATATTTATAATCAAAATGCTCGAAGAATCTCAATTTTCAAATTTAATACATATATAAATAAATAAACTTCATTTGAAATAAAGATACCTGTTTAAAATTTTGATAATGCTTTTTACTTAAAAAGCAAAGTTCATTTATAAATCTTTTAGTTTTCTAACATCAAAGATAAACTCGGTTTCTCTAACTGAATATATTCTATAAAACTCCAAAAATAAATTTCTAAAATCGTTTCTAATAGGCTTTTTTTCAATGTGCTCAGTTATTTTATTCTTTTTAAAACAGCTCTCAGCATTTCTATATTAAAGTATTTATATAAACAAAAAATTTTAATATAAAGAATTTTCATTATTCAAATTTGTTTACTTATATTGTTTAAGCAAACAATAAATTACTCCTTTAAAAAAAATTGCCATGCTTTTTTTATAACTACTTGAATTTGCTAATTCGTAATTATTTTCGAATTTCACAATTGCTATGTAATCAGAAAGACAAAGCAAACCCATTTCCAATTTGTAGTTTGATTTTGCACAAATTTTTCCCATTTGGTATAATATACAAGGATTTGAAACAATTGTGATAACTTTTTTTGATAAAATAGGAAATTAGATGAAAATGAAATAAATATAAAAATTAAAATAAATACATGTGAATTGTTGATCAATATTAATAGAGTTAATTTTTTTCTCAATAAAAAGATCAAACTTTTCAAATGTATTAATTGCATGATCCTCCAAAGTTTCTGTTTGATCCTTTCCTTTTTCTTTTTGATAGATCTTCACTGCATGATAATTAGAGTTTTTTTTTTCAATATTTTTAAATGCTGTGGAAGCTTTCTCTCTTTCAACATTTGATTGAATTTTTTGTATTTTTCCTAAAAATATAGTAAATTATATGTATTTAACTTGATATTGAACTTTTAGAAAAATAATAGTACCATTATTTGAAACATCTATATAAGAATTATTATCAGTCAAATTGACAATTTTTCCAGGAGATTTTCCTAAGTTGAATGGTTTGACATATGATGATTCATCATTGAAGTATTTTGAATAGTTTTCAGAATAAATATCATCACTAATATCATAATTTAAATCATCTTGATTTAAGCTTTTCGCACATTTATCATTATTTTGTTCATAGGTATTTTTTCTTGATGCTCCTATTATGTTAAAGTCTCTTGATATTTTATTATCCCTTGATTTAAAAGAAGATTTGAATAATCCTTCACACTTCGAATATACATGATATTTCGAATAAAAAGCAAGTGCGGAATCAAAATTGAAGAAATTATTTTTCAAAGATATCTTATTATTTTTATTTATTTCAGTCAAGTATTTTATTTCATCTAATGGAATATTTGCGAAAATATCTAAAAGGCTCCTTAATAATTCCAAAGCATCATCGAGTTTTCCATCTAAAAATAGAGCTTTTGAATATAATACATAGCATTTAAGCCAATCTTCATAAGTTACTTCAGCATTATGAGCTATTTTAATTAGGTAATATGAGAAACTTAATAAACTTTTATATCTCCTATTAATTTTAATAAGACGCCAAATAGAATAATTAGCATTCATATAGTAAGGATCTTTATTGATAATGTTAGTAAATATATTCAAAGCAAGCATATAATTTTCTAAGATTTTAAAAGGAAAAAATTAATTATCTAGCAAATAAAAAATATATTATTATTGAAAATTATTTTTAATAATTTAGTAAATTCCTTACTGTCTATGTAAAAGTGAATTAATCCTCTATGGTATTCGTAATGCTCAATAAAATTAGTTTCTATATTTGGTTTAAAAGCTTGTATTTTATCAAAATCCATAAGAAAGTTTTTTAGATCAGAGGCAGCTTCATAATTATCTTCAAATCTATTTTTTTTTTTAAACAAGGCTAAATTATCATCTTCTGGTAAACAGAAGTTTTTGAATACATTTATATTTTTCTTAAATTGATAAAGTGAATTGCATAATACAATATATTTGTTAGTAAACTCTTGAATTTTTTGTAATTTTTTTGGGGATGAATCAAAAGCCTTTGTTATATTGTCTGAATAAGCTTTCCATATTTTATAGCATTTATCATGATAACCAAATTTATAATAGATTTCTCCTAATCTATATAACACAGAAAATTGAAGATCTTCATAAACTAAACGATAAACTTGAGTTAGCGATGAAATCACAATACTTTTATAATTGTCCGATTCAATTTTCGAAGAATATTTTCCAAACTAAATTTTAAATCATTCTTAATTTATCGATTTAATAGAAATTATAATAGACTTTATATAAATACTTAAATACCATATAATATATCGAAGGATACAAAAAATTCGCTGGATATTCTTTTTGAAAATACGTTATTGTGTAAAGCTCCTCTCCAAGGTAAAAAAGCGATTTAGCATAAGTTATCATAATATATAAGCTATCAAAAATAAAATAATTTATGTTACTAATAAACATCATTATCAAATTGTATTATAGAAGAATTTTTCCAAAAAACTTCACTAAGTGAATGGGCTTTTTTATACTCTTTCGGAGACCCTTTTACTAGTCTATTCCAAAATTTTAAATAGGCTTCAATTCTTTTCGGATATTTATAAATAATTTCTGCATATATATTCTCAGGGTTAAAGCTTTTATTAATCAAACAGTTATATTCAGCATAAGCTAGGTAACCTAAATATATATCTTTGTCTTTGATTCTTTTTACACAATGTTTAGGATCATAATATTTGGTAAAAGCTTTTTGATCAGGTTTAACTTTAACATACAACGAAATTATCATAAACATCCACCAAATTTCAACGATAAAAGTATTTTCTTTTAAATTTGCATCATTAAAATCAAAGGAATTTTCTTTATTAGATTTTTCCAAAAGCTCACTCAGAATACTTTCGAGCTCTTTACAAAGCATTATCTTATTATATTTATATTGTTCTTTATCTGCTTGATAAGTATTTACAACAGAGGATACTGTAATTGATTTTATTTTTACTTTTCTCGAACTACAGCATGAAAACAAAGGATTTTCTTCTTCATCTGAAATGTTTTCATTTACGTTTGTGGAGCGGGTATAATCATACTCTTCGTTTTTTATGTTGACTTTATCCATTTGAGAAAAATCAATTTTGAAAGTTCCATAAAAATAATTTGCATTTGTATAAAAATTATTAGTTGTATTCATTGATAAACCATTATTTTTTTCATAGCTATTTCCCTTTCCTGCTAAATTGAAATGTAAAATACTGTTCGTGATATCATTTAAATTAAAATTTGAATTTTCGCTTGTTTCGTTATTCGTGCAGAAAATTATAATTAAAATATTAAACGCCAGCCATTTCGCAACTTCTTTATCTTTTGGACGCATATTAAATGCTGCTTTGAAACTCATAAAAGAGTCGAAGTATTTGGCTTGGTAAAATTTTATTAATCCTTTTTTATAATAATCCATCCAATCTAATCTGTTATTTTTTATTTTATTTTTAATTGCTTTATTCACAAGTTTGATCTCGTAATCAGATAAACACATTCTGTGAATTTCCCTAGAGGATAAAAATAGAAATGGAAGAATTGAATGCGATTCCTGCCTTAAAAAAGAATTTTCAGTAATAACCACTTGAAAATTTTCTTCAATGATATCATTTAGATCTTCCATGTTTTCACTCATAGCTGAAAAATCTAATTGACTGGTAGCGTTTAAAACTTCACTTTGACTTAAGTCTAATTTTAGAACTTCTTGTTTTGATCTTTTTACCATATTGGACCATTTAATTGAAGTGTTGCTTAATTGATTTGGATTAGTGAGAAGAGTTGAATTTCGCATATCTGATGTATTTTGAATCATTTTTTCAAATTTACTTTGGTTTTTATTTTGATTCATAATATTGTTATTTAATAAGTTATTGTTTTGATTAGGAATTGGTTTTTTAGTTGTATTGTAATTTGATTCTAAACTTGAAGATTTACCCGAATTGATAGTAGGATCAAAGTTTATTAAATTATTACTGTTAATATTTTTGTTATTTTCATTTGTATTATTGTAAAAGCGTTCTTCAGATGATTCAGATGTTTTTTTTTCGATGGAGTTTTGAGACTTCAAAAGTTGAAAATCATTTTGGATACTGGATTCGAAATTATTATCGCTTTTGTTAGGATTCATTAAATTATTTATTATAGGATTTCCAAGTAAATTGTCAAACTTTTGAGTTAACATTTTATTTTTTAATGAAGGTTTTAATTTATCTAAAATTGACCCTTTATTATTATAAGAGGTGTTTGAAACTTGTGAGTTATCAAGACTTTTAACTAGGAATAAGTAAAAATTTTATGAGATATAGTTTTATAATTTAGTTTACTTTTGTTATTCTTCTCATTCATTAAAAATTTTTATTTTCTTTTATTATTTTATTGTTTTTTGAATTATTATTAATTCAAAATAATTAAAAAATATTTATAATTTTTACAAAATTTTTATAAATTAAAAAAACATCATTTTATTTAAATAAATAATTAATCAATATCAAAACTAATATTTTGATTTTTTCCAATTTTTTTTATTGTATTCCTCTTCCCAACTTATTAAAATATTTATTTGGTGCAATAAAAAGTTTAAGAAAATTTGCCTTTTTTAAATAAATGCTTATTTTTTTAAATTTACCATTAAATTTTCTGATTTTAATAAAATAATTAATTAATTATTTTTTAAAAAATATTAAAAAACCAAAAAGTATATTTATATTTTTTAAATTTCAAGGTTTGATATTCTCTTATCTTTAATAAATGAAAAAATATTTAAAAATAATATTTTACGGAATTATATGATTGGGTGCTTAATACAAACACAATTTAATACCTAATAATTTTTAAATTCATTTTCTTATGATCCATAAAATGAGACATGTCTGCTGAAAATATTTAAAAAATTATTGAAAAAATAAATTTAATTGAGAAATTAAAATAATTTTAATGAAAATTTTCCTTATCTAAAAATA
>Ga0194116_10006001_pt1 | contig 13115 bp, 8 predicted proteins | sample TA2MahsurfametaG_4_FD_148617 | JGI IMG/M metagenome (GOLD analysis project Ga0194116, IMG submission 148617) | Freshwater microbial communities from Lake Tanganyika, Tanzania - TA2015008 Mahale S9 surface | ecosystem: Environmental > Aquatic > Freshwater > Lake | place: Tanzania: Lake Tanganyika... | reverse complement strand
AACAACTTATGTACCCGAGCCGAATCATTATCCCCAATGGTGGACACGACACCGTTGGGCTTTCTCATAGCGAGAGAGAACTCCACCATTGCCAATAATCTTGCATAGAACCATTCCGGCAACACCTGCCCAGACGCTACCAGTCTGTCGCCGCAGTCTAGAAGCCGCTTCAATCGAGGAATACGACCGTTCGTGTTCACTGCAAGTCTGGCTAGCCTTTGACGCCTCGCCACCGGCAATCTCTCGATCAAGGCAGCGGTACTAGCAAACAGCTCGGTGACGAGTCGATGGTAGCTAGTCGAAGCTTCATGACAAACACCATCCTTCAAGACCTCCCGCCGCATCTCCGAAAGCAGCTCCTGAACTCCGTAGGCGAGCCAAAGATCTGCCTCGGGGATATCGGGAAGAACCGCGCCGATATACGCCAGGCCAGCAACATCTGCTAGATAATGGTTATTAGTCGGGACGTCCTCGCCGTAATAGTCTAGGTTCTCGTATATGTGACGCCCGTGATCACGCAGGCTGTTACCGACTAATCGCTGGAACTCCAAATTCTTTTCCAGTTGAACTTCAAACAAACGAAGACCCCATATCCAGTTTATTGCGCGTAACGCAACGTCCATACTGCATTCCCAATTGACCCCGCGCCCGTAAGGATTTGCAGCGATCCAATCCGTGACTTGCAATATGAACTCCGACGACGCTTTCTCTTTCGGACCATATACAAGAGCGCCCACGTGTTGAAAGCGGGAGAGCTCCCTCGGCACCTTAATCTCGACCCCGGGCAATGGCGCTGGCGTTATATCTTGGAAATAGGTTTCGCACGACCAACGATATCCTGAAAAAAAATCTCGTTGCCAATCGATCGGTATGTATGCCGGCAAACCTCGCTGACTGACGCTATCGAAACGGCCGGAGGTATTCGCTTCGAGTTGCCGGGTGGTGGTCGATACATCGATAGGATCTTCTTTGAATATTCTCAGCCTGTGGCTAATCACCTCCTCGAACAACGGCGCAACGTCCGCCTCACTCGAGATGGGGATTCGACCCGAAACCACCGCAGGATTCCCGGGCGGTCCAGCGAGCGACGACCACGGAAAGATCTGAAAATCTATGTTGGATGGGCGTCTCAGACCGATGAAAAAGCAGACCCTGCTCAACATTCGAGAAGACCGAATACGTAAACCCCGAAACACCCTCCGCGCGAGAACGGCCAACAATGATTGAGTTCGTTTCATGACCCGCCGGTCTTCTGTTCGCGTCCCAGTGCGCCCCTGAACACTTCATCTTTGGGATTTGGCAAAGTCAAAGCCGACGATCCCAAGCCAACAATTTGCCGTTGTCGCTCGACGACCGATATCAACGCGCCCGCCATTGCGAAATAGGAGATGAACGCAGGAATGGTCAGGAGGAATGTGTTGACCAACCCGGGAAGGACAAATGGGATGACGACTGGCCACCCAATGCGCCGATAAAGATGACGGATGGTCGACAACAGCGCAACTGCACCGACCACCCCGGAAACGGCAAGAATGTAGAAAAGATCGTTATGGAAGTACTGCGTGCCGTCCGCAAAGTGAAAGGAATCAGCTGCGCTGATCCCCGTCCCAAAAATTGGCGAACTAGTGAATCTTTCAACAAACAGCTCAAACGCAATGAGTGGTCGATAGATAGAGGACGCTTGGTCTTCTTGCGCTGCGAAGATGCTTCCGATCTTTAGGATTCGATCGATGTTTTCACCGATAGCGAATGCGTCGGCCAAGCGAGCCGCAAGGTAGACAAGAGCAATAGATGAAAGGATCAAATATAATTTCATTCGCTTGAAAACGGCGCTGTCCAGCGCCCGCATCAAAGCTTGATAAATCAGTGCGCATAGAATGATCGCCGCGAGGAAGCCGCCTCGCGTAGCGAGAAGACCGGCCAGACACAGCGGAAGAACAATTAGCGTGTAGCCGACAACCCATGATCGGATCTGAAGGGCACCCGACCTTATTCCGAGGCAGATGAACAACAAAAGCACATTCACCATCAGCATGCTCGTGTTCGGGTTGCCAAAAAGCCCACGCGGACGCACCAAAGACAAGATATCCGTTGCGGTTTGAAAACCGGCCATATCACTGGTGGCACGGTCCGGAATGTACAGCTCGATCAACCACCCAGGAAGATCGGTCCGACCGAATATAAACAAGAGATTGAGTGCGACCGCGCAATAAAATATTGGCAATAGCCACTCAAATCGGAACCGGGCAGTGGTTCGACCTAAGCCGAAAGCCAGAGCGGCAAAGATGAATGTAAGTACCCCGCGGATCGACTCATAATAGGAAGCAACGGCGTAGTTGGCTGAGAGCCAAACCTCGCCCAATAATATACAGAAAACGATAACAAGAAATGAGGAAAATATCTTGACGACATCGCTTGAGATCTTTGTTGCAGAGTCGTTTCTGGATAACGAATGAATGAGCCAAAAGCCAAGAAAAAAGTAGCTTAATTTGAACGAAACTGGCCCCACTCGAAACATGGGCAAAAGCAATTGATCCGCAAGCAGGATCAGCAGTACCAGCGTATAGCTAATCCCAATTTTCGTAGCGTTTCCAGGTGAACGGTGTGCCGCTTCCACATTCAGGACCGTGGCAATCATTGATAAATCATGTCCTCGACAGCAAAAGTCAATTCGCTTACCTGGATCTGTTGCCATAGCGGAATCGGCCAGATACCGGACCTGATACCGTGCGCGAACCGCTCAAGCTCGTTGCGCAACCCCTTATCTTGATGTCCGGTTTTAAGTGAGAGCCCTTGAGCACCATGCACTGTCAGGCTTTTGAAGTCGTCAAGCGAAGCAATCTTGCCGTCTACAAACAACTCTGCGGTTTCTTTCGGGAGGCCCTTGTTGCCAAGCGCTGTATAGGTCAGGGATGCGACCGAGCCATCGGCAAATGAAACAGTCGCGATGAAATTGTCGTTTCGACCGTAGTGCGCGGTTTTCGGTTTGATAGAGTGAGCGGAGAGCGCAGCGACCGGCGAGTCTGCCAAAAACGTGAATAGATCATAGATATGGCAGGCTTCGCCTATATTACGGCCTCCGCCCTCGGCACCATGTACCCAATGGTCCATGGGAATGTAACCAGCATTAATCCGATAATTTAAGATAAAAGGGCTCGTTCGATCTTCAAGAAACGCCTTCATCCTCTCACCATAGGGAGAGAATCGCCGGTTATAACCGGTAAGCATTATGGGCCGCTCGCAATTGGCGGCGGAAAAGAGTGAATCTAACTCAAGGAGTTCTTCTCGACGCAGAGTCAATGGCTTTTCGACTAGAACATGCTTACCCGCAGCCAGCGCTTTCAAGGCGAGGGCGCCGTGTAGGTTATGGCGGGTGGCGATAAGCACGGCATCCACTTCAGGATCGGCGAGTACTTCGGCAGGGTCCGTGCTGATGTAGTCCGCTCCAAAATGCTGTCCAGCTGCCCTTGCGGAGACCCCAGTTCGATTAACAACCGCCCGTAGGTGGAAAAGATGGTCCAACGCGGCTATGTTGGGAAGATGCGATGATCTCGCAAATCCCCCTGCCCCGATCAGCGCGATGCGGATCTTCCCCTCACTGACACGGGGAGTGGATTTTATCGTCAACCGGCGACTCGCTGTAGACAGCCCCGGTTCGGTATTCGTGTATGTGAGCAGGACAAGTAACGGTTTATCCTTGCCGGCGGTTGCGGCATACGCGGCTCCCGCGTCATCTATCGAATAGCGAGCGGCGACTAGCGCTGCGACATTTACCAAGCCATCGGCAAGCAGTCGCAGGTATTGAACCATGTTGCGGTGTTCCGTCCACCGGACATAGCCGATTGGATAATCAATCCCCTGTTCTTCATAGCGAGTGTCGTAGCGACCTGGCCCGTAAGAGGTCGATACAAGAAAGTCGAGTTCCTTTGCGTAGAAATCAGCGCGATTCAGGTTAAGTCCTACATCACCGACAAGCACGACTCGACCTTTCTTTCGGCAAACCTTGAACGCGCTAGAGATCACTGCGTCCGATGATGAGGCAGCGGTTATGATGACGCCGTCAGCGCCAAATCCATCCGTCATCCGCGCTACCGTATCGTTATCGGCGCCTTCAGGGTGGAAGGCGTGCTCGACGCCCATCGACACCGCGACATCGATTCGGGATGGATCCGTATCGATTCCGATCACACGACATCCGTTCGCCCGCAGTAGCTGCGCCGTGATTTGACCCAAGACCCCCAAACCGACAACAACAAAAACCTCTCCGAGAGTTGGCTCCGCACGACGCACGCCTTGCAAGGCGATCGCGCCAAGCGTAACCGTTGACGCATCTTCGAAACCGACGGCGTCCGGGACCGGCGCGCATAAGTTGCGCGTAACCCGAATGTACTCCGAATGGTGAGCGTATTGCGCGCCGGCACAAGCGACGCGATCACCGACCGAGAAGTCGCGGACACCGACGCCGACAGCGGCCACGACCCCTGCCACCGAATATCCGGTCGGATGCTCGGCTTCGCGCTTCTCCTCTATGGACTGCCAAACACGTTGGACGCCAAGATCCTTCGCCATCTGTATCGCAGCAACCACCTTCTCCGGTTGTTTGAACGCTCTCTTCCACAGCGGCGTTCCACTGCTTCGTAATCCACTCAACTCGGTGCCGACTGACAAACAAGATACATGCACGCGTACCAGGAGTTCACCCGCTTCGACTGACGGCACTGGGACCTCAACGGCTTGAGCGACGCCTTTCTTCAGAACAACTTGTTTCATTTCATTCCTTGGCTACCGACCGAACCCTGGTACTGGTGGTTGCTCACTGCCTACCGACAGTCGCGGATGTAGCACTGCCACCACAAGGCAGCATTGAAAAGATGCCATGCCGACTCTCGGCGATTACTATTCAACAGACGCTCAACCGCCGACCAATCGAGCAGATCCGTTTCCCGGCAGAATTCCTTTAGCGTTCTGCGCGCCTCTTCACCCAAAGACCCAGTCAGCCAGTCGGATATCGGAGCCCCGAACCCCTGCTTCCGTCGATCAATTACTTCGTCCGGGATTAACCCACGAACGGCAGACTTTAGGGTCCCTTTCAATACGCCCCCTCGCGTCTTAAGGGTCGGCGGGATACTCATCGCGAACTGAACAAATCTGTGATCCAGGAATGGCACGCGCGTCTCCAATGAGACCCCCATACTCATCTTGTCGACTCTCATGAGCAGTAGTTCTGGGAGACGGAAGTTCAAGTCAAGATACGCCATCCAATCTAGAGGGTGTCTCGTGCGAGTTTTAGACTCAAACCTATCGCGAAACGGTCGGATAACGTCCCAGGACGATTCCGAACAGTACCTCCGCCGCATTCTTGGAGAAAGGACTTCGAGTTTCTGTCTGTGCGTCATCACCTCTGCCCCCCCCCAAAACACCGGCCTGTCCTGAAGGTTTCGTTGGAGATACTCAACCGCCCATCCGTTTTCATCCCCAAAGCTCTCTACGAGCCGCTTAACACCAACCTTGAGCGCGCGAGGCGCCGGCAGGTTACCGAGCCGTTGCAGCTCAAGAGACTTTTTCCATAACGGATACCCCCAAAACAGCTCATCGGCGCCCTCACCCACTTGGCAGACCACGACACCATTATCTCGAGCCAACTTCGAAACAAAATAAAGTGGCATACAAACCGGATCGCCAATCGGTTCGTCTTGTAATGCAACCATGTCAGGAAGGAATCCAACCGCGTCATCGGCTGTTAGCAGCTTCTCGTGATACGCCGCACCGAACCTTGCGGCAACGGACTTTGCGTACCCAAGCTCGTTCTTGTAGCTCGTGTAGTCCCCCTCGTACCCGATTGAAAACGTTTTGATTCGTTCCGTTTCACCCTCCGAAAACAGCGCTGCGTTCGTTGATGAATCGATACCGCCAGACAAGAACACCCCAACTGGCACATCGCTCTCTTTATGGCATACGATCGAATCACGTAACTCCCACAAAAGCCGCTCCCTTATATCTTCATCCGAAGTGGAGGAGAGATCTTCAACATGATCGAGGACATCCCAATACCGCCGGTCGACTACAGAACCATCAGCTGAAATTCTTAAAACATGACCATTAGGCACTTTCTTTATGGACTTAAACAGCGTGTCAGGAGCGGGAACACAGAGAAAGGAAAGATAATCAAAAAAGCTCCGCTCATTGATCTCTCTAGAGACGCTAGGGTCTATAAGTATCGCTTTGATTTCAGACGCGAAAAGAAGCCTGTCCGCCTGCAGGCTGAAATAAAGCGGTTTTATCCCGCTACGATCCCGAACCAACCATAAAGCACGCTCATTCTGATCCCATACGGCGATCGCGAACATCCCCCTGAAACGAGTGATGCAATCGATACCCCATTCTTCATAAGCACGAAGCACTACCTCGGTATCAGAGTGATCAGTGAACCAAGTTTTTCGTCCGCGACTCAACAACTCTGCTCGTATCTCTCCGTGGTTATAGATCTCTCCGTTAAACGAAATGACGACGGTATCCGTCTCGTTGCGCATCGGTTGCGCCGCCGACGCGCTGGGGTCGATAATCGAAAGGCGACGGTGTGCAAGTCCCGTTTTTCCGTCTTTGGAGAGCCAAATGCCCGCGCCATCGGGTCCGCGATGGATCAGACTGTCACGCATCTTCAACAACAATGCTTCTGACACCACCTCGCGAGAGCCATTGAAGTGAATCGTTCCGACTATGCCGCACATATCCCTGGACCTACTGGCTGCGCTTTTCAGCGTGAATCGATACTGTTGCGATGCACGAGAGGATACGCGTCAAATCGACCTGCGAAAGACGACTGTGGCACGGAACGTTAAGCACCGATTTCGATACACGCAAAGCAACCGGATAATCTTCTTTGTTGTAATGAAACTCCGTACACTCCGGTAGAGGACTTAACGGCCCATCAAACCACGTCCCAAGTTCAATATTGTCCTTGGCAAAGACCTCCTTTATCACAGCGGTTTCACCCGAAATAAATGAGACCCGATTAGCGACCGGGTCTGTCACAGGACTTCTGGGACGATGCACGACAAACCCAGCCTTCTCAAGCGCACTCGCGATCACCTTGAAATTTCGACTGCAGCGCGACCGTACCTCGCCAAATCTCTGCCACTGCTTTTCAGCAAGCACCGATTGCGCCCAACCAATCTTGGAAACGAAGTCCTCGCTGACACGTCCATCGATCTCAGCCTGCGATGTGGAGTACCGAAAAAGGCGACATTTATGGCACAACCAAATAAGATACCGGCCAACCCATCCCAATACACGAGGGTCAGTAAACACACCCGATAAGACTGTCTGCAGAAAATCGCGTAGTGAAGAGACTCTGCTCAGGTCAGGTACATGCGCGTACGCCGTCTCTAGCACCGAGAGCCTTGAAGTATCGTTTATCTGAAGCACCCCGCCCCATCCACAAGAAATTGTCTTTGACAATTCCATAGAATAGATGCTGGCGTCGCCAAACGATCCAACGTACTGGCCGTCTATTGTAGTTCCCACAGATAGCGCACAATCTTCAATTACCAAAATCCCGCGCCGTCGACATTCGATGGCGAGCGCAGCTACAGAAGCGGTATTCCCGAGCGTATGCTGAAGCACCACGGCTCTTGTGCTTGGCCCGACTACTGACCAAAGCTGCTGCTCGTTTATGCTGAGGCTATCCGGGTCAATGTCAACGTAAACAGGGCGCATCGCCGCAGCAGTCACCGCTGTCGGGACGGCAAGACAGGTGTATGAAGAGACCACGACTTCATCGCCTGGAGTAAGCAATGTCCTCAAGTAGAAAGATAGCGCGCCACGAGCAGTCGAAAAAAGAAGATAACGGTGGTTACCAAATATCCTCACAAGCTCAGCATCAACTCGTTCACGCAAAATCAGCCGTCGGCGGAAGACATCGACGAACAACCTCAATGAGCATGCCCAAATAAACGACGGTTTAATTGAAGCCCAGTAAAGCGATATGTACCTCGTCACGAGTCGACCAAAACAGACAGATGGTCATCAACAATTTTCTCGTTTGAGAACATCTCGACGGCCCGACGGCGTCCCGCCGAACCAAATGCCAGCCTCAAGTCCCTCGACGCGACAAACTTAGCGAGCTCGTTCAAGTACGTGACGCTATCCAAGCCTTGTTCATTGAACGGGACCAAGATTCCGCTGACCCCGTGCTCGATAGTCTCCACATGCCCGCCCGACGCAGAGGACAGAACTGCCCTCCCGGACATCATCGCCTCGATGTTCGCAATACCAAGACAGGCGTAAGCTTTCCGAGACGGCGCCGTAAAAATGTCACTCGCTGCAAAGAAAAAAGGCTTGTCTTCAAAGGATATATCGACAGCGCAATGAACACGCCGATGGTCATTTGCTGCCTTCTCGATCTGGCTACGCATCGGGCCGGACGCGCCAACCATCAACACATTCAGACGGTCATCAATTGCAAGTATCGCCGGTAAGTTAGCTAGCAAAAAGTCGTAACCCATGTCTTGATCCATGCGGGCCATCGTCATGAGCACAATATCATCATCCGCCAAACCGAATCGGCGCCTAACTTCTTCCCCGCTATTCCCGGGTGCGTACACTAAGTGATCGACGTTGTTGTAAAGAACCCGCCCCGGATGCTCGATGTCAAGGAAATCGCGGAATGACTGCAGGCAATATTGACTGCAGGACAACATGACGTCGGTTGATCTCACGGCATAACGTAGGAAGTCCCTTTCCAACATGTACCTGTCTTGTCGAAGAATAAAACCAATATAAATTGAAACGTAAACGCGCGGACAACTTAACGCGTCTCGATGTATGAACGGCGCAACATGTAATTGATCATTATCGTAAACAAATACGTGTTTAGATCCATTGGAAGCGACGACCGCGTTAACTTTATGGGCTATCGTGACGGCCCTGATGTACCGCCGTAAAGACAATCCCCGCCGCTTTCCTCGTTCGCGCCACGCAAACGTCAACACCGATTTGAGATTTGATCGAAAGTGGCGTGTCGGAGAGAACCGCTCATTTATCACGAAGGGTCGCGATTCAACCGGCCCAGTATCTGCCTCCGCCAGCGATAGCGTGGCTACCCTGTAACCCCTCGACACGATGCCAGGTGCGAGCTCAAAGATATTACTGGCAATTCCGCCGAAAGGAGGAGGCCAAGGCCCGAAAAACAATATGTTTTCCCGAGCTTCGTCGCCAGCGCGCCGAACCGCATCAATCATAAGCTTGGATACCCATCATATCTATGGTCGTCCTTCTTGTAGACCACGCGAAAGATCTGCGTCCATCATCTCTCGAATCATCGAATCAATCGAAATAGTTGGACGCCACCCTAAGACGGACCTGGCTTTCGCGGCGTCACCGTGAAGTAGATCGACCTCGGTTGGGCGGTAGTATCTCGAATCGCACGCCACCAACACGCGCCCGGTCTTATTATCGACACCTTTTTCGTCTAGGCCGTCCCCATTCCACTCCAACTCCACCCCAACATATCTAAAGCACTGCTCGACAAACCAACGTACCGTATGGCTCACTCCAGTAGCCAAGACGAAGTCGTCCGCACGATCATGCTGTAAGATTGACCACATCCCCGCCACATAATCACGAGCGTGACCCCAGTCACGTACGGCATTCAGATTTCCTAGGTATAACATCTCGGGCGATCCTAGAGAAATCCGCGCTACGGCTCGCGTCACTTTCCGAGTAACGAACGTCTCACCCCGACGAGGACTTTCGTGATTGAAAAGAATCCCCGTGGACGCGAACATGCCGTACGCCTCTCGGTAATTTATGGTTATCCAGTGTGCATAGAGCTTTGCAGCTGCGTATGGACTTCGAGGGTAGAACCGGGTTGCCTCGTCTTGGACAAGTGATTCGACCTTGCCGAACAATTCACTGGTCGACGCTTGGTAAAATCGAGTCGTTTTTTCCATTCCAAGTATCCGTAGCGCCTCAAGAATCCGAAGCGCTCCTAGACCATCTGCATTCGCCGTATACTCTGGCGTCTCAAAGCTGACCTGGACGTGGCTTTGCGCCGCGAGATTATAAATTTCATCGGGTTTTACTGCCTGTATTATCCGTATGAGGTTTGTCGAATCGACCATGTCCCCATAGTGGGTGAAGAACCGCGTCGCCGGGTCGCGCTCATCGGACATCAGGTGATCGATCCGTTTGGTATTAAATGAACTCGAACGCCGTTTTATCCCATGGACATGATAGCCTTTGGACAACAGAAACTCCGCGAGGTAGGACCCGTCTTGTCCTGTTACGCCGGTGATCAACGCTGTTTTCATTAAGGAACCTCAAGAGCGGCGACTACGTTCTGGCAAATCGATGTGATCTGCTCGTTCGTTAGCGCAGGAAAACTTGGAAAGTTTACTCCGCGCGCAGCCAAGTTTTCAGCGATCGGAAAGCTGCTTTGCTGGAGATAATGTGGGAACGTATGAACCGGCGGAAATAGCGGACGCGTCTCTATCTGATTCGCCGCTAAAATTGCGCGTACGCGATCTCGCACATCATTGTTTTCGAATAACGCACTCACCATCCAGTATGTATGGCGAGTATCAGGGTTTTTACTTTGAAACCGGATATCAGCTCGATCTAAGAGCCTCATATAAAGTTCCGCAATCTGAATTTTACGAGCTATCTGCGCGTCCGCTCTCTCCAATTGAGCGACCCCGATTGCCGCAGAGACATTAGTCATTCGATAGTTGAATCCTAGTTCCTCGTGCCAGTACTCCCGGGACTTTGAAACCGCCTGGCTTTTCAGGTGAGCGCAGCGGTGAATGATCTCGGCATTACTCGAGTAAATCATCCCGCCTTCGCCAGTGGTGATGGTTTTATTTCCGAAAAAACTAAAGGTCGCGATATCACCAAACGTTCCGGCGAAACGTCCATTCACTGAACTGCCGAACGCCTCGGCGACGTCCTCAATAACATAAATCCCTCTGCCCTTGGAAATATCGGATATTTCATTCATCGCGCATACCGCGCCGTACAAATGAACAACCATAATCGCCTTAGTCCGCGTCGTTATGGCAGCTGATATCTTCGATACATCGATATTCCAGGTTCCCGGCTCCGCATCAACAAACACCGGCGTCGCGCCTGTCATTCTAATGGTATTGACGGACGCGACATAGGTTAAGGTCGGCACTATCACCTCATCGCCGGGCCCTATACCCAGCGAATACATCGCCAAGTGCAGCGCAACGGTACCGTTGCATACAGAAGTCGCATAACCACCGCCCAGGTATCTTGCGAAATTCTCCTCAAACTTATCGACGAATTCGCCGCGCGACGATATCCATCCGGACCTCAAACAGCTTGAGACGTAATTCCACTCATTACCTGTGAGGTCAGGCTGGTAAACAGGAATTCGCACTTATCCATCCTCCAGTATCGAACATAGCGCCGCCGCGACGCCGGTGCCAGAACTTGAAACAAACAATAAATGCCTCACGGCTGAGAACGGTGGATGAAAACATTGCATTTTAGTTGCGAGTCATCTCGAAGCTGGAATAAGGTTACACGGTTTGAACAGCAAAACACATCATCCACGGGCGTCAACGGCCGCCTTAATCGCCACCCAGTCATACTCCGATATCGTTCTGTCCGTTGGCTGAAAACCCAATTTAGTAAATATCCGGATCGCGCCTAAGCGATGTGGTTGTGTAGTCACCCATATCTTTTTGTAGCACCGCTCGATCAATCGGCTGGTAGCAAGAGACGCCGCCAACCGCCCCAGTCCGTGGCCGCGGTAAGCCGGGTCGGTCGCGAGCCAATCAATTCGCCCGCCATACGGAAAATCCGAAGTCGCCAGATGTCTTGCCATCATAACCGACACGATCTCGTTCGATTTCAACGAGCGCACTGTCCGAACGCCCTCCGGAATACATAAAGATAACGCGTGGTCGAAATCTGCATGACTAAATTGAAACCCGCATCGCAGATACAAGGCATGTAATGATAAATAATCACTGTTATCGTCAAACTCGTCTATCGCAAAGCCCTCTGGCGCCGTTTCGCTTGCCAAGAGACAGGGCTCCGGCAAATAGAGCGTGAGGTCATACTGCGATTGCGACCTGACCAGCCTAAATGGCATATTAACGACCAAATCAAATCCGCCGAACAATGGCGTCTTCATATTGCAATAATTCGTTTGCGTCTATTCACGACTTTAGTTTCCCTGCAAAATTATTCGGTTAATCTGATCGCTAAAATCGGGCTGCTTACAATCCCATTCTTGCACTAAGCTGTCTCGTACATTTTTTCTCTCGACAGGATTGAACAGCTGACGCTGAGTTTCGCGGATAAGTTCTTCCGCGCTAAATACGATTGGAAGCATCGGCCACCATTTAAAGCACTGATCTCTGTTGAAGCGCAGGTGCAGGCCGCGCCTAGCTAGTCGTTCCTGAACATTTAACTTTCACGCGGGCTGCATCCCGATTTCTCGGTTTGGCAGACCAAAGATTCCTGTGAAGAGCCGCAAAATCGAGGCCCAAAAAAGCGCGATCCAGCGTAAGAGCCAGCGCAGGTTGTAGCCCGCGGCGCACGAGAGGACGCGCAAGGCATCACCGAGTGCGCCTTTGAGACGATTTCGGCGTAAGCGACAGTCGTCTTTCAAATGTCCGATGACAGGCTCTACGGCTTGGCGACGCTTTACCCACGACCATTGGCGGCGGGTGAGTCGTTTGGGTTTGCCGCGGTGCAGGATCTCCACGCCCTCAAGGCTTCTGCCCCGATAACCGAGATCGACGATGGCGGTACGCGGCTTTTCACCGCTTAAGATTCCCGCCTGCTCCAGTTGCTCGGCGAGCGTGTCGCCATCGTAAGGGTTCCTAGGGAAGCTTCTTGCACCCACGATGAGTCCGCCTCTTGCGGTGATGGCGATGCCCACCTTCACGCCAAATTCATACGGGTGTCGGGATTTCCCTTTGCTGAGGCATTCCACTTCCGGCGCATGCAAGGCATAGAGCTTGTCCTTGGCTTTGCGGTGTTGGACTCGTAGTTGCTCAGCGCGTGCCAAGAACGTTTGGAGCGTGGTCGTGGGTGTTTGACCCTCGAGCTTCCGTTCAATATCGCGGATCACACGGCCA
>Ga0194116_10005997_pt1 | contig 13126 bp, 16 predicted proteins | sample TA2MahsurfametaG_4_FD_148617 | JGI IMG/M metagenome (GOLD analysis project Ga0194116, IMG submission 148617) | Freshwater microbial communities from Lake Tanganyika, Tanzania - TA2015008 Mahale S9 surface | ecosystem: Environmental > Aquatic > Freshwater > Lake | place: Tanzania: Lake... | reverse complement strand
CCTTTTGTTCAATATGCCGATTATCGCGCGATGAATCAAGAGTTGAATTTGGATTTGGAGGGAGAGGATTATGTGGCGGTGGTATATGCTGTTGGAGAGATTCAGCAAGGAAAGGGCAGTGACGATGTTATAGGCAGTGATCGCATTGCAGCGGCTTTGCGCAAAGCTCGATTGGATGAGCATGCCAAGGCCGTGGTCCTTCGTGTCAACTCTCCAGGAGGAAGTGCACTTGCCTCTGATATCATATGGAGAGAAACAGAAAAAATAAAAATGTCAGGAAAGCCTTTTGTGGTGAGTATGGGAGACTATGCAGCATCGGGAGGGTATTATATTTCAGCTAGTGCGGATAGAATTTTTGCAAATCCACAAACCATCACCGGATCGATAGGTGTATTTGGTATCGTACCCAACTTGAAAAACTTTTTGGATCATAAATTGGGCATCACCATTGATCGTGTAGAGACCCATCCCCATGCGGATTATTTTTCTGTACTCAAGCCTTTTGATGAGGTAGAAATGGCTAAAATGAACGAAATGATCATTGGTATTTATGACGATTTCTTGGGTCGTGTTTCTAAGGGAAGAGGAATGACCATTGCTCAAGTGGATAGCATTGCTCGCGGTAGAGTGTGGACAGGAATGGAAGCTCAGAAGATAGGGTTGGTGGATGAAGTGGGTGGTTTAAAAGAAGCAATCCAATTTGCGCGTCAAAAAGCGGGATTGGCTGATGAGGTAAAAATAAAAACCCTTCCTCAGATGGAAGATCCGATCACAGAATTGTTGGGCGGTGTTGCAGAGGCCAAGCAAGATATTTTGTTGAAGGAAATAGCAGGTGAGCACTATCCCGCCTATCGTCATTTGAGAACCATGGTGGCCAAGCCAGGAGTTTATGCGCGTATGCCATTTGTTTTGGAGGTGAAGTAAATGGAACTATCAAAAAAGAGCATGGATGATTTGAATCGGAAGGACGTTTCTGAATTCAAAGCCATGCATAAGTTTCCACTGGTGGTCATTTTGGATCAAGTAAGGAGCGGCTTGAATGTAGGTAGTGTTTTTAGAACAGCAGACGCCTTTGCTTTGGAAGCCGTAGTTTGCGTTGGATATACTCCAACTCCTCCGCACCGTGAAGTTTTAAAGACAGCCTTGGGTTCATGTGATTCTGTCTCCTGGCAACACGCAGAAAACATCGAGACGGCCATCAAGGATTGGAAAGACAAAGGGTACCGAATCATGGCTTTGGAACAAACCACCGGAAGCCAACCTTTGCAGGAAATGCAATCACAACTTCAACCCACGGTATTGATCCTTGGAAATGAAGTTACCGGAGTGAGCGATGCCGCTTTAAACCTTTGTGATGGATGTTGGGAGATAACACAATATGGAACCAAACACTCATTGAATGTTGCCGTCAGCGCAGGAATGGCAATTTATCAGTGGGTTCAGAAATATCACCATGGGCGGTAAGCGAATAGAGAAGTCCAATTTGCCATCTAAAACCTGTCCGGTATGCCTGCGTCCTTTTGCTTGGCGTAAAAAATGGGAACGAGATTGGGATCAGGTTATTTATTGCAGTGAGCGTTGCAGACGAACAGGAAAAAAGTCTGATTAAAGTTTTTCATTTGTTCAGTCTTGCGCAAAGCATTTGGGCTTAATTTCGCACCGACGATGGAAAAATCCTTTTTTAAAGATCTTGCAGTGTTGTTCAAGTTGCGTCTATCCGCATTGGTCATCATCAGTTCAGTCACGGGTTATGGTATGGCGGTTGAATCATGGGAAACCCGTGAATTGCTGTGCTTAATCATCGGAGGAATTCTTCTTACCGGAGGAAGCAACGGCATGAATCAAGTGTGGGAGATTGAGTTGGACAAGTTGATGCACAGAACCATGAACAGGCCCCTTCCGCAGGATAGAATAACATTGCGAATGGCCACTATACTTTCTGTGTTTGGCGCTATTTTGGGTGTGGGTATTTTGTGGGTAGGATTGAATTTGGCCTGCGGCGTATTGGGCCTTTCTGCATTTATTCTGTACGTGTTTGTGTACACTCCCATGAAGAGGATATCCAGTATCGCCGTTTTTATTGGTGCGATTCCCGGAGCTATACCTCCCATGATCGGTTATTTGGCACCCACAGGACATTTTAGTTTGGAGGCAGGCATTTTATTTGCGGTTCAATTCATGTGGCAGTTTCCTCATTTTTGGGCAATAGCATGGGTTTTACAAGAGGATTACTTGCGTGCGGGCTATAAACTTCTGCCCTTTGAAGAAGGAAGAACCAAGCAAAGTGCATTTCAAATCTTGATGTATACCTTTTTCTTGATTCCAGTGGGTATGTTGCCTTGGGTTTTTCCTGTGCTTCAACCGATGATTGGGTCGATGGCCATGTGGATTGCTATCGCAATGGGAGTGATGATGTCTTATTATGCAATCAAATTATACCGCAGTTGTGAGATTAAGGATGCAAGAAAATTGATGTTTGCTTCATTTGTTTATCTACCTGTGGTGCAAATTGCGTACGTAATTGATCAGATATAAAATTATGAGTGAAAAAGTAGATGTATTTCAGGAAGTAACACCTGATGTAAAGTTAAGAACCAAAAAGATGATGATGTGGTTGATCATCTTTGCTGTGGTTATGCTATTTGGCGGAATTACTTCTGCTCTGATAGTTTTGAAAGGAAAGATCATGTGGATGCATGTTCAGGTACCCACTGTATTTTGGGGGAGCATCGCTTCAGTTATCATTTCCAGTATTGCCATGTGGTCTGCGGTAAGAGGACTGCGTGCGGGTGAAATTAAGAAATCAATGATTGCTTTGGCCATCACTTTTGCCTTGGGCATTGCCTTCACCATATTTCAAACCTCAGGATGGCAAGGACTATCTGAAAAGGGAATGGGGTATACCCAAACCTTGAATGAGAAAGGAATGACCGTTACCAAGTGGAACCCACTAGGAAAGTTTACAGGTGAGTATGGCACCGACTATTGGATTGAATACAAAGGACAGCCATTGGTATTGTGGGAAGGGCAGTTTTTTGCCAGTGATGATGCCAATCATATCAAGCCCAAGACCACAGAAGTGATGTCGACCTTCAATGCTTCTGGCGCATTGATCAGCGTACTGGTTTACGTGCACATTTTACACTTGGCTTTGGGATTGATTTACATACTGGTCAACCTTAATCGTTTGAGAATAGGAGTGTTATCCAAAGAGAATTGGATGAGCCTTTATGCCAACGGGATGTACTGGCATTTTATGGGCATTCTTTGGATTTATTTATTCATGTTTATTTTCTTTATTTACTAGGCCCAGTAAATTTCAAAAATCAATTTAGACTGAAATTAAATTTCAATTTCTACTACTGCTTATTTGAGATTTATTGCTATCATTGCACCCGAAAACCATAAACCATGGCTGGACATACACAAAATTTAAGCAAAGATGAACTTTGGGGTGGAAATGCCTCTCCTTTTGGCGTTTCTTACGGAAAGATGATGATGTGGTACTTCTTGGTATCAGATGCATTGACTTTTGGGGGATTATTAACTGCATACGGCGTAATTCGTCACAGTAGCTCGGAGCCTTGGCCCGTTGGGGAGCAAGTGTTTGAGGCGCTTCCTGGTCTTCATGGATCTTATCCCTTGATGTATGTGGCTTTGATGACTTTCATTTTGATTGTATCATCTGTAACCATGGTATTGGCTGTAGAGGCTGGACATCGTCGCGACAAGAAAGGGGTAATTAAGTGGTTGGGATATACTATTGTTGGTGGATTCTTTTTCGTGGGTTCTCAAGCTTGGGAATGGTCTCACTTTATCCACGGATCTGGTGGAGGTTTCCAATTGAACAAGGCCATGACTGTCACAGGTGAAATGGAAAATGGTGACCAAGTGCAAATGACATTGAATGCAGGATCATGGGTCAACATGACTGCGGATTTTGGTCATGAATACGAACATGCTTTGGAAGGGGGTCATGAAACAGCTCCTGCAGAAGGTCATGGTCATGATGCACATGCCGCTCACGGCGAGCATGCAGAGGCTCATGCAGCACCCGCTCACGTTGATGTGAATAGCATGAAACCAACGGAATTGATTCTGAATAAATATATTTTGGAGCACAAAGACGGAAAGGATATTCGTAAGGTAACTGTGAAGGGTGCCGATTGCCAAAAGCTATGGGATGCCAAAGCAGACGGATCAATGGCATTTGGAGCCAACATGCACAAGAATGAGTATGCAATCCAACAACAATATGCCAATTTCTTCTTCTTTGTAACTGGTTTCCACGGATTCCACGTATTCTCAGGAGTAGTCATCAATATCATCGTTTGGTTCATGGCCTTGGGTGGTGAGTTTGAAAGAAGAGGTCATTATGAAACCATCGAGAAGATTGGTTTGTACTGGCACTTCGTTGACTTGGTATGGGTATTTGTATTCACATTCTTCTATTTAATCTAATTCTTATTTGAGTCATGGAAAGAGACGATTTAATTGTAAACGACAGCTACGCGATCAATGCTACACACTCTGAAGAGGAAGGCAAAAAGATCAGAAAGAAGTTGTATGCTGTAACCTTGTTGTTGACAATCATCACCATCGTGGAAGTATTCATGGGGGTGGCTTTTAAGAGAAATGGAACTTTTGCATGGGAAACCATCAAGTTGTCTTTCTTGATTTTGACTTTGGTTAAAGCGGCCTACATTGTTCTGATCTTTATGCATTTGGGCGACGAGAAAAAGAACCTGAAATATGTGGTTTTGCTCCCTTACGCCTTGTTTATCATGTATTTGATTTTCATTGGTCTTTATGAAGGCGTAGCGATACAAGAAGCAAATTCTATTTGGAGATAAAATAAATTCATGGATTCTAAAAAATTGAGAAAGTACATCTTCTTAGGAGGTGTACTTTTTTTGTTTCCGCTGGTTTGGGTCATCTTTTTTGGGGTGATGGGAACCCATCATTTCAGCACTCTGCCTTATTTTGATCAGGAGCATGCAGAAGGTGATACAATTGTGTCCAATCATGTCATACAATTCAATGGTGTTCAGGATGAGTTGGGTCATTCCTTTTCATCCGACTCCTTAAAAGGCAAGGTTTGGTTGGCTTGCTTTTATTCTCTCAATGATGCGCATATTGCCAAGATAACCGAACGATTGTTGAATATCAATTTCAAGTATCGGGATGAGCCCGATATTCAACTCATTGTTTTCTCCACGGATACAGCACAAGTTGAAATAAACGAAGTACAGCGTTATTTAGACGGCTTGACCAAATACAATGGTTTTGCTAATAAGTGGAAGTTTTTGGTTCCCGCAAGTAGTGGAGATCAAATTCAGCAAATTATGAAGGATGCTTTCTTTATTCAAGATATTGGTTCGGAGGCTCGTTTTAGATTGGTAGATACCCGTGGTCACATTAGAGGATTATATGGCAATACGGAGTATCATATGCAGAGCATCATTGAGGATATTGCATTGCTGAAAAAAGAAGTGGATGTAGCCAGGTACAATGAGCGTCACAAAAATGACTAAGCATATTTTATTTCTTTTCTTTCTTTCTTTTACACTGATATTTAACGCATGTCAGGATAATTGTCAATTGCCTTTTTTGGGACCACATGAAGTTGTGGCCGATGATACCATTTACTATACCATTCCCAAATTTTATGGATGGAAAAATCAAAATGGTGAGCCTTTTGATTTCAAAAAGATAGAAGGGAAAATATTTGTGGCTGAGTTTTTCTTCAGCCAATGCAAAAGTATTTGTCCGATAATGACTTCACAAATGGCAAGGGTGCAGGATGAAATCACTCAAAATCAGTGGCAAAGTAAGGTTTCTTTATTGTCCCATACGGTTGATCCTTTGCATGATCAACCCGACGTATTACAGGCCTATGCCAAAAGTCATGGAGCAGATTTTTCCATTTGGACTTTTGTCAATGCCGATACCAATGTGTATCAATTGGCGCAAAAGGGATATCTTTTAAGTGCTTTTCCATCAGATAGCGCGGATGGTGGTTTTTTTCATACGGATCAACTAACCTTGGTAGATGAGCATTTTAGAATCAGGGGTTATTATGACGGCACCTCCACCGAACGTGTTGATCAATTAATCAAAGATTTAAAGTGTTTAATACAAGAAGAACATTAAATTTGAACCATGCTGACTCCTCAATTTCAAAAAAATGACGCCAAGGCCAAGGTGCTCATCTATTCTGTTTCTGCTGTTGTTTTTATAGCAGTGGTTGCCTTAAAATACATCAAGTTGGATGTAGTACTTCCTTTCAATAAGCATTTGTTTGCAGACATCAATGCGGTAATCAATGGATCGGTTTCGGTTATTTTGTTGTTGGCGTTGTGGCAGATTAAAGAGAAGAACTACAAGGCACATAAAAATCTTATGATGACCGCAATGGTGCTTTCGATAGGTTTTTTAGTTTCTTACATCTGTCACCATGTTTTCTCAGGTGAGACCCATTATGACGGAGAATTCAAGGTGTTTTATTACGTTGTGTTGATCACGCACATTATTCTGGCTGCGGTTATTTTACCTTTCATTTTATTCAGTGCATACCGCGCTTTGATTGGGGAATACAATTCTCACAAGCGTTTGGCCCGTTGGACATGGCCGGTTTGGTTTTATGTTGCGGTAACCGGTGTTGTTGTTTATTTAATGATTAGCCCCTTTTATCAATGAGAAAAATAATTGGAATTTTCGCTTTCCTATTTTTATCCTTGGGCGGTTGGACCCAATGCGCCATGTGCCGGCAAACAGCGGAGCAGGCCTCACAGGAAAACTCCGGAATCGCGGAGGGTTTAAACACGGGTATTGTATATCTGATGTTAATTCCGTACCTTTTGTTTCTAATTGGGGGATTGGTTTTTTTTAGAAAAAGAATCAGTGCCTTTTTTAAAAATTAAAACATGAGATCTTTATTCACCCTTTTATTTCTCAGTGCTTTTGCAGCGTGGTCACAACCTCGATTTGTAAAAGAACGTGCCGATTATGAAGGTGAAGAGGTGATGTTGCCTTTTGTATTTGAAGCCAAAAGCGAAAGTCAAGAAAAAATAAACACTTCTTGTCGATTGTCTGGTCGGTTGGATAGTGGCGAGTTGGAAGTCTTTCAATTGGAACAGCAAAATGTAACGGCTTATCCTTTTAGAGAGCTTAAAGGTGCGTTGTTGTCCCCAGGTTATGTGCCGCATTATTTTACATTCTTCCCCATGGATTTGCCCGGTCCCAGGTACCAAGTTACCCTGCAACCTTTGCAAGAAGGGGCCTTGTTTGTTGCTGAGGGCATCGTTTTTTTAGGTGACAACACCAATCTTTACTTTTCTTCAGCGGATGCATTGCAATCACTATTGGCATTTATGAATATGAATCCAACGGTCCGTATTCGGATGACTGGTCACGTGAATGCACCTGCTGATAGCAAATTGAGTGATTCACAATTGATGACTTTGGCTAAAAAACGAGCAGAGGGTATTCAAGATTATCTCATTTCCCACGGAGTGTCGAAACACCGAATCAGCATCATGGGGCGTGGACGCGATGGGGTGAAATATCTCAATCCACAATCAGAGGCGGAGTTGGAATACAATCGACGAGTGGAAGTGGAGATTTTGGGTTTTTAATCGTGAAGAATTGATAATTCTTCGGTGTTTCGTTTCTAAATGTGGGGTCTGAATGTACATTCGCTACATGTTCAAGAATCTCAAGCGATCATTATTCTTTTTACCTTTCTTCTTTGCGACCTTCCCCGTGTTTAGTCAGGGCCCATCCTGGACTTTGGAGCAATGTATACAGTGGGCCTGGGACAATAACATCCAACTTCAGCAGTCCGAATGGAATGAGAGGCAGGCGGGTCTATCTACCACCACAACGATGGGTGCCATGTTGCCCAATTTAAATGCACAAGGATCGCATGGTTATAACTGGGGACAAAGAATCGACCCATTCACCAATAGTTTTGCATCAGAGAGAATTCAGAGCAATAGTTTTGGAATCTCTAGTTCGATAGATTTATTTACTGGTGGGCAAAATTGGTATAATTATCAAAAGGCCTTAAACGATAGGGATGCCGCGCATTGGAACGTAGAAAACACCAAAAATCAAGTGGCTCTTCAAACCGCCAATGCATTTTTAAATGTTGTATTGAATGCGGAATTGGAGAAGATTGCGTACAACACCCAAGCCACCTCACTGGAGAATTTAAATCGATTGAAAAAGCAATTGAATTTGGGAGTTATCAATGAAGGTGCAGTTGCGGAGATTGAGGCCCAGCACATGTCGGACCAAGCCAATTGGGTTATCGCCCAAAGCAACTTTGAATTGGCAAAATTGACTTTGACGCAATTGTTGCTTTTGGAACAAGACAAAGCCGCCTTATTCACCCCTTCATTTCCTGATGTGTTGTTATTTGATGTAACTGTACCTTTGCCTCCAAAATTGTTGGTATTGTCCACCGCATTGCAAGATCAAGCCAGCATCAAGTCGGCTTTGGCCACCCTGTCAGGAGCGAGATGGGGAGAAAAGTCTGCCCGCGGGGCGGTTTTGCCACGGGTTTCTGCATCCATGTCCTACGGTACGGGATATTCAGGCGCTGCTAAAGTTTTAACTGGATCAGGAAGCACGGTGAGTTTCCCGATAGGTACCGTAGGAAGCACCAATGATTGGGTGTATTCATTGCCTCAAACGGTGTATTCTTCAGAAGATTATCATGTCAAGCCTTTTCAAAGTCAACTGACTGATAATGTCAATCGATCTTTTTTTGTATCGATGACCATGCCGCTGTTCAATGGTTTCCAAACGCATGCCCAGATTCAAAGTGCCAAGATTAACGCCATGAATGCGGATTTGAATGTCCAGTTGGCGAAGCAAAGGTTGATCGTAGATGTGGAAACGGCGTATGCCAATGCTGAAGCTGCGCAAAAGTCATTCTTGGCACAAGAGACCAGTCTAGCCGCCAACCAAAAGGCTTATGATTTGGCCAATGCGAAATTTTCTAATGGCGTCATCAATGCCACGGAAATGAGTATCGCTAGAAATCGTTTGGACATCGCGAAAGCTCAATATATGAGAGCCAGAATAGATTTGATTTTCAAGCGCAATGTACTTAAATTTTACATGAATCAACCCATTGCATTACAACCATGATGAAGAATAAAAAAAGAAGGAATATCATCATTGCCATTATACTACTTGTAGTCATTGTGGCAGTGTGGAAAATGACCAACGGTGGTGATCATCGAATGGTGCAGGCTGAATCACCGGCCTATCGAGATATAATCGAAAAGGTCAGTGCCAGTGGTAAAGTTCAGCCGGCGTCTGAAGTGAAGATTCAGAGTGATGTCAGTGGTCAAATTGTCGAACTTCCTGTTAAAGAAGGAGATCATGTCACCAAGGGCCAATTATTGGTGAGAATCAATCCTGATTTATATACCTCCGCATTGCAACGGGCCGAAGCTACACTGAATTCTGCCAAGAGCAATTGGAGCAGTGCCAAAGCACGATTGGCACAAGCACAAGCACAATTGAAAATGCAGGAATTGACCTTTAAACGCAATGAAAAACTTTTAGCAGAGAAAGTAATTTCCATGGCGGAAATGGACAATTCTAAATCGACTTATGAAACAGCTGTAGCAGAAGTTACTGCGGCACAAGAAAGCATTAAGAGTGCAGAGTTTAGTATTGCCAGCGCCGAAGCCAGTAAAACGGAGGCTGTGGATAATTTGAAAAGAACAACCATCGTTGCTCCGATCGATGGTACCGTGACTGCATTAACCAAAGAAGTGGGAGAAGCGGTATTGGGAAATAATATGACCAGTGGTGACGTTATCATGAAAATTTCAGGATTGGCACAAATGGAAGTGGATTTTGAAGTAAATGAAAATGATATCGTTCATGTTCATGTCGGTGATACGGCAGTGGTAACTGTTGATGCCTTTAGAAATGAAAAGTTTAAGGGGATAGTGACGGAAATTGGAAATACAGCATTGAATTTAATGACAACGGGCGCGGCAGCGGCAAATAACTCACAAGTAACCAATTTCTCGGTAAAGGTGAGTATACTTCCCGCTTCTTATGCACATTTGATAAAAGATGGACAAAGTGATTCGCCCTTCCGTCCGGGTATGACAGCCACTGTAGATATCGAAACGGAGAAAATGAAACGCGTACTTTCGGTACCCATTAAAAGTGTGACCATGCGCCCAGATTCCGGTTCCAATGGGCAAAGTAAGACTTGTGTTTTTGTATACAATGAAACGGATAAAAAGGCACACTTGAAGTTTTTGAAAACAGGGATACAAGATGATCAATACATACATGTTCCCTCTGGACTGTCCGAGCAGGAGAAGGTGGTTACAGGGCCCTATGATGAAATTGCCAAATTGCTCAATGAGGGAGATGCTGTGGAGATAGGTGATGCCAATCCAGAGAAGTAAGAGGATGTATTTGGGAATTGAAACTTCTTCTAAAAATTGTAGCGTTGCCCTTTGGAATAATCAAGGATTGATTGGTTTCAAAGAGCAAACAGAGGACGCTTTTGTGCATGCAGAATTATTGCATACCATGATTGAGCAGTTAATCAGCGAAACGCAAGTAAGTTTTAAAGATATCGAAGGGGTTGTAGTTGGCAGGGGTCCTGGTTCTTATACGGGATTGCGCATTGGGGTATCGTGTGCAAAAGGAATAGCATTTTCTCTTGGGGTGCCCCTGTATTCCATATCCACCTTGGTATTAATGGGCATCGACACGGGTATCATGCAATCCAGTCACCCTGTTTTATTGGTAATGGATGCCAGAAGAAATGAAGTTTTTGGCAGTTGGTTGAAGGATGGAATACTCCAAGATCCCGCTGCCATCGTCTTTGAAGAGGAGACGCGCTTATCTTGGGGTGAAACGATTATTGTCGCGGGTGAAAATGCAAGCAAATTGGCGCCATTTCTAAGCGCCAATGATCAAGCGATGGATATCTTACCCAGTGCACGGGTGATGTCAGATATACAAGCCAAGCAATGGATAATGAAAGAAGATTTGGCGTATTTTGAACCCCAGTATGTAAAGGCTTTTGTTCCCACAGTTCCGAAGAAATTATGAAAAGATGGATGACCTTTTTGGGATTGATGCTCATGATTTCCATGAGTTGTAATCGTTGTAAAGATGGTCAACTATATCCGCAAGTGAATTTTGGGTTTACGATCAATATCAACGAACCGGCCTATTTTGATTTAACAGTCCCTTCGGGTTGGTTGTATTATGACGGAGGTACGGTGAAGTTGATTGTATATCGAAATACCTTGGAGGAGTTTACGATCTATGACGCGCGCAGTACCTACAATCCTGAGAGTCCATGTATCTGCACGGTAAGTAGTGACAATACATTTATAGAAGATCCCTGCAGTGATTCGCAATGGTTACTGACTGATGGAAGTGTGGTTCACGGTCCAGCGGGTCAAAATCTTTTGACTTACGATTATAGTTTTGATTCAGCCACGGGGGTCTTGTATTTTTACAATTGATGAAATTGTTAGTTACCATGCTGCTGTTTATTTTGTATTTAAAAAATAATCATGATTAGAAAAATCGAACACCTGGGAATTGCGGTGGAGGACATTGAGCAGTCCAATGCTTTGTTTCAAAAGCTGTTGGGTACGGCACCATACAAACAAGAAATAGTGGAGCGAGAAGGGGTAATGACCAGTTTCTTTCAATTGGGGGAATCCAAGGTAGAGCTATTGCAAGCCACCCATGCAGACAGTCCCATTGCCAAGTACTTGGCCAAGAACAAGGCTGGAATTCATCATATCGCATTGGATGTGGACGACATCTATTTCGAGATGCAAAGGCTCTTGAAAGAGGGATTTGTTCTTTTAAGTGATGAACCCAAGCCCGGCGCTGATGGAAAGCTGATTGTTTTTCTTCATCCCAAATCAACCAATGGCGTTTTAATTGAACTCTGTCAGGATATAAAAGAAATGTAACAAGATGTTTATGTCTTAGTTTCTCTTTTTTACTTTGGCTCTTTTGATTTTTCCTTCCATCACTCCATTTTTTCGGTTGTGCTTTCCCGGCTTGTCTTTGTCAAATTCTTCCATGGCATTGGGTCTGTTTTCGCATGACTTGGATGGCCGTTTGTCGAGGAAGACAATTTTGAGGGAGACCATCACCGGTTGCCATTGTGTATTCAGCACCTTCATCGTGGGCCATTTTTCTCTCCATGGAACAACGGTTAGTAGTGGTGTTTCTATTACCCCCAATGCATAGAATCCAGGAAAGAATTTTTTTCCGACACCCAATTGGTAATTGAGTCCGCCTTGAAAACGAAATGGGAGTATTTGGGGTAAGGTCAAGTTTGCCCCTTTGGCGCGGCTGCGCTGAATGAATTGAAAGTCGGCGGCCAACACAGGTCCGTGATGGAGCCATTTTAAATCAGAGAATTGCCACATGTCGATGGCTTTGGCATCAATGCCAATGGTATGTAGGTTGAACTTGGTTTTTAAATCAGAGGACAGGATGCCGTTATTTTGCTTACCTGGGTATTCGCCATTGAATCTTTCCATGCCACGAAGCGCATAATATCGGCCACCCACTTCCCAATAATCAAAATACTTGAACTTGGTTTTTAACCACACGCGATGACCATCAATCATCCACCCCGCTTTGGGCGTGGCGGTTATTTTACCATCGTAGACCAATGAAGCGGAATCTTGTCGCGGACTGCTGTATAGCGCAATATCTTGTCTGAAATTGATCGGCAACATGGCTGTTGATCCCAGGGATATCGACCAACCCTTGTCTAAATAGTCGGCTTCTGCGTGCAAAGGTCGAAATTGCCTTTGCGCTATTCCGGGAATCGCGAAGCAAAAGAGTACGAAAGAAAAAATCCAATACTTCATCTTTAGAAATTTTTTCAAAGATGAAAAATTGGAGTCAGTTTAAATCAAGGATAATATTTTATTTTCCACCGCCTCACTGTTCCAAATTTCTTCGATGTTGGGCATGGATAAAACCTCGTTCATGATTTCATCTTGGCGAATACCATTGGCCAATGCTTGGTGATAAGGGATGTGGCTGAAGGTGACTTGGGAATACAGCGGCATCCATTTATCCGGATGTTTGG
>Ga0194116_10005994_pt1 | contig 13127 bp, 21 predicted proteins | sample TA2MahsurfametaG_4_FD_148617 | JGI IMG/M metagenome (GOLD analysis project Ga0194116, IMG submission 148617) | Freshwater microbial communities from Lake Tanganyika, Tanzania - TA2015008 Mahale S9 surface | ecosystem: Environmental > Aquatic > Freshwater > Lake | place: Tanzania: Lake... | reverse complement strand
ACCCCAAAACCCCAAAACCCCTCTCAGAATAAATTAAAATTTAATAAAAGAATTAATATGTTTTGTAGAAGGTTAATAAATTTTAGTTTGAATTTAGGCATGGTTTATAAAGTACTCATGCTCTGTCACTTGAATTAGAGTGTGGATGGTAGGTTTCGCAATCTTCAGAACTTGAGGGCGAGGAAGCAAGCTACACCAGCTTTGATCCAGTCATTCTGAGGTCTGTCCGAAGGCAGCTCCATCATAACGACGTAGTTGGTTGAGTGGCCCGTAGTTGACAGCGTGCCCGTCCTCGACAGCACCTTGTACATGGGACACTTGTAGATGTCTGTCGTCTTTTGTTCTCGATCCATGATGGGCATCAAGTGCAGCAATGGCAGCTCAACAAAGAGCTTCTTAGGGTCCGAGTCTGCGAGCTTATGTGTCTCGTAGGACCACTTGCAGCCCTCAAGGTAAAGACCATAACAGTAGACACCAGACTCAGGCTTTTCAATGACATCCTGCCACTTGAGGTTATCCTTGATAACGAACTCAAAGCTTAGTCTGTCAATAGCGATTTTCTTGCCACGAGATTGGTTCTGCAGGGTCGCAGTCAGGAAAGCCTAAGGGAAAAAGAATCCTGAGATCCAGAAGACTATTGGTGTGCCCTTCTCATACCAATTGTTCAGGAATTTTATCCTATCGTTAAGATCCTCAATCCAAGATGCAAGTGGCTTCATCGAAAGGAATCCGATGCTAGCCCAGTACTTGGGAACCATGTTGTCGAAGATGGAAGTGGCCATGGACTCAAGTTACTCAGACATGGTAACCTCGCCTTTAAGTGCACGCTGAATCAAAGGCAACTAAACTTTCATATCTTTGAGAAGTCTGTTGTAGCGGACACATTCCTGCAGCAGCACAGTGTTCATTGACTCCTCGTACAGAGTCGGGAACTTTTTAGTGATAAAATCGAGGTCGAATGGCGGTGGCGACTTTGATTGGAGAAAGGCGGTCTACTCACCAATGATCTCCTCTCGAGATTTGCCTTTGCCTGCTGATGTCTTAGGCTACATGGCAATCATTGACTCAAGGAGTAGGGTGGTCGCAATTGCAGATGTTGTGATCTCAGCGTTGTTGTGCAGACCAAATGCCTCAGGCTTGGGGTTGAGGGGCATAGTCTTGATGAAGTCGATGTAGTCCTCCTTCTCACCCGGGTTCAGCGAGTAATAGAGGCCTGACTCGGAGAACTTGTGACCGACGGTAAGTGTCTCTTGCGTCATGTATGTCTGCAAGATCGTCTTGATCAGCCTCACGTCCTTGTCATCAGTGACACGGCCGCCGTAGTTGATTTCGGCTCCGATGTAGTTCAGCACCTTGAAAGGAACCAGATCGTACTCTTCAATGAAAATCTTTAGCTGGCGTCGAGAGACCATCAAGTCCTCATTAGTAAATGCGTAGGGTATGTTCCAGCCGATCGGACCGAACTTTCTTCGATCTTGAACAATAGCGTGGAAGAAGCAGAAGCCCCAGAGAAGCATCTTGTAAATCTCCGGTTTGGTGCAACCACTGAACTACTCTTCAGAGAGTGCCTCGTAAGTACCCAGCACGTTCTGTTTAAGACCTGATGGAGGCTCGAGGGTCATCTTAACAGAGTTTTGCAGAATGGAGACCGGGAATGCTGGAGTTGGCATAGAGGTGAGCCAAAGACGGAAGTCTCGGTGCTTTGTGTCGTCGATGGACTCACAAATTTGTTCGAGGATGGGCATCCAGGAAACAGCCAAGTGACAGTTCATGAGCAGAACCCAGCCACCACGAGTCAAGTTATCATTTATCATGACTTGGGCTTTTGGGCCTTGACCACGACCTAGCGAGATCTTTTCCACCTTCTTAGTCATGTTCATCTCTGCAGCGAATCTTTCGAAGTCAGCGACGGGATCCGAACCAGCTGACAAGACGAAGATGAGCGGCGTCGTAATCGAACTATCCTTATAGGATTTGGCCAAGTTAAACACTGGTGGCTCAACGAATTACTGGCCAAGCTACTAAATAATGAAATTCTGGCACGCAAGTGTGATCTTGTCAGCTCTGATTGATTTGAGTACGATCATTTTCTGGAAAGCAGTCAGCTTATTGTTCCACTCGCCAGGGATCGGCATATCTTAAGGAGTGTTTGAATCGAATATCCTTTGGAACTCCGATTGCTATTAGATGAAGAATTTTTCAAATCCTTCAAAACAGGGCAGTATCTTGGACATCACGTGTAGTTAACGATATGTCTCAGACCACTCGAGGTCACCCAGCCAAGTTGTTGGATTTGGCACAATCTTGACCTCACCAGAGGGACCAGCAAGGAAGAATCTTAGCTCATCGGTATCCATCTTATTGTCACCGAACATGATGTTGATGGTGAGTTTGAATGAGAAAAGCAGCTTGTCCTTTTCAAACAAACTTCTGCAAACGTTCTCATAAAGAGCCTGTGTAAAGTGGTCGTTCAATATCTTGATGCGATGCTCGGCGTCATTTGACTTAGCAGAGCCGTCGACTGAGGTACTGAACAAGTTGCTGAACCATTAGAGCGAGTACTGGTACATGGGGTCAATCACAGCCAGGTCCACAATCGTGAAGAACAGGACTTAGGCGCGGAATGCTACTGTACGGTAGGTGGTACGTGTGTGGTCGATCTCCTTTTCTGCTTTCTGGGAAATCTCCAGTCTAGCGGCGATCTCATCACCAGTGATCTTAGCCTCAGCCAGAACATCAATCAGCTCATCATCCTCGAGAATGGCAACAATTTCTGTGTGTTTGGTGAGTCCCTTCAAAATACGGTTCTCAATATCACGAGTGGTCTTGGCGGCCTGTGCATTCTAGATAACGATTTGTTCCTTCTTCTTTTAGAGGTCGGGCATCTCAATCGCGATGAACTAGTTAAGCATTTGCTCTTCAAGACCAAAAGGCGTAATGGCAAAGTTGAGGATGCTAACTTTGACCTAGGTTTCAGGAGTGTAGTGTGGGTTGGGAATCGTGGTCGTCATGAAGAACTTGAAATCGTTGTTCCATGGAATCGACTTATCACCGAGTCTAAGCGAACCTGATTTATCTATTTGTTTTAGGAGAATAGGTTCAAGAGCGGGGTCAAGCTCCTCGCCAACGTTCTCGATAAGGAACCATCTACCGAACTAGATAGCGAGCTCTAGATTTCTGAGCAAGGTCGGGTCACTCATCTTGGAAGCCTCAATGCCAGCTTGGGACTCTTCTGGGTCTTTGGCTAAGTTCTTTATGAATTTGTTTGCCTGCGACTGTGGATCAATCATTAGGGGCCATCTGCGTGACTTAAACATAATGATTGCGTTTTCAATCGAAAGGTTATCGTTGGGTAGCGATGCAGCTGTCCATGTCTTAGTTTGAACGGGGTCCTCGAGAATTTCCTTCATGGTGATGTGGTCAGCGATCTTTACACCAAGCGCCTAAATCTTATTAAACCACTCTTCCTCAAGAGATTGACGGTATTATGCAGTGAAAGGTCCTGAGTAAGCAACCATACCAGCGGCAACCAGAGCATTACCAACCAAGAAATCAAACTCAATACCCAACTTCTTCACAGTGTCCATCCAGCGCTGTTTCTCGCCCTCGAGACCGCTGATAATCTTGCCCGCACGCTCAAGCTTCTTATTGCAGTCGTCAATCTTTTACTGCAGACGCTACTCAGTTTCGACTTTCTCTTTGTAGGTGGCCTCGAGAACAGCCATCTTCTCCTCTACGGCTCTGAGTCTTGCCATCTTCTCAGCGAGGTCTTTTCTTACGATCGCCAGCTAAGCATTCATCTCAGCGACTTTCTCCCTCATTGGGTTCACAATCTTGAGCAAGTCGTAGTACTTCATCATAGCCATAGCCCACTTACAAATACCCTCCATGGCAGAGTTGGCCTTCTTAACATCCTCAAGTGAGAACTCAGGCTTGTCAATAATGCCGCGGACAGCCTTCACACATTTATCCGTGATGTTCTCCTTGTCGTATTTGATCATATCGTTGAGGAACTTGGTGGGATCCTTCAACAGCGTCTTTTTAGCCAGATCGAAGTAACCACCGGTGTCATTGGGCGCTTGACCCAAGTTCTGCTTGGTGGGCTTCAGCGCGAACATGTGGCATGACAGCTCCATAACGGTAACGACTGTCGGCGTGGGCACTCTCATCGTACCCAGCGAGTACAGATCACCCTTGTTAAGTTCTTTGAGTACACGGGTCGCCTCCTCAAGCAAGGGAGTCGCCTTAGCAAGCTCCCTCTCAGCCTCTTCCTTCATAACGGCGGCGGCATTCTCTTGCTCCTAGGCAATGGCTGAGTCCTTAGCAACGATATTTTACTCAATCTCTGCATCAGCTTTTTCTTTCGAAAGGACGATCATGGTTTCGGCTAGCGTTTTCTTGGTGACTGCAAGCTCAGGAGCCATTATTTGAATCTCTTGTTCAAGTTTCGCAATCTCAACTGCGGCTTAAGCCAATACCTCCAAACCAGTTACTAATCTCTGCTTAGACTGGCCGACTTGGATTCTCTTTTATTTAAGGATCATGCGGTACATAGCTAACAGCTCCAAGAACGAGGTCGGCGTCACGTAGTTCCGTCTACTGAGCTGCTCCTGGAACTGAATGGACTTCTTTTCCACTGACTAGTGAATTACTTTGAACATTTCGACACAGGCGTCAATGTCAGCGCCGAGTTCGACATCGGAGGCGAGGATCTGGCCACGACCGACACCGAGCAGGGCTTCTTCGGGCCACTCTGAGAACCAGTCAATTGTTGTGCAGGTGACAAGAGAGGGGAAACGACGAATGCGACTGCGGAAAATTTCACCGAGGGGTGACATAGCGATCACCATGTGAATGTTCTGCTTTAGTCTGCCGAGATACTGCTGGAACATGTTCATCTTTGTGATCGGGATTTGTTTTTCCATGCAGAGCTGTTTACCAACTTTGAAAATCGGCTCCAAATCCTCGAGCTTGTAAAGGTTAGGCACATCACCACCATTCAAAATGTTATTGATGTCTTCCAACTGCTGTTCCTTGATAATTTGCGTGTCAACAAACAAGAATGATGTCTGCTTGTTTTCGCAGCCAGCCATCATAAGTGCCTTTTTAACATCTTCGCGCCAGTTAGCCATTGAGTAGCCTTTGACGACCTCGATCTGGAAGAGTTTATAATTAGCGCAGAAAGTAGCGAGTCTGGTTAGGGATTGGCGACCAGAGCCACCAACACCGAGCAGGAATGAGTTACCGAGTGGCTGCCTGATTACACGCTGTATTCTGCTCACGTGGTCGCAAGCATCCAAGAACATAACCAGGTTCATTTGAGTCTTTACTTGTCCGTTGTAGTCGACCAGATACTCCTCGATCTTCGTCTGGAACATTTTTAGGTCTTCGATTTAGCGGTAGATTCTTGTATCAACGTCGATACCCTCAAGGAAGTCAGCGAAGATAATCCTTTCGGAGTTGAACATCTACTCCTTGGTTATGTTGAATTTGGTCTTGATGAGGTCTTGCATGAGGTTTGAGAGGAAGCTTCTGTCTATGTTGTCGATGAGACGGTCACCAATCACACGTGTGTTCTCGTGATACCAAAGACGCATTAACTCGACTGGCGCCTAAGTTAGTTTTGAGTTAGCAATAACGACTCCTTAGAAAATCTTTGAAATATCTCTCAAGTTGAACGTGTAGTGCGATTTGCTGGGTGTTGGCTTCATAGGGCCATTCAAAACTTGGTCATAGACTTCAAGTTGCACTTCTATTACCTTGGAGACGCAATCTCTGATATCCGACGAGAACGTCGAGAGGAATGCCTGCAAAATCGTGGTATAGATGATACCTATGGCCTCGTAGGACATGTCAGTGTAGGCGATGATGTTGAAGTGGCGCTACAAACGTTAGGTAACGACGGCACGACCTCCTCCGGGTGGGCCCATCGCAGAACACATTACAAGGTCCACAATCGAGAGCCAAGGCTTTTCTTTGTCTTCGCGGTCATACCAACCACCAAAGTCCATAAACTGACGCACAAGCTCAATGGGAGGCTGTGCGCCGAATTCCTCCTTTTAAGGCATATTTAAGTCATCGATGAAGACGATGTACTTCTTTCCTAGAGGTGGTCCCCAACAGTTCTTTCTCCTCTTTTCAAAGTTCGACTGGAGGTAGTCTTGTGTCTAGTTGGCTGAAGTCTGAGCTGAGAAGCACATGATCAGGGTGAGGAACTCCTCAGGCATACCATAGGTTGTCAACTGCTGCACGTAGACAGACTTACCAGTGCCAGTGGGACCAGGCATCAGAATATGCTTGTCATTTGTCATGAGCGTTCTCATAAGGTACTTCATACGGATAGAATCATCGGTGGGAACGACAATTTCGGCGTAAGAGACTCTTGTATCAACCTGATATGGCGGAATTGTGTCAAACCAGCTGACCCACTCGGATTTGTACACATCGTAATGCCAGTCGTAAACCTGTCTATCTTCGGGGAAAGCAACCGAATTTTTCTTCATTCGATCCCTCATCCACTAGTCAAACACCTTGCGACCGGCGAGATCCGTCGTGCCACCCACAGACCAGATGAAGCAGAACATGAAGATGGCCTTGATCTGGGACGCAAGCTACTCGATCTGCTCTTTGTTGACCTTCTTGACCTCAGTCTCGTGGTACTTGGCAAGATAGCAGTCAAGCAAACGCATGCAAGACTTAGTAATGTTGTTATCAACGGTGAAAACCATTTCTTTTAGCTGCTTTCTGAGCAGGTAGAGACCGTCTTCGAGCATGTCAGCCCACAGATCACGCAAGGTGCCTTCGATGAATTTATTCTCGCCTACCTTTTGTGGGAGAGTGTTGTGCCAACTATCGATCAGAGGCTGGAGACCTAAGCTCTGCGGTTCCATGTACACCATACCACAACGGGAGACAGTGGCTGGAGAGGCGACGGCAAGATCCTCTACTTCGAACATCATGGTCATTCTGGGCGTGAGTTGAATGATTTGACCTGAGTTTAGGCAGAGCTTCTTGTTGTCGTCGAGCACAGTGTTCATGTTCTCAATCCAAATAGCATCGACAGGACCATCGAACATAATCCAGTGCTTGTCGGGGGAGTCATCTTTCGATGCCTCATTGACAAGCTTGGCAAGAACACCGTCCTTCCATTCCTGTGTAGATGCCTCAACGAAGCCGTAGAGTTGACCCATAGTGATCGACTTGGGGTTAAGAACATCGACGATGACTTTTTCGAAGCTACCTTGTCCCTTTAGCTCAGTCATTGCCTGCTGGAGGGTCTGGTAGTTTTTTGTTTTGGCACCGCCGGTCGGTCCGACAATCATCAGACCGTGACGCACCTAAATTGTGTCGTAGAGCTGGATTATCTTTAGCTCAAAGTTCTCAACGAACTACAGGTTGTTCTTTTCACACACTTTTTTCAGTTGAGGCACTAGGTTACCGTATTCTTGTGCTGGCTTTTCGACGCCAGGGAACAAATCCTTGATGATGTTCTCGAAAAGAGGCAGATCATCAATCAAGAACTTAGGAACGTTGACATCTCTTAAAGCTCTCAGCAGAAGCTGCTCTTCATCCATGTCCGGGTAGTCATTCTTAAGCAAACCTGCAGCGTTGATCACAGATCTGACGGCACGCATTCCATAGTCATAGTGATCCTGGGACGACAGCTGCTCCGACGAAAGCGTGAAAGTGGTTACCATCTTCTTGGCAAGCATTCTACCCTTGAGGTAGCCGAAAGAATACAACATGATCTCGCCGATCATCGCGTAGTCGGGCACCATCATAGCGACCGGTCTAAATAGAGCTTTAAGGTTGTCAGGGAGCTCATTCCTGCCAGCGTAGCCAGGATTCATCGTAATGAACACACAGAAAGTCGGTTTCATCTTGATTGTCGAGCCTTCGAACACAATCTCAGGTTCAAGTTTCGCTTTTGAGCCGAAAAGCTGCAAAAGGAATTGAGCAATGACGGAGAGCACCTCAATATTGATTCTGTTGAACTCATCGAAGCAACACCAGGCACCTGAGGCGGCAAGACCTTTGAAAAATTTTGCCACCATTAGGTGGTCCATATCATCAGAACAATTGAAGACAACACACTACTTAGCGAGAGCCTTCGCCAAATCCTTTGTTGACTCGGTCTTACCGGTGCCGGCTGGACCCGCAGGAGCACCACCCAAGTTAAGTTATAGTGCGCCCATCAGAGTCATATAACACTTATCAGTGAGGGGAGTGATGACGAGACGGCCCGTGTTACCGAGATACTCGTAACCGTAAGGGAAGGTCGTAGCGACGCACTTACACCACATTTGCTCCATTTCATCACTGTCGGCCTTATACCAGTAGTAACGCAGCTGAGAGACCCACTCGAAGGCATTCTTGTCCTCAATTCTCGAGGCGACCATAGCACCAACGACATCCTTAGCGTGCACATCAATGACAATCAGTGCGTTTACGGAGATCTTCGCTAGTTTGCTAAGTTTTTGTCTCACAAGGATGACTGTGCCTGCAAGCTGTGCTTCCAGCTCTTGATGGTACTTCTTGATTCCTTCGTAGCCTTGTTCATCGAATGCCTTTTCCACATCAGATGTCCAGTGTACTTGGGAGGCGTTGAGGACAATCTGACCAGGATGGATACAAACCCACTCGTTTCTGGGCTTCTCAAGGTAGTCAAAGATACCAATTTCCACGACATTACGCACCGAGGCAACCATTTGTCTCTCAACATCACCCATCCAGAACTCGACATTGCGGTCTTTGGGGTCAATCTTCCTCACAAATTGAATATTTTCACCTTCGCCAGAAATCATGCTCGTCATGCAATCGTCCATCTAGAAAGTCAAATCAGCAATAGCCTCGAAGACTTTTCTTAAGTGAGCGCGCACCTTCCTAACCTCCTTGGTCTGGGAGAGAATTTCAAGCAACTCATCGTTGGAGAGGAAATAGAAACGCGCAAAGTTAGATCTCTTCTTTTCAAGGTAGTCAGAGAGACCCTTCTAAACAATCTCGAGGTTCTTATTCGACTCGAGGAATGAGTCTTTAAGGCCTTCACGCGAGCAATTCAACAAAATACTTGGATTCTCTTGGCACTGATTCAGAGTGAAGCGCCACTTGTTGTCAACGCCCTTGAAGCGCTTGGTCTCCGTGGGCAGCTACTTCATGATGTCGGGGGAGTCAAAGATGGGCTGCAGGTACATCCATGATTTTTGGCACTTGACCCACTCCTCTAGCGTATCGGAAACAACCATTAGTTTGCTACACCACTCCTCAATCTCCTCTTCGAAAGGCTTCTTGAAGGGAGAGAACTGCATCGCTTGTGACGTTACAATATGTTCATCCAAAATCGCAATAGCATCATCAAACCCAGCAATCGTGCAAGTGCTCGTGTTCTTGAAGCGGGGCAGCAGGAAATTAAGACCCTCCCACTCCTTTTTCATCTTCACAAGCGACTTCTCGATATGAAACTCTTTTTGGGCTTTCTCACCGACCTCATCGCAGATAGCAACATGAGCCACCATACCCTTATCAATCAACTTTTGAAGAGTGAAGTCATCATCTGGGTAGACCTCAACGCCTGAAGCATCGGAAATTGCCTTCCAGTGCCGCTCCTTCATGCCGTCCTTCCTCAAGGCAACGGCAAGCGGTACGATAGGCTTGAATGCGTCGATCTTCTTCTTCATCTAGTCAGCGATGTTGAAGATCTTAATGGCGTCCCTGGCTTGGAAGTACCTGTAGCACTAAGAGATTGCTTTCTGACAGTTCTCAAATATTGTCTCAAGCTCCTCAGCATTTAGCTTCTCCCACCTCATATTGAGCCAGTTGGTTTCACACTAGTTCCAGGTTCGAATAGTGCGCCACAGATTCAAGTAGGGCTAAAAGTCTTTGGTCATCTACTAAAGACGTGAGTAGTCCCTAATCTCTTTTCCGACTAAGAACTCGCGTTGATTATACATCCTTGCCATCTCCTACGACTCCAAAAGCTTAGCCTCAACATTATCGACGTTATTTGCGTACTCAATGTACTTGTCAATCTGGTCATAGACGCCGAAACCACCAATCATCGACTCCAAATTGTCGACGGTCTCCTCGAACTCCTCCTGTTCAAGCTCCATCTGCTTGAGCATTTGCTCCTTAAGCTTATTCAAAACCTCATTCTGCACTTCGATAACTTTCTAAACATTCTTGGGTGCCTTAAAGAGCTCCCATTTGTTAGTGAACTCTAGCCCTGTCAGCTCCACTTTGAACTCATCTAAGATCCCGTATGCCTTCATGACTTCGTCGATTTCTTTTTTAAGTTTTTCGATTTAGACACCGATCTCTGAGATATACTTCTTGGTATCCGTCAGCTCATCGATAGTCTTCGGCACAGCGTTTATCTTAGCTGTGATCTCGCCGAACTTGGCTTAGAGCTTGTGGGTCTCATCCTTAGCCTTCTGCTGAATAAGTTTGATCTCTTTCTCGACGATTTGTTGGAACTTGCCCGCGTAGAAATTGCGGATGTCCTTGCAGTTGATCTGGAACATGCTGACGGCGACTGACTCCGGAATGAGCTCTCTGATCTGCTCCTCCTTCTTCATGTTGTCGTAGATGTCAGCGCGCAGTTCCGCCGGCGACTTCGGATTCTCAATCGAGTCGAGCTCCTTCACGTACTTGTCTGGGTTAAGTAAGTTTTCCTTATGGAATGCTGAGAAGGTCTGAACGTAGTCGCTGAGGGGGAGAATTGCACGCTCCATTTCTTTGATAAGCTGCTCGAAAGCCTCCCACAACCAAGTGTTCTCATCGGGCAGCTTCTTCTTGTCGTTTTTGTCGACGGGCTTAGGTCTTTCTTAGGGTATGATCGGCGCTTTGATTGTCTTTTTGCCGTGGGTCTTGAAGAGATGCTTCATCAAGATGGGTTCCAACTGAGGGATTTCTTGAAGGGATTTTACACCCTCTTCAAAAATGTCGCGGATGGACTGCACGATGTTTGCAGGCTGTGTGCTGAACGTAGGAATCAGTTAGCCGTTCTTCAGGATAAGATCTAAGACATAGAGTGGCTCTGGGTTCTTGTCCTTCTTGAACATGGAAGCGAGCCATTTCTTTGTCGCGATGACCTCTGGGATGTCATCAGCTCTCGGATTCAGATTTTGGGACTCCTCCTCTGGATCCTCAGCCTTGGTCTTGATGAACGTGTTGTAAACGATCGCTGTCGATTAAATTGTTGTTGACTCGGGGATATACGACAACATGAACTGCACGAACTCGCGTACTGAGTCTTTGCAGAGGTTAAGAACTGTGTCTTGCATCATGAAGTTGACCAGGTTGAGGAACTTCTTAAGTTTGCCGAACTCGTAGGTCTCCTTCGACTTCTCAAAAATGTAGAACCAGCCTTTTCCAACATTTTAGAAGCTCGACTTAATGATCTTCTCGAGACGGAGCACCCAGCCGGATTCACGGGTAGCGAATTTCAGCGCGCCGATACTTGATTGCTGATGCTACTTGAATTCGTCAACACGCATAGTCTTATTGAGCCTATTGTTGAAAATGCGGTTGTCACTCAGGACAAGATTGCACTCCTCACGGATTTGGACCATGGCACGAATCACCTCATTCTTGATGAATAGCGAATTGAAGCAAAAGTTTGAGAATTGCTCAGGGAACTCGTGCTTAGGGATAGGGACCTGACCGAAGTAGGGTACAATTTTGGGTGGTGGGGTAGGTGGCAGAGTCACGTTGGCGGGAACGACGTCCTGTCTCAGCTCTTCAGGTTTGGCCATCATCTTATCCATGATGATTTAGTTCATGGTGCGCTGGAAGTCAGTCTGAACCTCAAAAAGAATAGAGGTGGTCTCAACTGGAGCGCGCTCCTTAAGATACTTGCAGGAGAGGGCCATGTGGACGATACGATTCTGTTGTTCGGTATCGAGCTCGGGGAGGCCCTGCTAGGGCATGAGGTCGATGAAGAAATTGTAGCGGATTTGGGAGTCGGCGTATATGCGCTCGCTGTGTGCTTGGGCGACTCTTTGAGCGAAGATTCGTGGGTCCTCCGAGTTGAAGAGCAAGTTGATCCTGGTGAGCTCGGTGTACTACTCGAGACCGTCCCAGTAGCCAGTGTAGACCTCGCGCTCACTGTCGTACGAGTGTATGAGGACTGGCTTCCATTCGCCGCTGCCATCTTTATTCTTAAAGAGGCCTTTGCCGGGGATCGGCGCAAAGTTGCCCTGGGCATCGTAGCCGAATGAGATCCATTCTTCGGGCAGGCGGCAGTCGTACTCGGTGTCATCGAAGGGCTCGAGCGGAAGCCAGTCAGATGGGTTTGAAGGCGCGTTGCGGTAGTCAATTCCCTAATAGTAAAAAAAGCGGTTACATAAAGTTCAAATTTAAATCGGTTTGAAAAAAAAGAAATGACGCGACGAAGCAAAATGATTGTGAGCGAGAGACTTACGAGTTCTAAGAGAAGCTCCTCGATGTCCAGGGAGGCAAAGAGTTTCCTCTGTCTGTCAATGACGACTCTTCGTGGAGGCTTGCCAGGAATAGGGTTAAAAGGCTCCATAACCTATGCACAAAAAAGTGTTAACTGATTAGCTTGCGGCGGGGGCTTACCTTGGGGTCGACATCAGCCACACCCTGTCGCTTTCGACTGTAGAAGCCCATGTTGACCTCTGGGTTGCGGAAGTACTCCTTGCCGATGATTGAGGTGTCATTGGCGTTCTTCTGATCAGCATTGGAGGCCGCGTCCTCAACGAACTTAAGCACATCCTTCTTCTTGAGGCCTACAGTATGTGTCATCAAAAATGAGTGGGTTTGGTTACCTTGAGCTCTAGGCACCTTTTGCTTCTGGTTAACAACGATGATGTTGTCTTTGTCGGGTCCAAAGGTTGAGACCGCCTGAACAAATGTTAGATCACTAGTGTGTGCGGTGGTGCAGGCTTACATTTAGATTCTGAGTGTCCTCTGTGGTGAGGATTTCGGAGTAGATACCCCTCTGTTTGGGTACTGCTTGCGAAAACATCAAATAATAATTTAATAATAATAATAACTGCCTCAATTACCGATTAAACGACAAACCCTCCCTCCCACTGATGCAACAAACCAATTTAAAATTTTCATTCAAAATTAATGTTCTAAATAAAAGGGGTTTTGGGGTTTTGGGG
>Ga0194116_10005992_pt1 | contig 13129 bp, 11 predicted proteins | sample TA2MahsurfametaG_4_FD_148617 | JGI IMG/M metagenome (GOLD analysis project Ga0194116, IMG submission 148617) | Freshwater microbial communities from Lake Tanganyika, Tanzania - TA2015008 Mahale S9 surface | ecosystem: Environmental > Aquatic > Freshwater > Lake | place: Tanzania: Lake... | reverse complement strand
TTTATCAGAAGTAATGATCAAATCATTCTGTAAATTTCATTCAAGTTTTGATATATCCATCATTATTCCTGATTTAAGCTCAGACAATCGTTCCAAAGTTCAATCCCTAATTGGAGGGAACATTGAATTGTTGGGTCCCAACGACCTCGGATTGATTGATGTGAACAGTTTGCGTCACATTTATAACACCTTAGAGTTTTGTTGCGCCATGAAGGTTGTAGGAATTCAGTTTTTTCTATCACGCGCCGAAGACGTCCTATATTTAGACTCCGATGTTTTGATACTCGGTTCGCTTCAGAGAAGTTTAATTGACATTCCGGGTGACGTCTTATTGAGCCCTCATATTTCCGAACCGTATCCACATGACTCCTACTTACCAAATGATCTAGACATAATTCGGAGCGGACATATCAACGGTGGAGTAATCCTAATTCGAAATTCTAATTATGGAAAACAAGTCATTAATTGGTTAATTTCAAAGGTAGCAAGTCAATGGTTCGTAGCCCCAAGGGTGGGCCTATATGCAGATCAGCTGTGGCTCTCAATGCTTCCCTATCTTTTCAAAAATGCAGTTTCACTAATTTTGGATCGAGGTATCAATGTGGCGTACTGGAATGTACATGAAAGGCAAATTAGAGCAACGACCAATGGCCAATTGGTTTTGAAATCCGGAGAAATAGTGAAACTGCTCCATTTTAGCGGATTTGAAATCGGTGGGAAAAGTTTAAGTAAGCATTTAACACGCAGTCTTAGTAAAACCACACAAGAGGCATTGGAAAGTGTTATCGAAGAATATCGAAAGGATCTAGTAGACGCTCAAAAAAAGTATTCAGAAGTCGATTCAAGAATGAAGTTTGCCCGCGGACCACTTTTTTTCCGAATGAAACTAGCCAAAATAATCAAGAAAAACAGGAAAACATCTGTAAATTCCAGTGGACATTCCGAATGGTAAAGGTGCTCTTTACAACTCCACTCTTAGAGTATCCAGCATTAGGCGGTCCACAATTGAGAATAGCAAACTCAATAGTGGCGCTGAATCAAATATGCGATTTGAGAGTTCTATTGCGTCAAAGGTCCTCTCCAAATTCGGAAGAAAAGTTAATAGATTTTATGGGATTAAATAGTCAAGATTTTGTCAGACTAAGTCCCAAACCTCATAAGTCAGAGTCAATCAAGTTGTTTGATTTTGCACATCTTTTGTGTCGCAAGATCTATGACCCTCGGATCAGCCAACAGGCTTTGGCTATCGCTGACTATTCAAAGAAGCACGATATTTCTGTAATTTGGTTTGGCTATGGAAATATATCGTATTCATTAATCAAGCAAGTTCGAAGTCTACTTCCGGCTGCGCGAATCATCTGCGATACCGACAGCGTGTGGTCGCGGTTTATAACTCGTCGAATCCCATACGTTCCATTCTGGCAGAAGCCGTATTACATGCTTCTTGGGAGGTTAATACAACATCGGGAATTTGCATTATCTAAAGTTTCTGATTTGATCACGGCGGTTTCAGATGTTGATTTAGCTTTTTACCAAAGCATTGCAAGTAAGGGATCAAAGGTTATGCGATTTTCAAATGCAGTCAATGCAAAGATGTATGAGGCGAATGCCAGTGCTGCAGTATCTACAAAAAAGCCATCAATTTATCTCGCTGGAACTTTTGGTCATAAGTACAGCCCTATGGACTACGGGTGTAGATGGTTTCTCGAGAATGTAATGCCAATGGTGGAAAACGAAGTACCGAATGTACATTTCTATATTGCAGGGAATCAATCGCGAGAAAGATTTGGTGATTACGAGTGTAAAAATGTGACGGTTTTGGGACGATTAGACGATTTGACACCGTATCTACGCGCGATGGATGTGAACATTGTTCCATTATTTTTTGAATCAGGGACTCGATACAAAATTTTAGAGGCTGCTGTATGTGGAGTGCCAGTAGTTTCAACTTCATTGGGAGCTGAAGGATTAGAGCTTTCACATGACAAACATCTTCTCATTGCAGATTCTGCTCAAGATTTCTCCAAGTCAGTTATTAGGCTTTTAAATGATTCCACACTTCGCACCAGGCTTTCATCTGAATGTCAACAGAAAGTAAGTGCAAACTATTTAATCCAGAATTTGAAACTAGAGGGTAAGTTAATCTTGGAGTGTTTCAGTGGAGACTTTTTGAGCCTAAGATGAGATCAAAACTGCCGTGACTATTGGGCATGACCTTTGGATCTTGTTTATCTATAGTGTTTCGAGCGTTTGCGTTTCTGTGTTTAGTACCTGCAACCCTTGAATCATTCTTTGTCTTAGAGAAAAGTCTATAAAACTTAGATTTCCTGTTTCATCACGACTGTCACGGTAAGTAGGAAAATTAAACACATCCGCTGGACTTGTGCTAGAGAAGGGTGGCTTAATCAGATCGTCGCGAACAAAGAATGCATTGCACCCTGCCGAATTAGTGCCGATGAGCCCGTAGCCCAGGCCAACGGCAACATCATTTAATGCAGATAACGAAGCGCCCCAATATTGGCCAGAATAATGATTTTCGAATCTCTGGAATCTTTCGTCATAGGGAACTGTCACTTTTCGTGTGGGGCCAAATATTGGATTGAACTCACAGATAAGTATGCGAGGTTTGAATCTTGTGATGGAGGAGAGAATGAAATAATCAACACCATCGAGGTCAATTGATAAAACTCCTAAGTCGTGATCAAATCCGCTTTGATCTAGAAGATCGTCAATGTTGTCTTTGTTGACGAATGCGCAGATCGACTGCAGATTGTATTTCCAGTAGTAGTAGCTTTTTTCTAATCGAGAGATATTACGCTTACTGCCATCTATGACAAATCCTCGCCAGTTGTCTTTCATCATGAGAAATCGGCAGTTTGATTCAGAGAAATCTTCTACTCCAAATTCAATGAATGTCTTGTTCTCAACCTCAATTGAATTGACTAAGCATTGGATGATGCCGTCTTCTCCAAATTGGGAAAAGATTGAAAACTCTCCATCTTTTATGTTGATTTGTTGATTTGTTGATTTGTTGATTTGTTGATTTGTAAGTATTCGACCTTGGTTTATCAAGATTCGCTCGAAATACTCGATCCTTCTCGATTCAAAGTAGAGATTCTCAGTGATCTTCCGGAAAAGTGAGGATAATATTTTTTTCATAATTACGCCCTCGAATCTTAGTTTTGAGCCCGAGGCGGGAATTGGACCCGCGACCTACGCATTACGAGTGCGTTCAGTAGATATGTATACGCCTGTCTACGAACATAACATGTTGATAAATGTAGGAATAATGGCCTATCGAACTCACTCGAACTTTGCTGAACGAGAATGGATGCTCCCTGAATGCTTAATAGACCCCAATCCTTAAGTGTGACATTTTACGATAGCGAGGGGAGGTGTCACCCATCGAGGGCACAGTTACTCCGTCACACATTGAATGTTGATGTCACGTGGTGCGAAATTCTTCGATTGTATGCTTTTGAACAATCAAGAAACAAAATCGGAGTGTAAACAATGTATGTTCTTGGAATAAACAGCTACAGCCATGATTCTGGAGCTTGTATCATTCACGACGACGGACAGAAACTTGAGATCGTTGCGATAGCAGAGTCCCGTCTAAATAGAGTGAAGCGCTCTCTAAATTTTCCCCTGCACTCCATTAAGTATTGCTTAGAATATTTTTCACTGAATTCAACCGATCAGATTGATTTAGTTTGTGGTGTCAAGCACAAAACTGGACAGTCAACTGATGATGTGATGTTGGAGAAAACATGGTTAGATCGGGCAATAAATAATGATGTCCGTGCAGACGCAGATTTTAAATCAAATTATATTCTGAACAATTCGTTTTTCCGAAGTTTTTTAAATGTTCATTGGTGCCACCACATGGATGCTCATGCGGCTTCCGCACATTACATGTCAGGTTTTGATCACTCTGCAACCCTATGTATTGATGCTGGCGGAGTGGGAATATATGAAGGCAACGGGCTATCGCTAAAGACGATTGATAGATGTGGATACAGTGACAAAACATATGAAAATGGAGATGTAACAGTTCGAACGGTTCCTCAAGAATATCTCGGTACCTTGTTCATGAACGCAACTCGCGCCCTCAACTTTTCAACTGACGGTACAACAATGGCACTGGCCTGTTTTGCCAAACAAGGCGCCCCGTTTCACAAGCTTGGACTCCAGCGAGGTTGGATTAGCGATGCACTTGGATTTGGCCAGCTAAAAATGGGCAATCCGGAGGAGGTGGCTGATTTTATTCGTCTATATAAGCGACAGATTGGTAAAGTTCAGTGGTTCGCTAAGTGCCATAAAAAAGATTTGGAGAAGTTTCACAGAACAAAACATCAATATTCGCAGCGATCAGACTACAAGATATTAAGACCCGCTGTCGATTTAGCGTACAAAACTCAGACTTTTGTTGAAAATGAAATGGTTCGCTTGGCGAAACTTGCAAAGAGTAAAACTGGTGCAAGCAAGCTTTGTATCGCCGGCGGTATCGGCCTCTCCTGTGTTACGAACAGGATAATCTACGACCTAAATATTTTTGAGGACATATTCATTCAACCAGCAGCGAGCGATGAAGGCTTAGCTTTAGGTGCTGCGCTTACAGGTTATTACAAACTGTTAAATGGGGTACATCGGATAGAAATGAAAAATGCTTATTTGGGAAGGGCTTACAGCACCGCCGAAGTAGAGCGTGCTGCGAGCGTGGTTGGACTTGAACCGGGAGTAGCCGCTTCCGCGCGTGACGTTGCCCAGTTAATCGCAGACGGAGCGGTTATTGGGCGTTTCTTTGGTAGATCAGAATTTGGCCCTCGTGCTCTTGGCAATAGAAGTATCCTTGCAGATCCGCGCAATGCCCGTGTGAGTCAAAGAATTAATGAGGAGATAAAGCAAAGAGAATGGTTTAGACCTTTTGCGCCTTCATGTACCATCGAATCAAGAGACACATATTTTGATATGCCAATGCCTGGGCCGTTCATGATAGTCGCAGCTTCACTACGTGCGGAATTTCATGAGAAACTAGCTGCTATAAGGCACGTAGATAATTCATCCCGGCCTCAAACGGTTGATTATTCTGAAAATCCAGAGTATTACAACCTTTTACGTGAGTTTGGAGAAATAACTGGGTATTACGTTTTGCTAAATACCTCATTCAATAGTAGGACAGAGCCGATAGTTGAAACCCCTCTTGAGGCGATTATGTCATCCATTGAAATAGGTCTTGATTACCTTTATATTGAAAAAACACTATACAAAATAAGTCTGGGGCTCAAGAGTCGAGTTCAATCTCTTCGCCAAAATTATGAAGATGAACTACTCAGGAGATATCAAGAGCTTCGACTTGAACTGACACCTAATGACATCCGAAATAACTACGAGAAAATATTTGCCCACAATTTTAAAATTTAGTTCATCATGACTTTTCCGACGGTTCTTATAATTGGCGGAACTGGTCAAGTTGGGCGCCACATTGTTTCTCAGCTGAATTCTTTGAATTTTAATGTTTAAGTAGTTTCGCGCAATTTATCTAAAATACCAAATGGCGCAAATGCGATAATTGCTGATTTGTCTGATGAATCATGGAGTATGGTTTGCAAGGAAGTCTTACCGACAGTTGATGCCATAGTTTATGCGGCTTACTCAATTAGTGAAGATACTCTAAATGATCGACGCGTCAATTACGAGGGACTTAGAGAAATTCTTTCAGCAGTAAAGACAAACAAGATTATCTTTCTTTCGAGCATTGCAGTGTTTGGCACTTGCCCTGAAGAAAAAGAACATGACGAAGATTCCCCAAAGCGAGGAGAAACGTCCTACCAGAAAGATAAAATTGACGCATGTAATTTCTTGCAGGGTTTGAGTAGTAAAATTTCAGTAATTGTATTTTATTTAGCGATTGTTTATGACATTCCGTGCAAGAGATTCGATGACTATCGATCTTTGTTAAACAGTGGGTATCTTGCTAATGGTGATGTTGAGAATGGTCTTTACAACCTAGTTCACGCCTGTGACGTAGCAAAAGCGGTTGTAGTTGCTCTTAGAACAGACTCTCTGGGTGGCTACGACGAGTATATAGTTTGTAGCGAATCAATCAAATACACCGAGTACATCAGATTACTCGAAGTTTATTTTGGCATTCAAGGCGAGAGAAAAGTACCACATATTTTTGCCCCAATTACTCGAGGACCTGTCCGAAAAGTCTTGAGATTCTTGGGATTTAGATCCCCCTTGTTCATTCCGCAACCAAAATATTCCCAGCTCAATAACTCAGCAACTTTCTCAAGTACAAAAATACAGGATGACTTTAACTGGGCACCATCTTATAGTTTGCAAAAGTTGGTTGAAGAGAATAAATATTAAATCTTTATCAACTAATAATGACGTACGGAAATTGATCTCAAATTCTTCAGAACTGTTCAGCTAACGAACAAATCGAACCAATAGATCACATGGAACCAATAAGTTATTTGAGCCCGAGGCGGGAATTGGACCCGCGACCTACGCATTACGAGTGCGTTGCTCTACCACTGAGCTACCCGGGCGCGTCGCTCACTCTACTGACTAAAGGCTTAAGAAATTACTGCAATTGCAGAGTGGCAGACAGTGCGCTGAGCGGTGGGCACTTTAGTAGCAATATGTGAAGTGTTTCTATTTTCGTTTGTAACGGGCTGTGCGTAAAGAAGACCACTCAGCCCGCAGGGAAGCGAACTCAGTTAAGGCATCAACGAGAGTCGTGTGTGATTCTTTATTCATCACTGCTAGGGGAGCAGAAGCTGACTTCGGTAACGAAAGCTGACGAAGCATTTCCTTTGCCCAATCATTTGGATCTTGTGAACTAACGGTGTGAATAAGTGGGTGCTTTAGTAGTGGATCGAAATGAATATTGCTGATTAACACTGGTGTCCCCAATGACGCCGCTTCCAACGGCGGCATATTGGACGGCCCAAGTTGGCTAGGAAAAACCAGACAATGCGCCTCCACCATCAATTCGGCTAACCGTGGAGAACTCACAAAACCTGGGAACTCAATACGTTCCAAGATTCCAAGCGCATTGGCAACCTTCCTCACGTAACCAAGGTTTCCTTTATCACTTCCGGTCAAGACCAATCGGCAGTTTTTATCCTGCTGACAAACAATCTGAAATGCCTTTAACAGCAGTACGTGACGTTTGTGTGGCCAAAACTGAGCTGGGTAAAGAAAAAACTTAGATCCAGCATTGTTTATCCGCTCCGAAACAGCGGGTTGCACAACACCCAAACCTTGAACAATTATCCGATTTTCGAGGGCACCGTAGATTGCTTGTATCCGTTCTGCTGTTCGACCTGTATCAACAATCACCCGAAATGATTTGGGAATAGTTTGACGAAAAAAGAACTCGCGTTCTTCATAGTGCCGGTTTCCCGAAATCTCAACAAACTCTGGGATATCGCGATGACCCAGATCCCAAACAGTTGTAATCATGGGAGTATCGACTAGGTCAAGTGCAAGTGGGTTAGGGGACAGAAAGTAGACAAGTGATACAGACTCTTTGATCAAAGACCGCTCAAATCGTCCATGACGAAGCCCAGCCATTTTCAGCAATTTGTAACCGGCTAGTGAATGACGCAAATTAATCATGAACATCGTCAATAACCCGTTGCGGTACGTTTTGACCTTCATCTCAGGAAACTGACTTTTTGTGGAAGCCTTCAGTGCTTTCGGCGAATAAATAACAAAATCAAGTTTCAACCCTGCGTGTTCAAAAAGTTTGCGGATTTCCGTCGCTTCATAGCCATGCGCACCTCCAGCACGCACATCATTAAGCACCACTAAAGCCAACTTGAGGGCACTCATTTACTTTGTGGGCCGTGTGCTTTCTTCAGTGCAAGCCATCCGTACCAGTCACTGGCACTCAAAGGTCGTTGGTTGGTCATCCAAGGACCGGAGCAAACAATTTCTAGGCCCTGCAATCGAGCAGCATAAACTAATTCTTGCAAGGTATACGCACGCATTTCATGATGTTCTGAAAAATGCTCATAGGTATGGTCATCCATCTTGGTCTGGTGAATAAAGATCTCCATATCTATAGTCACTAGACCGCTTACTCGGTCAACGGTTGGGATACTGACACGCTTCACTTCAACTAATGAGTTTTTCTTCACCGTCATTCGAGTGACGGGTGGATCCTGATCCCATGCTGCGCGATGCCAGAAGTCAAAAACTGCTAGCCCATTATCCGACAAACTGTTGCGGATCGTCGCCAACGATCTATCGAGATCCATCTCTGTGGTTTGATAGCTCATCACATGGAAAAGTGAGTAGACAAGGTCAAATTTTGAATCCGTTTGAAAGTCGCCAATCTTTGTCTGCAAGTACGTGGCGTTGGGGGTTCCTCGCTTCTTAGCCGCATCAAGCATTAACTCGCTTATGTCCACACCAGTCTTCTTGGTGTCCGAAGGAAACATGCTCAGGTGCATTCCCGAACCACAGCCAAGGTCAAGCACGCTTTTTGGAAGTTCTTCAACGGGGTTATGTGATTTATAGAGTTTTAAAACAAATTCAACTTCATCTTGATAGGGCTTGCCTTCATTGAGTAAGTCGTATGTCGACGCATACGAAGAAGAAAAGCGAAGGCTCACACTAATATCTTATGAACCTGCTCAATTACATACTCCGTGTCAAACTCAGTCATTCCAAGACCGTTTGGTATGTAGAAACCATTAGCTCCAAGGTTTTCGGCGACAGGCAGTTGTCTTTGCAATTCAATGCCGAAAGTCTTTAATAAGGGTTGTAAATGTAGTGGCCAAAAGAACGGTCGTGTCCCTACACCAACCTCGGCAAGTTTCGCTCGGACATCCGAACGCATTCCGGAATGTTTACCCTGAAGAACTATTCCAAATACCCAGTAATCATTCACACCGAATGCGGTTTCTGAAAGCGCAAGTTGGATGTCTGCAATATTTTTAAATGCAGCCAAATACCGTTTTCCAAGAGCGCGACGTTTCTCAAGTATCTGATCAATTCTGGTTAGTTGTGAAGAGCCGAGCGCGCATTGAAGCGATGACATTCTCAGATTCCAACCGAGTTCATCGTGCACAAAACGTTTCTCAGGCTGGAACGTCAGGTTGCGGTAGTGACGAAGCTTCTGCGCTAGCGAGTCGTCGTCAGTAACCACCATCCCTCCTTCGCCGGTTGTTAAGTGCTTGTTGGCGTAAAAACTGAAAGTGCTTACTAAGCCGAATGAACCACAACGCTTACCTTTACATAGGAGTCCATGTGATTCTGCAGCATCTTCAATAATGACTATGTTGTGACGTTTTGCAAGCCCTACTAAAACATCCATGTCAACAGGCAAACCATACGTATGTACTGCCATTATCGCCCTGGTTCGTGGCGTTATTAACTCTTCGACCGCATTTACATTCATATTCCAAGTAAGTGGGTCAGCATCAACGAAAATGGGAGTGGCACCACATCGAAGTATCTGAGAAACACACGAGATAATCGCGAATGATGGAACAATTATTTCGTCGCCTTTTCCAAAACCCAGAGAATGGATGACCAAATCAATCGCTGCAGTGCCATTTGTTACCGACACCCCATGTTTCCGATCACAAAAACTCGCAAAATCAAGTTCAAACTTCGCTACCACCGGCCCTTCGCCAGAAATCCATCCATCTCGCAGGGTTTGGCTAACTGCCAGGATGTCGCTCTCATCTATTAACGGCGTATTCACCGGCACTTGATGCATTAGCCAGAAGTTTCGTCATCATAACGAATTTCATGAGGTTCGGGCACAAATCGAGTCTTATCGCGGCCTTCGGCAAACGGCCCTTGCTTTATCTCGATCATGTCTATATCTTCGAGCACTTCAAATCCGTGTCCACCAGTGTTTAGAAGCATCAGATCCCCAGCCTCAAGTATCACGCTCGACACATAGGTTCGGTCACTTTCGTAGAAATCAACTCGAATCCGTCCCTTACGGATATAGAGCACTTCCTGCGTACCAATCAACGTCCGCGATATTGGTTCGTGTATGTGAGCTTGGATGATCTCACCTTTCGGGCGATTCATGTAAGCGACTTGCTGACCGAAGGCGTCTGGGGTCAAGAAGTCAATTCCTGACACAGAAAACCGAGATCGGACAATCAGGCAAATTTGATTTCCATTCACCCCATTAATCCATAGGACGCTTCTTATATTTTGAGTCACAGTCTGAATACGAAATTAACACATGCTGGAAACAATCTAAATTGTGATACAAATGAACAATTATTCTAATAACTAGTAGATCGCCATTGCGTTTCAACAGATCGCTAAATTTTAAAGCTGGTGCAGCAAGTTTGCGCTTCACGATCAAGTTACCTTTATCTTCTGCTCCAAATTCAATGAATATCGTGTTCTCAACCTCAATTAACAAAACATTGAATGATGCCGTCTTCTTCAAATTAGGAAGAGATTGAAAACTCTCCATCATTTATGTCAATTTGTTGATTTGTCAGAATTTGACCCTGGTTGATGAGAATCCGCTCCAAACATTCGACACGTCTCCTAACAAAGAGAATTATCTCAGTGATTTTTTGAAAAGTTTCGAAAACTATTCTTGTCAAATTGTAACCACCCACAGAAAATCAAAATCTACTAGTAGCAACTGAACAAGGGATTACTTCAGAAAAAAACCAAAACTCAAGAAATTTTCTTCTTGGGATTCGGAGTCATTCGTTGACTGACCCTTGTGAGAACGACACCAGCAAAGTAAATCAATTGACTCAGTGGAATCTCCCAAAGGTTTGAAATTCGCCGGATTGGTTTGGGCAGTGCGAGCTGTCTGATTAATTTTGCTTCAGTGGTAGTTATCTTTCTGTTTTCAACAGAGAGAGATTCGTTGTGCCAGCGAAATGATGAGAGTTGAACAGGGGTGTATTGAATTTTGCCAATTTTGGAAAGTTTAATTAATAAATCAAGATCAAATGCTTGTTTATAGATTGGGTCAAGTGCGCCAACGGCGTTGAAGGCTGCGCGAAGAAATAATGAGCCGGGTTGTGGAATTAGCTGTGGTCCGAACCGGAGCAAAGAAACAGCGAACCTCCCTGACTTATTCATCCAGATTAGATCGCCATCGTCGTTAATATATTGGCATTTACCAAAAACACAGACAATATTTGAATCGCGAATCATAACTTGAGAACTGTGAGTGAGACTATTTGGGGTAAGAGTATCGTCGTCTCCAAGCCAATTAAAGTATTGGACTGACTTGGGAAGGGACTCTACGCCCAAATTAATTGCGGTTACCAAGCCTTGCATTGGATCTTGAACCCATTGGTCGAACAGTGGCAAATCTATTTGACTTAGAAAAGCTGATTTGTCTGGCGAGACAACTGTGACATGGCAGTCACCAGCCAAACGTATTGATTTTAAGCATTGTGCAAGGGAAAAAGGTCGAGTACCCAAGGTGGGGACAATAATTCCGATTTTTTTATTCACTGTTAACAATCTCGCCATTCGAGGACGGAAATAGAACGAAGTAAAGAAACGAGATAAATGAAATTATGCCGACAAGGAGGACTTCATTTATTTCGATTGGAAACTTTTGCCAATACCAACTTGGATTCTGTCGGAAAACCCCACCAATGTCGAAAAGAGTGATTGAATGAGTCAAAATCAGGACAGCGAGTAGTGAAGTTCTAAATTTTGAATTAGTTGAAATCGCATGGAATTTGTCTGAGACTATACATATAATCCCAAAAAGAAATGGGAAGTATGGTATAAAGTAGCGGGCAAAGAACCGATCACCACTCCAACTTGTGCGGACTAGATAGAAAGGTGTAGTCCAATCGCGTCGCAGATAGGTCTGAAGTAGATAGACACTGAATAAGAAACCAAATGACAACAAAAGTGTAAAAGTTTGAGTTCTTCGAATTTCGCGGAGAAGTACAAAAACGATAGGCACTAAGAAAATTGAGTTAGTTAAAAACACTGTTGTTGAGGCTTCTAGTGGTCCCCACCCCGGCGCTTGTAAGCCAATAATTCTCATCGGTACAGCAATAAAGAGTTTTAGTGCGTTGCCAAAGGCTATGAGCAGATCTGTCAGACCATTGGACGGAGTAACCGTTGTTGGAACAACGGGTTGAAATTTGTTGCGCCAAATCCACGCAGCTAACGCAATAACTGAGCATGCAGCAAATAAAATTGCTAGATACTCTTTGCGATGTTTGTTTGTTGTATAAATCTTCAAAATCAAAACAATAAGATTTGTACCCACCAAATAAATAATTGAGTCGTAGCGACTTAAAATCGCTAATCCATTCGAAAAAAACCACCCGAAAATAGTTATTCCGGTTTTCCAGTTAGATTGAAGCGGTTGATTTAGAAGTGCATAGAGAAAAGCCCAACTCAATGAGCAACCGGCGTACGACCAGGAACTGTTTGACACACTTGAAACGAGAAATAGTCCATGTGGGCTAAATGTTACCAATAGACCAAACAAGGCGCGACTGCGGATAAATTGTTCACTGACAAGAAGAAATACAATTAGTAGCAAAACAAATAACAACGAGTTGACAATCCTAAACTGAACAACTGATTGTTCTTTGTTGCTTGAGTCGAAAAAGTTCAGGGTCTTGTAATAAACACTTGGAGTGTTACCTGGTTGAATCCACGCAGATATTTGCGTATCTGTCTCATAGAAAAAATTAGATGACCCACTCATTTTTTGTAGTGGCTCATTCTCGGTTGCCTCAAATTTACAATCACCCGAATTGCGATGAACTAGCAGCCTTTTATTTTTTGTCTCTTCCGTATTGGCAGGAGTGCATAGGTTCGCGTCAATTAGAACTGTTTCAAATCCAGTTTCGCTGCGACCTTGGTAATCGCAGTCGTCGCTAAAACCGTCTGCACACCAAATTGAAGCGAGATGATATTTCTCATCTTGGTGAGAGTTGATGGGTGAACTAAGTGACCAGCAAATTAAGGTAACGAATAGAGCCGCTCCGGCGACAAATATTCGGGATGCTTTCATTACTCGGCAATTTTAGGATGACAAACGGCGATGGTTATCGCGTGGCGGCGAGAGATTTGAGGGGAGGGCATTTGATCAACAGCGAGTGCAGGGCGAGACTTTCGTTGATGTTGAGGC
>Ga0194116_10005989_pt1 | contig 13131 bp, 3 predicted proteins | sample TA2MahsurfametaG_4_FD_148617 | JGI IMG/M metagenome (GOLD analysis project Ga0194116, IMG submission 148617) | Freshwater microbial communities from Lake Tanganyika, Tanzania - TA2015008 Mahale S9 surface | ecosystem: Environmental > Aquatic > Freshwater > Lake | place: Tanzania: Lake Tanganyika... | reverse complement strand
GGGGATTGGGCCCAATCCCCAATCCCCAATCCCCAATCCCCCATCCCCAATCCCCAATCCCCAATATCATAGATAAATTAAATATTTAAAATATAATTATTATGTTTAAATATAAAAAATTTTTTAGCACTCTAACGGTTATATGTAATCTATCAAATAATTACAAGATGAATTTTAAAGGATAAATTTATCCAAAATATAAGTTATATGCTTCATTGAAAATTCTTTTTATAAATGAGAAATTAAAAAATATTTGAAAATTCAAAAATGAAAGAAAAATAGTATAAATAATATCATAATTTTATATTTAGCTTATTTTGAATAAACAATAAAATTGCTGATTTATTTTTGATAATATATGAATCTTTAAAAGAACTTTTAATTTAAAATTATTAAGTTTAAGTTCTTAAAATATGCAAACTCCAATAGTTATATTTATGATATTTAATTCTATTAATATTTATTTTAAATAGTTTAATTAAAACAAAAAATAAATAAATAAAATGACAACAAATTTAACTACATTTATATTTAACCTAACATTTAGTTCAGAACATTTAATATTTTTTAATACCGTTCATTTAGAAATAAAAGAAGGTGGAATTTTGATGGATAATTATAAAAATTTTAAGAAAGAATTTAACAAAATAGATGATAAACAAATACTCCATGATTCTCTAATTTCAAGAACTTATCATGCTCAAATAGAAGATATTAATTTCGGATCGGTCAAATTCAAATTTATTTTAGATAAAAATAAATCTTATGAGACTAATTTTTTATCATATAAACCATCTTTAATAAATATTTTTTACAATCTTGATTTTAAGTCTTCGAAGAATAAAAATGATTGTTTTATAACCCATATTTTTCTGACAACTCGGCTTTATGAATTTTGCAGAATAATCATTTGGATGAAATCTCAAGTAGGAGTCTGCTCTGACTATGCATTTCAAAAAATTATGGAAAAAGATTGTATACAAACATTTGATAAAATTTCCGATTCAGACTCATCAGAAGATAAAATTATATTACTGAATTTAATTATCATTTATCTGGATGATTTTCAATTAAATTATGTTTTCAAAAAATTGGAAAATTTTAAATGGAATTCTAAAGAAATTTATGAAATGAGGGAAGATACTCGTTTGATAGAAACTATAGAAATGTTGATAAATAAACTAAAAAATTTTAAATCATATAAAAATAATATACTTTTTTTCATTATGAATATGTGGTTCCTGCAAGAAAATTTTCATAAAATTTCTACTTTAAATTTAAGTTATGATAATTACGTTGATAAAGCATTCTCAAATTTAATATTGATGAAAGAACATTATAATATTAATCAAAAAGAATTTCAAATATTACAGAATTCATTAAATCAATATTTCGATAGAAAAACATTTATATTATTATTTTCATTAATAAAAAATGATGAAGAATTATTATTATGTTTAAACCAGAGCTGGAGACCTTTTTTCAATAATAATGAAAATAATTTGTCTAATAATTTCCATAAAATTAATGCCACAGATATTATTATATATTTAAAAAAAAAAAATCTTCATGTAGCAGAACATATTTTTGAAAAAATCGAGAACAATTTGGAAATCACCAATGGCACTAAATTAAATACAGAGCCAAATAACGAAATTTTATTCTCAAAAACTTTTTATTTTAACATTGATCAAACCTTAATAATATTCTTAGAACATGCGAATGATGTTCATTACTTGAACTTTTTATTAAAAAAAGCCTATAAATATAAAGAATTAAAATATTTGAACAACGAGCAGACCATATTTAAAATAAACGAGAAAATAGAAAATTTTATTTTAGATAAATTCAAAAATTCAAAAGATTCCATTGATTCTTTGAAAGTATTTTTAGAACTTCAAAAAGTTTTTGCTTTAAATGTTAACAATGTCTTAAAGTCTTCAAAAGAATTATATAGGAAAGAGATTGAAAATTACTTGAAAAAAATGTTTAAATTTAGTGATAATAAATTTAAATTGGAAGAAGAGTTGAAATTATATCGAGAAATAAACTTTTTAGAAATTTTAAATTATGAAAATTTTATCGATATATTGAAGGAAAATGAAAAAAAATTAGATTTTAGACAATTTTTTCAAATTTATAATAAAGAAAGAATAAAATTTTTATTTGGATTGAATAATCACTTTATTAAAATGATGATTATCTTTTTATTTGAAAAAATTATAAACACTGAAAAAAGTGTGCTATTAAAATATAAAGTTAACTATATTGAATTTCTAAATGACTTAATTTCCTCATGGAAAGAAGAAGAAAAAAATATAATAAACTTAAAAGATCTCATAAATAATAATCTTTTAGAAAAACAGTTTCAAAAATTAGATTTAAACAGCATTTTTGAGATATATATTGGAGATAATTTATTTGATAAAATTAATGATTATATTCTATCTTTATTGACAGATTTCTTAGTTGTAAAAATTAAAGAGTCAAATCTAGAAGAACTGATTAAAACTTTAAAACAAATATATAGAATAAATCCTAATATTAATAAAAAAAACAAAAACTTAATAGGTAAAGTCCTAGAAATTTCAATGCAAAATTTGCCTTCTAAGGATTTATTTCTTAAAGAAGGGATTGATCCTAAAATTGAACTTTATTATCAAATATTTGAATTCATTAAAAAGTTTCAAAATGCTAAAGAGAATTTAAAAAATTTCGAGGAACCAATAAATACTAATGAGTCTGAAAATGAAATAAATTTAACCGAATCTCATTTTATTGAAGAAAACATTAATAATTTAAATGTTGAAAAAATAAATTCCTACAATTCTATTTATGAGAAAATGTTTGATAGGAAGATTAGCTTATTTGAAGAATTCTTTAAATTAATCAATGAATTAAACAAAAATATTTTTAAAAATGAAATGTGTGTGTCTGATTATATATTTCTTAAAGGTATGGTTTATTTTGAAAAAAATCGAAAATTTTATTTATTGGGATTATTATATAATGATTTTGAGATTTATAAAAAACATGTAACTAATAAGTTAGAAGAAGTTCAGGCTAAAAAACAAATAACGGATAATATCAAAGAATTCTTGAATTTCTATTTTAAAAATGTCGGAGACAATAATAAATCATTAGAATGTTTCATAAATAAAACATCAAATATAAAAAAATTAAAATATAATGAACTCATGAAATTATTAAAGGATTCTTATGAATTTGAAAAAATATATACAAAATATTCAAGATGTGAATGCACTCAATTTAAAAAAATATTCGAATTTTATCAAACTCAGGATAAAACTAAAAATAAGTTTCAAGATAAATTATCTTATTTAGAATTAAGCTATAAAAAGATAGTAGAAATCAAAAAATTTATTAAGTTGGATAAAAAAGATCCTCAAATGAAAGAAATTGTTGAAACATTTTTCCCGTTGATTGATGACAGAATCTCTGAAAATCTTCTTGAACTTTTAAACATCTTTAAAATAAACTTGACTGAAAACATCACAAAGATTATTGAAGCATTAAAATTTTATTCAAAAAATCTACCTTTTCGTGATCGTGCAGAAAATTTAAAAAATTTAATAACTTCCTATAAATTAATAGAATCAAAATTTTTAAATAGTTTAGATCATTTATTTAGCCATCTAAATGAATTTGAAGAGAAATGCATAAGCGAATATATTATATCGATTACAACTGATGATTTAAACATTTATTTAGAAGATGAAAACTTGTCTCAAACTGTTATTTTACTAAATGAAAATTTTAGCTCATATAAATTTTTTTTTGATAAAGAAGAGGATGATTTACTAAATTTAATTGATTTTGTTGATGATGTAGGGGATTCTCACATAAAACCAGACACAATTAAAAATAGTCTAAAAGTTTTAGAATTTTTCAAAAATCTTAAAAATAGAATTTCGTATAAAAATGACAAGGAAATAATAAATTATTTATCTGAAGTATTAAACAATAATAAAAATTTCGCAGCATGCTTAGATGATGTATTTAAAAACATCAATGAAATTATTCAGCTTTATGACAAAATTGCGAATCGAGAAGAATATTCAAAGATAAAAATTAAGGAAATTCATTTTAATTCAAGTTTCAAAATTTATCAAAAAAAAAATCCCAATAATTTTGAACTAATTTATTACGTCTGTGAAGCACACTATGGAATTAATTCAAAAACAGCAAGTCTAGATGAAATAAGAGATTTAAGAGATAGATCTCTTTTACTATCTAAAAAGAAAATTTTGCAAAAATTAAAAAATTTGGGCGATAAAGATAATGATTCAGATAAATTAAATGATATTAATTTGAATTTTCGAGAAGAAAACTATGATTCTTATTTGGTAGATGAAAATAAAAACGATAAAAATGCTTTTTATTTAGATGACAAACTATTAAAGGAAGAATTTGATTATTTAGGAATATGCAAAGTCTTTTCTGAAAATGTAAATACTATATTAATTATTTTTGATGATCTTAATAATTTATATGTCGGCGGTTATCACATAAATTATAATGTTGAAATAAAAATTATAGAAGGGAAATTAGAGATCTATTTTAATAATTTGTTGTTTTCTGCAGATAAAGCAAAAGAATATATGGATGAAAAATTCAATGAATTAGAAGAAGCTTATGATACTTTGTTCTCAATTTATCCTTTAATGACATTTTACCATGGAAGACAATTTTTTACGCTTTGTGAGTCATTAATATATTTAGATCCAAAATTAAAAAATATACCTTCAGAAAAAAATTCAAAAATTGAAGAAGGATTAAACCTCCTTAATTATTTATTTGAAAATAACATTAATAAAAATGAAATTATAAAAGTTTGGTTTCCTCCTAAAAGGACATTTGATGAAAGTTCGTTCTTTGAAATTTTAGAATATGTTGCTATTTTTACACAAAAAATTCAAATTAATTGCAAAAAAGTAAACTGCATAATAATCAATAATAATCAAAATTACTTACCAGGATTATATAGAACTTACTTACCTAAAGCTCAATTCGAAAAAGAGATTATTAAAATATATACAAACTTCACAATAAATAGTTTACCTGATTATAAACATATTTTAATTTGTGAAGACAAAATTTCTCTATTATTGATAAAATCCTTTATATACAGAGCATTTTATTTTGAATCTAGTGAGCCATTTATATTAGTGAATTCTGATAGTTTAGATAATGACGTTCAACTTGAGATTCATAGCTTTATAACGAAATTACTAAATAAATTTTTTAGTAAAGATAATCCGAATTTTAAAATAAAATCTCGATTAATAATTACATATTCCAACCCTGAATTAGAATTTGTGATGAAAATTAAAAAATTAAAAAGTATTAAAAATTTTGAATATGATGATTTAAAAGGAAAAGATATCCTTATTAACTTACCCACCAGAAATCAAATTACAATTGTAAACCCAAACAATGCAAGTGGAGTTGGAAAGTCTTATTATATTAAATCCATTTCGAAAAAAAATAAATTTGATTATTATTATTTCCCTATTTCGGGAATAATTGAAAAATTCGAGCTTATAAATAGATTAAAACATTTAAATCCATCGGATAATTCTTTATTACATGTAGATTTAAATGAATGTAATAATGAATATATAATAAGAGGGTTTTTATTTGAGCTTTTAATAACAAATTGTGTACTCTATAATGAATTTGTTTTTAAAATAAATGACGGAATCGAAATATATATTGAAATTCCATTTGGATTTATAGATTACACACAGAAGTATAATATTTTAGAATGTTTTAAAACAATATCAATTTCAATGGAAAATAAAGCTGAATTAGATATCGAAGAAAATTCAGAAAATATTAAAATAGTTGCAAACTATTTATATAACTTAAAGAATGGTGATATTGTAAAGAATAATATTTATTTGCGTTGTGACTGCGAAAACATCAAACATGGAGATCTCTGTCTTTATAATAAATCAGTTCCAATGAAAAATTTACAAAAAGAAGAAATTTATGATTTAATAAATGAGCATTTTAATATGAAAAAGAATTCTTACTATCAAATAAAAACATTTATTGATTTTTTGGCTTTTCAATTCAAATTATTTTCAACTAATTATTATTTTGGAGTTTCATTACTGCAAAATAATGGAGTTGTAAAACGCAAAGATTTATTAATTTCAAGAAAAGTTTTAGTTGAAAGTTTTATAGAAATTACAAAATACTTTACAAATTCAGCCTTTGATAACATAATTAATTCACAAATAGTTTCACAATGTTTTATCCGAGATGGTTGCGAAAATTATGATAATAAAATGATTGAAAGTTTCCTTAACAAAAATATTATATCTTTCAATGCTATAGATTTTGAAATGATTTTTTTCAATAATGATGGTCAAGGAATTTCTATTATTGCAAAAAATAATAATAAGAATTATAAAAAACTTTATGACATTTATAATGCATGTTCATTAAAAAATCAGGATTTAATTGATTATGAGAAACTTAATAATGAACAATTTTTAGAACAATTCCAATTAATTTTAGGAAAATATAATCTTGTCAAATAAGTTGATAAAAAATTAGTCAGCTTATATAATACAAACGAATATGTCTTTACGTATGATAACTTTCTTAAAATGCAATTAATTTTGCTACGTATTAATAGTAAAATACCAGTAATTATGATGGGAGAGACTGGTTGCGGAAAGACTTCTTTGATAACGATTCTTGCGGATTTACTTGGAGCAACTTTGCATATTTTGAATATTCATGCTGGTATTGAAGATAAAGATATAATTAATTTTATTGAGTACAATAAATCATGAAAAAACTAAATTCGACAAAAAACAAATAGAATTAGAATTTTCTGAAGAAAAAAGAAAAATTGAAAGTTCAAAAGAAAAATTTGAACAAATATGGATATTCCTAGATGAAATAAATACATGCTATTCTTTAGGTTTGATAACTGAAATTTTATGTAAAAGAACTTATTTAGGGAAAAAATTACCAGATAATCTATGCTTTATTTGCGCATGTAATCCTTATAGACTTTTTACAAATTTACATCGTGTAGAAGTAGGTCTTCAGGTAAATAAATTAGGAGAAAACATTAAAAATCTATCAGAAACACTAGCCTATAAAGTCAATCCTTTACCTTTTTCTTTATTAAATTATGTGTTTGATTTTGGAAGCTTAACCAAAAATGATGAATTAAAATATATAGACAATATGATTCGTAATCTTTTTGATATAAAGATAAAAATAAAGATCATTGAAAATATAAAAGATTTAATCATTCATTCTCAAGATTTTATTCGAGAACAAAATTCTGAAATATCGTCAGTTTCTTTAAGAGATATCAAAAGATTTATAATATTTTTCAGATGGTTTCGAATAAGTATAATAACTAGAGCTGAAAAAGGTGATGAACTCTATAAAATATATTTGAATGATTTGAACCTGGATGATTTAATTATTAGATCATGCTTACTCTCGATATTTTTAATTTACTATTTGCGTATTCCTGAAAAATCAATTAAAAAACAATTCATCTCTATGCTTTCTGATGTAATGAAAAATTATAAGCAAAATTATTCAGAGGACAATTTATTAGCATTATTGTATGAAGAGCAACATAATATTCTAAATAGAGTTAATCCTCCTCCGGGAATTGCTTGGAATTCTGCTTTACTTGAAAATGTGTTTGCAGCATTCCACTGTATTAATAATAAAGTTCCTGTATTCATTTGTGGAAAGCCAGGATGCTCAAAATCACTCGCATTTCAGCTTATATATTCTTCTTTGAGAGGAGAAAACAGTAAAGACCCCTATTTTAAAACCCTTCCTCGACTTATAGTAAACCGTTATCAAGGTTCAACAACAAGTAAATCATCTGGAATTTTAAATGTTTTTAAAAAAGCAAGGAATTTAATAAAAGGAAATTCAGGAGAAGGCAATTATAATAAAAATAATGAACAAGAAAAAATTATTTCATTAGTTTATTTTGATGAAATGGGACTTGCAGAAAAATCTAAAAATAATCCTCTAAAAATTTTACATGCAGAATTGGAACCTAGAGATGATAAAGATAAAGTAGCTTTCATCGGAATTTCCAATTACAAGATAGATGCTTCTAAAGCTAATAGAGGAATATTTATAGCCAGACCAGATTTGGATGAAGAAGACATGATAACAATTGCTATAACTATTTCAGAGTCTTATAAAAATTCGAGTACCAAATTTAATTCAAAAAATTTTAATACAAAATCAAAAAATAATATTATAAATGATATTTCAAAATATCTAGAAATATTTAAAGCATTAGCAATAGCTTATTCCAAATACAAAAATACATTATTTGAAAAAGAAAGGGGTAGATATGATTTTCATGGAACGAGAGATTTCTATTTCATGATTAAAAACATTGCAAAATTGATTGCTAATGCAAATTATTATTTAAAAAATGAAGAAATTTTCCTTATTATTGAAAATAGTATTAATAGAAATTTTTCAGGATTTACAAATTCACTTAGCATGTTTAAAGAAAATTTAAAATTAATAGATTATCCCAAATCTAAAAGTATGGACTTTGTTCAAAAAAGTGCAATCCAATCAATAGAACTAAATTTATACGATTATGATAGCAGATATTTAATGATTATTGGAGAATCACAAGTTTCGATAAATTTACTTCAAAATATTATTTCGAATTTTAAAAATAAAAATCTAGAAAACAAACATAGCAGCTTCGCTTTTATGATAGGATCACAATTTGAAAATGATATTGAATCAAATGAAAAAACTTTTGATGAATACAACGAAGAATACAGTTTCAAAATTTTGAGCAAAATCCAAATTTATATGGAACAAGGAAATACATTAATTTTATGTGGGCTAAACTCAATATATCCATCTCTATATGATTTATTTAACCAAAATTTTTCCATTGTTGGAGGAAAAAAGTATTCTCGCATTGCATTAGGAACCTCAAATAATCCTCTTGCCTATGTACACGAGAACTTTAAATGCATAATTATTTTAAATGAAGATGAAGTCGAAAAACAAGATCCACCATTTCTTAATAGGTTTGAAAAAACAATTATTAATTTTGAATCTCTTTTGACAGAAGAATATCAAAAAATAGCCAAAGATATTTTTGATAAATTAAAGAATAATTTGATTTATGAATATAAAGTAAAAATTCAAATAAAATTCGATATCATGAAAAACTTGATCAATTTTAATATGAATGAGTTCTTGGCACTTGTTAACTATTATATTATATTCGAAAGCGAATATGATTCAATGAGAATTGAAGATAAAATACTAGAGAAAATAGTTCCTACATTCTCACAAGACATAATAACATTACTTTTAAACAATTTATATTCTCAACAAAAATTAGAAGAGTTCGAAAAATATAGAATCATTTATGAAAAAAATATGTGCTTAAATTTAGAAGAGTTCATATGGAAAAAATTATATACAGAACAAATACAGAAAACATCTCTTCCTGAGATCAGTTTCGTTTATACATATACAAGTATTTTTGATGAAATTTTAATATCTCAAAAAGAAATTAAGACGGAAAGTCATGCAATTAGTTCATTCAAGTCAGAATTCGATCTTGAAAAAGCCTTTTCTAATTTTATGAAAAGATCTAATAATACTTTTATATTGAAATTTAGATTGGAAGATATCAAAATGCTGAATTATTCTAAATTTTTATGTGAACAGACATTAAAAAACTTTATTGAATTTTCAAATAAACTATTTATCTTTATCATATACACATCAAGAGTCTTAGTTCAACAAATAAATACAGATAATGAAAAAAATATCAACATTACTAATTCAGTGAATTTATGTGATAATAAAAATAATATTTCATTTTTATACGAAGGAGTTCAAATTTTTATAGATAATTTAAATGCAAATTTTTATTTTGAAAAATTAGATAGACAGCATATTAGTGGTCAAGATAATAATCAAAATAATGATATTTTAAATTTCAACGAAACTCCAAATAGTAAAGATTATAAAAATAATCCCAATAATATAACTATTCCTGAATTAATAAAAATTTCGTTAACAGAGCTTATAAATGATAAAAGAATTTTTAAAAAAGAAGAAATTTTTTCTAGTGCCTTACGAAACTCTTATATGAGAATCTACTTTGATTCGGAAAATCATCAGGATGATGAAAATAAAAATTACGTTGAGAATATAATTGATTTTATTAATACAAATAATAAATTAAAAGAAAAAATAATTTTCAAAGCATTGGAAGCTTTTCCAAAACAAGAAAATTGGATTGAAAAAATTATGAATTTAAAAGATTTATTAGTTGAAAAAGCTAGTTTGATAGAAATAATAAAACTTTATTTGGAAAAGGAATTCAAAATTAATCTTTTTAAAATAATTTTTCATCTAGAAAAAAATGATTTATTAAAATATTTACTCTATAATGAAGAAGATATTTTTCTAAATAAAACAATAGATGCTATAAATTATTTATCTATTGGAGAAGTTTTAATTAGAGATAACGTTGGAGGTAATATTGTTAAAAGAATATTTGGATATAAACTTCCAAACTCATATGGATCCTTTGAAATTATTTTAGGAATATTTAGAGAAAATTTACTAACATTTATACAAAAAGAGGAAGAATTTCGAAATTCTGACTTTGAAGATAATGAAGAATATTATTATTATATTTACGAAGATATATATCGAGAATGTAAAGAAAATTCTGTCTCTGAATTTAAATATTTGTTGGAATCATTCGAAAAGATAAATTATTTATTTTCTAATACTAATAATCCAAATTCGCAAATAAATTTGTTAAATAACTTATTCGAAGACTATTTGCTATTTTATCAAATAAAAAATTTATCAACTAAATTCAATAATAATGAAGATTTTCGAAAAAATCCTAATGAAAAATTCATAAATTTAAATGAAATCAAAGACATTCTAAAATTTATTATAGTGATAGAATTCAATAAAATAGAATTCTCAAAAGAAAACATATCAAAATACATTATATTTTTAGAAAGCAATACACTCATCATACAAAAATATTTAGATTTGTTTATTATATTCAAAAAATATGACTACAATTATTTGAATAATTTAAAAAACATAATAGAAGAAATAAATTATCCTTCTGACCACCCGACTAAATATTTACAAATATTAAATCAAGGGCATTACATAATCTCGACTGCAATTATAAATTTTACTCTAAAATTATTTAAAAATATAGAGAAATTTGAAAATCAACAAATATTCGATTTATTAGATGAAATTAATATTGTGAAAGATAATTTGGTTGATATTAATTATTCTTTGATTCTCAAAATAAAGAGTATTAAGCAAATTGAAACAATTGTTTTGATAACTTTATTAATCATAAAAGAAGATCGAAAAAATATATGTAATTTTTTCAAAAAACTTGTCGAATTATTTGAAGAAGAATCTCTTCTCATGAAAGATGGATATAGTAATGAAAAAATTAACAACAATCTGAAACAAACTTTTGATTTAATTTATGAAAAAATAGATAAACCTTCAGATATTAGTTCAGGAAAGGATGCCGAATATAGGAATAAATTAAATCTAATTTTCATCGAATTATTTATTTTAAAATATAAATTTTATAAAAATGAAAATAGGAAAAATATTGTAAATTTATTACTTTCAAAAAAAGATTTATTAGTAAATTCCAAAAATTTCATTCAATATTTCTTTTATTTTAATCATTTAGATGAATTTGATTTGACCCCATATTTTAATCAAGAAAATAAAAAAGGTGATACTGATACGTTTGGTAATTTTGCGAAAATGGAAAATTATTTTATTGATAAAATCGAAGATTTTATTTCAAGTGTAAAAATAGATAAAGATAGGCAATATCTTATACAATCAATAATTCTAATTTTTGAAATAAATTTCCAAAAATACTTTAAATTAATCAAAGAAGAAGATATAAATTCTAAAAAAATTGAAGTGGAGAATAAAGATGAAATAATTAATGAAAATAATTCTGCTTTTAAATATTTCGAAAAAGCATATCAAATATGGGAAAATATGAATAATAACTCAAATTTCATAAAAGAAAATCAAATCATTTATCCTTTTATGTTGAAATTATATGTAATTACTTATATGAAGATGTATTTGGAAAAATATGTAGACCTTAACTATAAAAATTCAGATCTTGATTTTAGTAATGTAAATACCATTTTGAATAGAGATAATAATCAAACATTAATTTTAAAACTTTATGTTATCAAAATATTAAAAGAAAAGTATTTAACATCATGGGAAGAAATTGAAAGTTTTGATTATATTAAGCATCAAATGATATGGAAAAATTCTTCAAAAGAATTAATATCGCAAAATAATAAAAAAGCTATCGCAAATAATCTTTATATTGATATTAAAAAGATAGAATCTTATCAAAAAATTGAGTTAGATCTCAATTTATCTACAAGCAAAAACTTTAAAGATGATGACGTAAATGAAATTTTTGCAGATATAAATAATGAAAATTTATCTTTATTTTTAGATGCAATAATTAATAATATTTTCGCCAATTCTCATAAAGAAAAAAAAGAAAATCAAGAAAATTTATTATTTAAAGCATTATAGGAATATGCTGGAAATAATATAAGCAAAACGAACATTAGGAATAAAAATTTAATAGCATCATCATTTAAAAACATTCTAGAATTATTTAATGGCATATTTAGCTTGAAAGATGAATCACAAGATATGGAACCTTATTTCATTTTATTTAAATATTTTGTATTATTAATCAACTGCCCTAAAAATTCTTTATTTGATTTTTCATCATTATTAGAAAATCAAAAATTTTATGATGAATTTAATAAAAGATTTTTTCCAGGAAATTTTAACAAGGATGTAGTTAAATCTTTTTATGCCTTAAAGGAAATAACGAAAAGGAATAATGAAATTTCTGAGACTGCAACCCATAGTGTAGCATTTTATTCATGCAATTGTGAACCTTTTTATGTAATTCAAATATGGTCCATTCTTGATGAATCGTTTAAATGCTTAAAATGCAAATCGCTTATAAAAACTGAGAATGATCAAACTTTT
>Ga0194116_10005985_pt1 | contig 13141 bp, 7 predicted proteins | sample TA2MahsurfametaG_4_FD_148617 | JGI IMG/M metagenome (GOLD analysis project Ga0194116, IMG submission 148617) | Freshwater microbial communities from Lake Tanganyika, Tanzania - TA2015008 Mahale S9 surface | ecosystem: Environmental > Aquatic > Freshwater > Lake | place: Tanzania: Lake Tanganyika... | reverse complement strand
ATTGGACAGAAGGGTATGCGCCCAATAGAATTTTCAATTTGAAATATACAAATTACAATTTCTATAATGCAAATCCTCAATTCACAGCTTCTTTGCGTTTGTATGAGACAACAGGTATTGTGGATATCATGATCGATTCTAAGACTTTTTCTAACCAAGCTATTGTTGGTTTGCAAAATTCTACCAAGACTATTGGTGCTGTTGCTCCAAACCGTCCGACAAGTGCTACCAATACTGTAGCCAACTGGCTTGTTCCTGTTGGAAGTAGCGAGGCTTGGAGATTCTCTCCTCCTTCAAACTACTCCGTGACTTGGTATGCAAATGGCACGGCAATGACTCCTCAAGTAACTTCACCTTCAAATGGTTACAATGAGTTTTCTTATGCCGTTTCTCCAAGTGCAACTACTGAGTATAGCATCGTTTATGCAAACACGCTAACAGGCTGTTCTAATGCGGCTGGTTCAGCTGTAGTGACCATGGATGTATTGTCAGATGTTGCTCCATCAGGAGTTACAACCATTGCATCAGATTCTACAGTTTGTAATAGTGCCGCTTTCAACTTGAGCTCATCTTATACAGGTTCTACTTCTGGCCAAGCTTACCAATGGCAAGTATCAACGGATGCTGGAGCTAACTGGACAGATATGGCTGGTGCTACCGCTTCAACGGTTTCTGGAGCAACACAATCTGTGGTTTCATCTTACCGTGTGGGAATTTCACAATGCGCTGGAGCAGTGTCTTATTCTTCTCCTTTGCAGGTTACTTTGAATCCTTACCAAGATTGTTATTGCACGCCAACATATACTTCAGGTACCAATGCTGGTGACTTGATTTCCAATGTTGAAATTGTTGGAACTACCTTGTCAAATAACTCCGGCTTTGTAGCAGGAACGCCAGCCTATGTTAACTACACAGGAAACACGGTCTTGACTGCAGAATTGTTGCCTTCTACTTCCTACACTGTTAACGTGTCTACAGGTGAGTGGGGATCTCAAGGATTTGCTGCTTGGATTGACTACAACGATGATGGTATCTTCACTACTTCAACAGATCCATTGTTGAATGAGCGTATCGGTGCTACCACAGGTCAAATTGGAACTGGCTATACGGCTGGTCAAATAAATGCTTCATCTTCTTTCACTATTACATTGGCTTGTACGCCTCCAGCAGGTGTTCACAGAATGCGAGTTCGTTGTGCGTATGCTACCAACGGTGTGAATATCAATCCATGTGCCAACTATGGATGGGGTGAAACAGAGGATTATTTGATTACAATTCAAGCTGCACCTACTTGTCCTAATCCTGGTGCCATGACGGTTCCTTCAGCTACTACCAATGCCAACGATGTGACATTGCAGTGGTTGACAGGATGTTCCACAGAAAATTTCTATGATTTTGAATATGGTCCTGCTGGATTTACACCAGGTTCAGGAACAACTGTTTCTGATTCTGTAACTTTGAGCATTACTGGTGATACAGCTACTTACTTGTTGAGTGGATTGAATTCATTGACGGATTACACTGTGTACTACCGTGCCAATTGTGGTTTTGGTGATTACAGTGCTTGGTCTTTGGTTCCAACCAATTTCACAACAGCTCCATCTTGTTTCCCTCCATCTGCTGTAACCGTTACCAACGTTACTACAAGTGGAGCGACAGTAACTTGGACCTCTAACCCATTGAGCCCATCTGCGGATTATCAATACTATTTGTCTCAAACCAATACAACCCCAGCAAACGGAGTTGTTGTAGGTACTGTAGACTTGGCTGATACCACAGTTACTTTAACTGGTTTAACTTCAATGACTACTTATTACATGTGGGTACGTTCTGATTGTGGTGCAGGTGATCGTTCAGTTTGGACTTCAGTTGCTACTATTGCGGTTAAACCTTGTATGCCATCTTATACTTCAGGAACAAACTCTGGAGATATGATTTCTTTTGTTGAAATTACAGGAACTACTTTGTCTAATAACAGTGGTTTCAACGCTGGAGATCCATCGTTCGAGTATTTTGCTCCAACATCTCCAAACTTAACTGCCACCATGAATGCTGGTGGAACGTATAACGTAAACGTTTCTACAGGTGAGTGGGGATCTCAAGGATTCGCAGCTTGGATTGACTACAATGATGACGGCGTATTTACTACCTCATCTGATCCATTGTTGAACGAACGTATCGGTGCGACAACAGGTCAGGTAGGAACTGGATATACACCTGGTGAAATCAATGGTTCTGCTTCTTTCACAATCAACTTGGGATGTACTCCTCCAGTTGGAACACACAGAATGCGCGTTCGTTGTGCATATGCCGTGAATGGAGTGAGCATCAACCCATGTACCAACTATGGTTATGGTCAAACTGAGGATTACATGGTGACCATTGCTCCAATTGTCCCATTTGCTCCAGTATTTACTGCGGTTGACGCTGCTACATGTACAGGAAATGCAAATGCAGTTACCTATTCAGCTACTTCAGGTCTAACTGCCTATGCTTGGACATACACCGATGCCAGCAGCAATGCTTTGGTTGATGGTGTAGACTACTCTGTATCTTACAGCGCATCAAGTGATGCGGCTACAGTTACTTGGTTGACTGCAGGTACCAAAGTTGTAGGTATGAACTACAGCAACCCAGCGGGTTGTCCTTCAACTGGTGCAACATCTACAAATACGGTAGTTACGCTTGAAACTGTTCCAGGTTCATTGGTATTTGCTTCCAATGCAGGTAACACAGGTGGAACTATTTCTTACAATGCTACTGGCGCGATTGGATCAACCGCTGGCGGATGGCAGAAGTCAATCGATGGTGGAACAACATGGACTGCAATTGCTCCAAACGGACCCAACTCTTATACTTTCAATAACTTGACGGTAGAGACCAAGTTCCGTGTATTGGTAACCAACGGATCATGTTCAACTTTGCCCACCAACGTAATCACAGGTTATGTACCCGGTGCAGGTTTGAGCAACGCGATTCAAGTGAATACCATCGGTACTTTTGGTACAGGTGCTCAAACGACTTACTCATCTAACTTGGCAGGTGGTCTAGATAGTCCACAATCACCAGGAACAGGATTGGATAAGTGGTTCCGTTTCACAGCAACAGAAAATGCAGTACGTATTGCAGTAGTAGGATCAAGCAGTGTAGCAGATGACAATGATATCTCATTGTACAATGCTCCATCAGATTTGAGTTCAACCTCTCCAATGATTCCATTGTCTACAGAAAATGATGTAGCAGTGGGTGCTCAAGGTATCGCAGCTGATGCAGGAAGTGAGACGATGGTTTATGCTGATTTGATTCCAGGAACAGAATACTTCGTAAGTGTTCGTAACGTGAATGCAACAGCAGGAACCGTAAGTGTTACTTTCAGCTACTTGCGTGGTGGTGCAGCGGATATCATGCCATACACCAACTACACTGGTGTTTATTCTAACACATGTCAAAACTTCAAGGCTGCGTTCCGTTCAGGATCTACAGGTTACACTGTAAACCGTTGGGCAACTGCTTCAGATTTGGCAGGTGGATTAACACCTAACTTTACTTATGCTATTCCAGTAGGAACAGGAACAAGCCCTGCAACGATTTGCCAATTGGGTCGTATCGTTCCAGCCAACTTGACCGGAGCAGCAATTCCATACTATGTAACAGTAGATGTTACTTACAATGTGAAGGATGCTTATGGAAATGACAACATCGTAACTGCCATCGGAAGAACAGTAACTACATTCACTTTGAATGCTGAGGCTGATTTGAACTTACGTACAACGGATCGTTGTCCAGTTTACAAATCAGCTACCAGCGGAAGTGTTGCTACCAACAGAAGTGTTTGTGGAACCACCCGTTATGAGTGGAGCTTTGCTCAAACCATTCCAACCCCATCATTGCCTGTAACGGTATTGGGTGCAGTAGGTGGAAGCCGTATCTTGGGTATGTCAGCGATTCCTGGAATCGGAGCTGGACAGACTTATGATGTACAAATCCGCTCTAAGCATTTTGATGGCGTATCCAACACCAACTACGGAACAGCACAATGCGTTCGCACTTTGGGAACAGCTGGAATGCCAACTGTAGAAGATGGAGGAGTAATCGCAGAGCGTTCAGAAAATGGAGTAACAACTTCTATCTATCCTAATCCAAACAACGGACAATCTGTGAATTTTGCAGTGTCTGGAATGGAAGGAGATTTGAATGTTCGCATCGTAGATGCAACAGGACGTATGGTATTTGCTAATCGTTATGTTGTAGAAGGTTCATTGAATACTACCATCGACTTTGGTCAGACATTGGCTGGAGGAGTTTACATGGTAGAAATGATCCAAAACGGTGAGATGAAAACCATGAGAATGGTTGTGAGCAAGTAATTGCACACACAACGATAGTAAAAGCCCCGTCAGTAGTGACGGGGCTTTTTTATTGGTAATAAGGCAAAAAAAATCCTGAAGAATCAGGATTTAAAGTATTTAAGTTTTGTATCAGAATTCGGAGAGTGCTGAATGATTGAATTGTTTTTGCGCATATTCAGCTGTGATTTTAAACTCCTTTTCTTCACTTGAAGATGAGGGTAGTTCAAACATCAAATCCGTCATAATGGCTTCGCATATTGAGCGAAGACCACGCGCCCCCAACTTGAATTCCATGGCTTTGTGAACGATAAAATCAATCGCTTTTTTATCGAATGAAATTTTAATTCCATCCATATCAAAAAGTTTGACATATTGCTTGATCAGGGCATTCTTGGGCTCAGTTAGAATTCTACGAAGCGCAGATTCATCCAACGGATTTAAAAAGCTGAGAACGGGGAATCTACCAATAAGTTCAGGAATCAAACCGAAGGTTTTAAGATCCAAGGGACTGATGTATTTCAGCAGTGATTGTTCATCCTTGGTGTCTATTTTAGAGGAGAAACCAATAGCAGATGTGTTGATTCGACGAGCAATCATTTTATCCATTCCATCAAAAGCACCTCCACAAATAAATAGGATGTTTTTGGTGTCGATTTGAATCAATTTCTGCTCAGGATGTTTGCGCCCTCCTTGTGGCGGGACACCAACTACGCTTCCTTCCAATAGTTTTAGAAGCCCTTGCTGAACCCCTTCGCCACTGACGTCGCGGGTAATACTTGGGTTATCACTTTTACGCGCAATTTTATCGATTTCATCAATGAATACAATACCTCGTTCTGCTCGGGTAACATCGAAATCCGCATTTTGCAATAACTTGGAAAGGATACTTTCTACATCTTCACCCACATAACCTGCCTCGGTAAGAACTGTGGCATCGGCAATGGCAAAAGGAACATTTAAAACTTTGGCAATGGTTTTGGCCAATAGTGTTTTTCCAGTTCCTGTTTCACCAACCAAGATAACGTTGGATTTCTCAATTTCCACTTCGTCTTTTTTAGATGTGGTTGCTTTTTGAGATAATCTTTTATAGTGATTGTAAACAGCAACACTGAGTACTTTTTTTGCCTCTTCTTGACCAATGATATATTCGTCAAGATGTTTTTTAATTTCCTGGGGTTTGTAATTTTTGAAAGCGACAGGCTTTTCATTTTTCTCTTCTTTCACCTCTTCAGCTATGATGCGATGGGCCTGTGTGGCGCAGTCACTGCATATATGACCATGAAGTCCTGCGATGAGCATTTTGACTTCTTCTTCTTTTCTTCCACAGAAAGAGCAATGTACGTTTTTCATAAAAAAAATTAGCTTGGCTAAGATACAACAGCCCAAGCTTATTGAGGGTCAACATCAATGTTGATTCTGGTTTTATTGTAAGGAGGAATCGCTTTTAAATTCTGAACCTGTTTGTAAATGATTTCTTTGCTTTCCGTCATTTGCTTGCCAAGTCCTATTTTGATGTGAATCACGCGTAAATAGTATAAGTTGATTCGAGCAATGAATGGTTTTTCTGGTCCTAATATTCCTTCTTTGAGCTTCCCTCTCAGTTGTTCCACAAGGTATTGTGCAGACATTTCAACTTCTTGCTCGTTTTTATTTTTTAAAATTAGACGAACCATTCTTACAAATGGGGGGTACCCAAATTGAAATCTCTCTTGAATTTCTTTTTTATAGAAATCCTTGTATTTATTTTCTTTGATCAATGGATAAAGCCAATGTTGTGGTTGCGTGGTTTGAATTAAGACTTGACCCAAATCATCTCCTCTTCCTGATCTTCCCGCTACCTGTACCAAGATTTGAAAGCTTCTCTCTAGTGCCCTAAAATCCGGAAAAGCAAGCAGACGATCTGCATGAATTACACCAACAAGGGCAACGTTCGCGAAATCCAATCCTTTTGTCACCATTTGCGTTCCAACCAAAATATCTACCTCCCCACTTTGGACTCTTTCGACAATATCGGCTTGGCTATTTTTATTTCGCGTGGTATCCGCATCCATTCTTTGAATGATTGCTTTGGGAAAGAATTCTGCAATTTCTTCTTCAATTTTTTCTGTTCCTGCACCGAGCATTTTCACATCGTGCGAGTGACATACGGTACAACTTTTAGGAGGGAGTGTTTTGTATCCGCAATAGTGACACTCCAAATTGTGATCCATTTTGTGATACGTCATGCTCACATCACAACGGGTACACTTGGCTATCCATCCGCATGTTTGACATTGCCATTGTGGAGTATAACCCCTTCTATTTTGAAATAAGATTACTTGTTTTTTTTGTTCCAGTATTTTTTCAATGCAATGGATGAGAGGCTCGCTCAAAGACCCTTGTACTTTTTGAATTTTTCGCTCGGCCAATAGATCTATGAGTGCGATGTCAGGCATTTGAGCATTTCCAAAGCGTTGATTCAATTCTACCAAACCATATCTTCCGGTCTCAGTATTTCGATAACTTTCCAATGAGGGTGTTGCGCTGCCCAACAACACGGGGCATTGATGCAGTGATGCCAAAACAATGGCTGCATCCCGACCATTGTATCGCGGTGCTGGATCTTGTTGCTTATAACTGCTATCGTGCTCCTCATCAACGATAATCAAACCCAATCTTTCAAATGGAAGAAATAGCGCACTTCGGGCACCAATGATAATGTCATTTTCGCCGGGCACATGACTAATGACCTTGCTCCAGGTTTCTGTTCTTTCGTTACCAGAATGTCCGCTGTGATATACGCCAGCACGAACTCCAAAATATTGTTTTAAACGAATGATAATTTGGGTTGTTAGCGCTATCTCAGGTAGTAAGAAAAGGACTTGTTGCCCTTGGGCTATTTTCTCCTCTATGATTCGAGCGTACACTGCGGTCTTCCCACTGCCGGTGACACCATGAAGCAATACAGTTGATCTCTCTTCCCAAATTTTCTCGATCTCTTTTTTGGCTCTTTCCTGGTCATTAGACAATTGAGGTAGTAGAATGGGAGGAAGCAGACTTTCTTGTAATCGATCAATGTTTTTCTTCTCCATTCTTAACCATCTTTTCTCAACCAATGCGTTAAGTATGGCCAATGAAGAATTACTTTGTGTGAGTAATTCTTTTTTTTCTATTGGGGTAGCGCTGCTATCGGGACATTTGAGTAGGAAGTATAGCAACAGATCATGTTGCTTTTTGGCCTTTTTTTCGAGCTGTAGAAATATCTCTTTTTGCTCGTTTTCGTTTTTAGGAAATTGGTCCCATAGGACAACATCAATGGTCTTGGGTTTATAACGCTGTTTTACTTCTTGTTGTACGACGACTGCCTTTAAGTCAATTAATCTCCGTAATGCTTTAGGAGCCTCGGTATCTTTGATGTGTCGAACGAGCTGTTCCCAATTGTGGGCTCCATTGGCTGCAAGAAATTCGAGTATCTTTTTTTCGAGGGGTTTAAAAATAGAGGATGATGGATCTGTGGCCTCATGTATGAGATAGGTGGTTTCTTCATCAAACTTTAACCCTGGTGGCAGGGCTGTGGTCATTACCTCACCAACAGAGCAGAGATAATATTCAGATACCCAGAACCAAAATCTGATTTGCTTTTCAGTTACAATGGGGTATTCATCAATGAGGGATTCAATGGCCTTGGGCTCATATTGAGCTGGAGTATCTTCGTGCAATCGTATGATAATTCCGGGATATTTTTTGGATGCTCCTAGTGGAACCACCACGCGCATACCTGGCTGCAGATAGGCATCCATATGCTCAGGTACACTGTAGGTGAGTGGCCTGGGCAAATTAAGTGGAAGTATGATATCAGCGAATACAGCCATAAGCAGAGGAAAAAAATGCCGCGCAAGGCGGCATTTCTTGAACCATCAAAGTGGATTATTTTTTTCTTTCTAAAACTTCGTCTATCATGCCATATTCTTTGGCTTCGGAAGCGATCATCCAATAATCACGATCACTATCTGCCCACACTTCATCATAGGATTTTCCGCTATGAGAGGCAATGATTTCATATAATTCCTTCTTCAATTTTTGAATTTCACGGGCTGTGATTTCAATGTCTGAAGCTTGACCTCTAGCCCCACCTAAAGGCTGGTGTATCATAACGCGAGAGTGTTTTAATCCGGTGCGCTTACCGGCTTGACCCGCGCACAAAAGTACGGCACCCATTGAGGCTGCCATCCCAGTACAGATGGTTGCTACATCGGGATTGATGTATTGCATGGTGTCATAAATTCCCAAACCGGCATATACACTACCACCGGGTGAGTTGATATAAATTTGAATGTCTTTCTTGGAATCGGTGTTTTCTAAAAACAACAATTGCGCTTGAATGATATTCGCGATGTAATCGTCAATTTCTGTTCCCAAGAAAATAATGCGGTCAGCCATTAATCGAGAAAAAACATCAACCTCACGGAATGGCATATTTCTTTCTTCAATGACTGTTCTGGTCATCATCTCTGGACCATACATGTGAGAAATGACATCATCAAATGTGGTTCCTGTAATTCCGCGATTGCTCATCGCGAATTTTCTGAATTCTTTTCTATTGATCATATATTACAATTTAGTCGTTACTTTTTTTTCTGGCTTTTTCCGCGTTCTCACTGTATTCCCCATATCCGTATCGATATCCGTCACCATATCCATATCCGTATCCATATACATACCCATATCCGTATTTGTAGGCATATTTAGAATAATAGTAACGCCATCTGTTTTGCTTGATATTGTTAAGCAGCAATGTGACGTGAGAAATTTCGTTTTGTTCCAAGGTGTCTTCCAAGAATCTAACCCCTTGCTTGGTAGCTTTTTGGGTGTTCATTACAAACAATCCTAACTGAACTTTATTCATTAAAACCAATGAATCACTGATCAAGGCCAATGGAGGAGTATCGATAATGATGAAGTCATAACTGTCTTTAAGTTCAGCAATCAGATCATCCACTTTACTCGATAGAACTAATTCTGATGCGTTGGGAGGAACAGGTCCAGCCAAAATAATATCCAAGTTTTGAATTTCCGAGTGAATAACGCTTTCTCTCCAGTCTTTTTGATTTACGAGGTAAGAAGAAATTCCAGAGATATTTTGTCTTTTAAATACCTTGTGAATCTTGGGTTTGTGCATGTCAAAGTCCAATAGAATGACACGCTTGCCAGCTTTAGCAAAGGTAGACGCAAGGTTGACAGAAACAAATGTCTTTCCCTCACCAGGATGCAAGGAAGAAACCAGCATGATTTTCTTGTCGTCCTTGGGCAACAAATATTGCAGATTGGTTCTGATCGATCGGAAGGATTCACTGATATTACTCCGGGGTGCTGAAACGATAGATATGGGATTATCATCTGCTTCCGCGTAAAAAGGTACTCCTCCAATAATGGGTATTTTGGAGATGGATTTTAATTCTTTCGTGTTTTCAATTCGCTCAAAGAATAAGGTTCTGATGAACCCAACTACTATGGCCAAAACGAAACCGATACCCAAGGCGACATAGGTGTATTTTTTTCTGTTTGGACCCACTATTCCAATGGAACGCGCCTTTTCCAAAACCGTGGTCTCAGGCACAATGCCGGCCTTGGCTATGACGGTATTGGCACGTTTCTCCAAAAGGAAATTGTAAAGTGATTCGTTAACCGCGATTTTCCGCTCAATATTCAAAATCTCTTTTTTGTCTTTTGGGATGCCTTTCAATTCACCTTCTAAATCGGCTTTTTCTTGGTAGATACTCTTTAGTCGCTGATCAATTTGACCTTTGCTGTGGGAGATATAGTTTTTTATTGTTTCAATCAAACTATTGATTTCATTGTCTATTCTACCAATTCTTGAATCGGCTTGTTTGAAGTCAAAAAGTAAATTGGCTCGACGCTGCTTTAACTCAAGTAATTTGGATATGTGGTCAGAAAGGTATGTGTCAGAATACTCAAACGGATAAATTTTGGTAGCGTAATCCGAGTTGTTTACGCTTTGAAAGTACTGTTCTAGTTTAGCAATCGCTTTGCTTTTATTTTCTACCTCATACAGTTGTTTTTCAACTTCTTTCAATTGATTGATTACCTCCTCTTGGGTTTCAGTTAACTCAATGTCATTGTTTTCAGGAGAAATACTGTTTAGAATGTACGTTAAAGAATCAGTAATGGTGGTCAGCTCTTTCAACTGTTTGTCGATGTACATCAAAGTATTGGTGTTGACATCCAATTGACTTTTTATGGTGTATTGAATATACTCTTGTGTGAGAGTATCTAAAAACTGCTGACATAATTCGGGCAATCCATCGTTGATGGCTAAAGTTAAAATGCTGGAGTTGGAATTGTTACTCACTTGCACCATCGAAGCATACCGATTCACCAATTGATCCCTGGAAAGAACAATGAATTTGTAGGTTTGCTCCATGATGGTTTCAAACTCCTCAGGGAATATTCCATTGGCAATGGTAATCTTCAATTGCATCCGGTTATCCTTATATTCTTCTCCAAATTTTACTTCCTTAAAGAATTTTACTCCGTGATACTCATAGGAGATTTGATATTTTTCCCGATCAATTACTTTAATAAAAATGGGTATATTGTACAATCGTGCGCTAAGTTTTTCCCATGGGCAATCCACTATGAGTGATCCAAAGTTGGATACTTGAGCAGTTCGGATACGGCCGACAATGAAATAGCTGACATTAAAATCCAATTTGTCAATAACCCGACCAATCAAGTCTTTGGATTTGATGGCTCTTTTTTGGTTATTGATGTCTTGAAGAACGGAGTAATATCCAACGCTTGAATAAATTTTGCTTTGGTAATTGTAAGAATCGTTGGATTTTAACAAAATCTCTGCTGAGGCGCCGTAAATGTCAGGAAGTTTGTGGCTCTGAAAATAGGCCATCACAAAGGCTATACTGCAGAAGATGGGGACCAGTATCCAATTTTTGCTTACAAACTTCAGGATAGGGATTAAATCCTCAGTATCGATTGCTCCAGATTTTCCTGTATTACTCATTTGCAGAATCCAATGTCCCTATATGCAAATATATCGTTTTGGGGAAATGCAAAGTAGAATTATTTCGTTAGTTTTCGAACAATAGAAGTATTTATTCTATTTTTGTTTTCTATGATAAAAAGGATTCTTTTTTCAGGGCTTTTGACATGCCTCATGATTTTGGCTCAAGTAGCTATGTGGGCCCAGCTTCCAGATCCGGGAGGCGGTGATTTGCCCTGCGGCGGGGAGTTTGGACCATGTCCAATCCCCTTGGATGGTGGGGTAACGTTATTGTTGGCCACAGGGTTAGCCATTGGCGGTGCCAAGGCATGGCGAGATCGAAAAGGTCATCAATAGTAAATGAGGTCGAAAACGACTTTCAAATTTATTGCTCTCGTTGTAGCAACCTACGCGGTAGGCTTGTTCATATACGATTTTTGGATTTTACCCAAAACTTCTTTTGATGAATCCCTGATTCACCTCTTGGTTTCTTGTTCTGAATCGATCCTTCAATGGTTAGGTTATGTGCTTTTGCCACATCAATCGGATTGGCACAATACCATCCATATCCAAGGATCAAATGGGGTTTGGATTTCCTCAAATTGTGATGGCTTTGCATTGATTTGGGTTTTCTCCGCGGTTTTGTTTTATCTTCCAGGTGTGTGGAAGAGCAAGGGAGTATACTTGATCTTGGGATCACTGGTAATAGAGGTTTTTAATGTTTTACGAATTATCTCTTTGGCTATAATTGAGCATCATTTTCCTCAAAACTTGGCCTTCAATCATGATTATACTTTTACGGTTCTTGTATACAGCGTCGTTGTGGCTTTGTGGTATTTGTGGTTGAGAAAGTTTCAATTTGTTGGGAAGCAATGAGCAGATATTTTATCGTTTTCATTGCCTTTGCATTGGTTATGGTTTGGACCAATGAGTGGTGCAAGGTCAACATCAATTACCAATTGATGATGCGGGATCGGGTTCAGGAATTTGATCATCTTACGCTTGAAAAGAAATTGGAGATTAAAAAATTTCAAGCGGATACCGCTCCGTATGCCATGATATATTCCCATTCGGATTGGAATTGGTTTTATGAGCAGGATCGTTCTTTTTGGACCATGTCCAAATGGATTATCCCCATTGTTTTCACCTTGTCATTTGCGTTGTTGGAATGGTGGATGTTGCCCTTCTGTTTCCAATCTGTGGAGGTGAAAAGAAATTGGATTGTCCTCTATTACCTGGCTCTGATTGTCTTGGTTTTGTTGATGTACGCCTTGTCAAAGGCCACGGATGATCTTATTTTTCAGAATATTGGGAGAAAGGTTTGGATGATATTGCAATCGCCTTCTTTCTTTGTGCTTGTTTTAATCGATCAATGGAGAAGAAAATATGAAAATTAATGCTACCCAAAATCAAATATCGTCATCCGCCCGTTTGTGGTTTTATAATATTCCTCGGGTACTAACCGATGAAGAGATTCAAGGTTTTGAGCGTTTGAGGGCTGATTTCTTACCTAGCTGGAATACACATGGTAAGTCAAATCAAGGAGATGTTTGGCTGATTGAAGATCGCATGATTGTGGTTTTGGGATGGAATGATTTTGAACCGATTTCCGGATGTAGTATTGACAAAAGTGTTGGGTTTATTCGTCAGTTGATGCAGAATTTTCAGTTGGATTTAATGGATCGCATGTGGGTGTATTATCAAAAGGATGGTCAATGGCAACAAGCCAAAATTCATCAGTTTTGGGCCATGAGAAAGGCCAATGAAATTAATGACGATACTTTGATTTTGGATA
>Ga0194116_10005984_pt1 | contig 13143 bp, 17 predicted proteins | sample TA2MahsurfametaG_4_FD_148617 | JGI IMG/M metagenome (GOLD analysis project Ga0194116, IMG submission 148617) | Freshwater microbial communities from Lake Tanganyika, Tanzania - TA2015008 Mahale S9 surface | ecosystem: Environmental > Aquatic > Freshwater > Lake | place: Tanzania: Lake... | reverse complement strand
TATAATAGAAGCGTTAGAACAAGGTTGTCCACCAGCTACGCAGGATATTGATCTTAACCTACGTAATCGTCAGAAAGCCATAGATGAATATCACTATGGTCCCTTAAATCCCAACGAGCCTAACGATGAATATTGGCAAGAACTAGCAGACAAGTGGAATACCAGTGACATAGAATCAGTCAAACAAAATCGCTGTGGCAACTGTGCGGCGTTTGACATATCAGAAGACATGCTGGATTGTATAGCCAAAGGTATAGGCAGTGAACCAGGATCAAATCCCATGGACACTATCGATGCAGGTAATCTAGGCTATTGCAAGTTCCTGAAATTCAAATGTGCGAGTAAACGCACCTGTGACGCTTGGGTCGAAGGGGGTCCTGTTAGATAATGAAAATATTTGAAGTTACACAAACATCGCAGACATTTGATCATCTTACAAATAAGAAGCTTAAACGTATTTTATTATCAGGACCTAAAAATCTTGATGAGATAGCGTGGGCCATGGACTATACCCAAGATGCTCTACACGACGACTATGACAATGAGATGATTGACAGCAGGACTTTTGATGCTAGAAGCAGTGCCTTTAGGCATGCTGAAGCGGCTTTCCATGATGAAGACGGTGAGTTTAACCCTGATGCGGATATAGATGCTACTCTAGCCCATCTAAGAAAATTTTGGAGTGTATAACATGAAGATAAATGAATTCTTATCAGAATCAAAATTAGCGGAAGAAATCTATCATGGTAATGCATTTTTTGAAGCCTATGGTGAAATGTGGTATAACGAAGATGAACAATTGGATGAAGCAGAGTATCGTGGTCGCAAAGTACCTCTTGGCAAGCCTATGCGTGGCGATGTTAAGAAATTTAAGGTTTATGTTAAAGATCCTAGCACTGGTAACATCAAAAAAGTAAATTTCGGTGATCCTAACATGCGTATCAAGAAGTCAAATCCAGCACGCCGTAAATCATTTAGAGCACGCCATAACTGTGCTAACCCGGGTCCTCGCACCAAAGCTCGTTACTGGTCATGCCGCAAGTGGTAATGTAGATGAATAATTGGGATATCTACGTAAGAGAGTCGTATGATATCGTTCGCAGAGCAGAGTGCGAGCTAACAATTAATTTGACACACGAAATAGAAGCCTACGTGGTCCATTTGTTTGCCCATTATCTGGACAAACCTCAAGTGAATACAGTCCCAGTTGGAATCAAATTGCTTAGTAGTGCCACTCTTCCCGCACAGGCCAAGAAAGAACTACTCAAAAACATAGGTGATGAATGCCTATTGATCAACAGCATGGAATGGGGGAAGTATCGTTGGCCTACTGAAGTCTACTATAGTGATATAGGGCAAATAGCCTACATGAGCCGTGCTTATGCTGAGCGTCCACCCGAAGACCTATTCGATGATTTGGCTTATGAATTCCAAACTGCTACCTGTATACTACGCAAGTGTAGAATAAATTAACCAAACATCGTAGACACGGTTAAATACTTCAAGTATAATATAATTTTAAGTCAAGGAAATGATCATGTCAAAAATGTTTTCAGGCGAACAAAAAGCCAAACTAACACAGTTAATCGAAGAAGGTATTGCAGTATTACAAGAAGTAGAAGATTTGAGCGCAGGCTTAAACGATACTGTTAAAGCAGTCGCTGAAGAACTAGAAATCAAACCAGCTATCCTTAAAAAAGCCATTAAGATCGCTCAAAAATCAAAATTAACTGAAACCAATGCAGATCACGAAACTTTAACTGATATTTTACAAACAGTTGGTCGCACAGTTTGAAGATAGATTGGCACGCAACTGCCAATTTTATCAGACGTGATTGGCATAGCCATCCCGTAAGATTATTTTTAGAAGTATGTAATTGGTTATTAAATATAGTTATAGCATTATCAGTTAGCTTAACAGTGCCCTATACCAATTGGCTCATAGTGTATCCTATTATATTTGTGGCACTAAGTATAAGCTTGTATACCAGTATTAGCCGTGGCAGTTTTGGACTATTGATGACCACAATTACATTATTTGTTATCGATAGTGTAGGATTTTACCGAGTATTAGTGTTATAATAACAAAAAACGTCCATACAGGGCATGAAGAGTGTGTGTGAGCTAGAAGTCGCACAAAAAGGAAAAAAATGAGTTACGTAGACGCACTATTCGATCGTACAAAGGATCGGATTTATATCGTAGAGAGAGTCAATGGGCTAAGAGAATATCAAGAATTTCCTGCCAACTATACTTTTTATTATGATGACCCCCGCGGTAAATTCCGCACTATCTATGATACTCCTGTATCACGGTTTAGTACTCACATAGGCAAAGAATTCCATAAAGAACTTAAAATCAATTCAGGAAAACGCATCTGGGAAAGTGACATCAATCCCGTTTTCCGTTGCCTAGAAGAAAACTATCTAGGCAAGCCTAGCCCAAAATTACACACAGCATTCTTTGACATTGAGGTTGACTTTGATCCTGTCAGAGGATTCAGTAAACCAGACGAGCCATTCAATCCTATAACCGCGGTAAGTGTTTATCTTGATTGGCTAGACAAATTGGTTACCATGGTAGTGCCACCTAAGAGCATGAGTTGGGAAACTGCCGAAGAAATCTGCGGACAGTATGACAACTGTTTCCTGATGGAACGTGAAGAGGATCTGCTGAAAACATTCTTAGACTTGATCGATGATGCTGATATTCTAAGTGGTTGGAATTCAGAAGGTTTTGATATTCCGTATATGATACAACGTACCAATCGCGTGTTATCAAAAGATGATACACGTAGATTCTGTTTATGGGGGCAATTTCCCAAGCAACGTGAATTTGAACGCTTCGGTGCGGCTAATATGACTTTTGATTTGATTGGTCGTGTGCATATGGACTATATGCAACTGTATCGCAAGTATACCTATGAAGAACGTCATAGCTACAGCTTAGATGCTATCGGCGAATATGAACTAGCAGAAAGCAAAACACAGTATGAAGGTACCTTAGATCAACTGTATAATAAAGACTTTCCTAAGTTTATTGAATATAACAGACAAGATACAGCATTACTAGCCAAACTAGATAAGAAACTACGCTTCTTAGATCTAGCCAATGAATTGGCGCATGATAACACTGTGCTACTACAGACAACAATGGGTGCTGTGGCTGTTACTGAACAGGCTATTATCAATGAAGCACATCAATTAGGTATGGTTGTGCCGAATCGCAATCGTGATGAACAGTTTGATACACAGGCCGCAGGTGCTTATGTAGCAACTCCTAAAGCAGGCATGCATGACTACATTGGTGCTATTGACATTAACTCACTATATCCTTCAGCGATTCGCGCACTTAACATGGGTCCAGAAACTATTGTAGGGCAACTGCGTCCTGTGATGACTGAACACTATATCAACGAGAAACAGCAAGGAGGTTCGTCATTTGCTGACGCATGGGAAGGTTTGTTTGGATCTCTAGAATACACTGCGGTCATGAACGGTGAAGTAGGTACAGAGATTACTATCGACTGGGCAAATGGAACTAGCGACATAGTTAGTGCGGCAGACTGTTGGCGCTTAATCTTTGACAGCAACAAACCTTGGATACTCAGTGCCAACGGAACTATCTTTAATAATGAACGCAAAGGTGTTATACCAGGCTTGCTAGAACGTTGGTATGCTGAACGCCAAGACATGCAGGCCAAAAACAAAGAAGCCACAACAGATGAAGATAAAGCATTCTGGGACAAGCGTCAGTTGGTTAAGAAAATTAATTTGAACAGTTTATATGGTGCTATCCTTAATCCAGGATGTCGTTTCTTTGACAAACGTATCGGACAATCAACAACTTTAACTGGCAGAACAATAGCCAAGCACATGGATGCTTATATCAATGAATGTATAACGGGCAAGTATGATCACATAGGTGAAGCGATTATCTATGGTGACACTGACTCTTGTTATTTTAGTGCTTACCCAATGGTTCGTGCAGATGTTGAAGCAGGTCGGATGGAATGGAACAAAGACATAGCAGTAGGTTTGTATGACAGTATCGCAGATCAAGTCAATGAAAGTTTTCCTTCGTTCTGTGAACGTGCTTTCCATACTCCTAGACGCCAAGGTGAGCTGATCAGGGGTGGTCGTGAGCTAGTAGCACTCAAGGGGCTATTCATCAAAAAGAAACGTTATGCTGTGCTGATATATGACATGGAAGGTAAGCGATTAGATAGCCACGGTGTGCCAGGTAAAGTAAAAGCCATGGGTTTAGATTTAAAAAGATCCGACACACCAAAAGTCATACAGGACTTTTTAAGCAACATCTTGCTTGATGTGCTTACAGGCGCAGATCGTGACGCTATCATCACCAAAGTGCGCGATTTTAAATTACTGTTCACAGAACGTCCAGCTTGGGAAAAAGGCACACCTAAACGTGTAAATAACTTGACCAAATATACTAAAGAAGAAGAACGTCTAGGTAAAGCCAATATGCCAGGACATGTGCGTGCGGCTATGAACTGGAACAATTTGAAACGCATGATGAATGACAACTATTCAATGGCTATCGTTGATGGTATGAAGACTATCGTATGTAAGCTCAAAGACAATCCATTAGGCTATAGCAGTATTGGTTATCCCACAGATGAAACACACATACCACAATGGTTCAAAGAACTACCTTTTGATGATGCTAGTATGGAAACTGGTATCGTAGATCAAAAGGTAGAAAACCTATTGGGTGTGCTGAATTGGCGTATCGCAGAAAACACACAGATCGCCACAACATTTGATAATTTGTTTACATTTGAATGATGCCTAGCTTACATCCTTACGTAAAATTTCGTAACAGTTTAATCTATAAACTTGACAGATTAGCTGCCAACGGATCAATAAATGATGCTATTGAACAGTTAGGACTAATTGTATCGGAAAATCAAGATGTCGAAAGATTTGTGGCTTATGAAAAATTAGATCAAACCAAGATTCGCTACGATGAAATCTTAACCATGTTAGAATCTATTCAAGAACATAATAACTCAATAATCAATGATATAAATGAAAAGATTGATAGTGTGGCTGGTCAGTTTACAATTAATTCTAAAGATAATTTGTCTTTCCAAGTATTCCGAATAGATTCTGATGTAAGCCAATTAATATTAGACAGAATGCAAAAGTATGCTGATTGGTCTTATCCGGGACTTAGGTTAGGTTGTAGATATGTAGGACAAAATACAGTTGATGAAAATAGAAATCAAGATAATAGTTTCTCTACACTATTGTCAAATCACATGGTTGCTTTAGATCCTCTATATTTTTGTGATGTTAATAATTCTTTGATATCTGCTGTCACAGACCATTTCCTTGATGCATACAAAAATAGAATTAGGAAATATATTTTAGATCAAGATTTATCTATTTTACCTCAGAATCAATTCGGTTTTGTTTTTTGTTGGTGGGTATTTAATTTTATGAGCATAGATGCTGTCAAACAACATCTTAAACAAATATATGGCTTACTACGTCCAGGCGGTACTTTAATGTTTAGTTATAACAACAGCGACATATTTGAATCAGCTAGGCTAGTTGACATGCAGATTATGAGTCACACTCCATTAAGGCATTTGATACGAATATGTGATGAAATTGGGTTTATGATTGAGTCAACGGTTGATATGGAAAATTCAGACCCATTAGTAGAACGCATAAGTTGGATAGAAATCAAAAAACCTGGCTATTTAAAAACAATTAAACTACAACAAGTTTTAGGCAAAATCGAATCAATAAAATAATTTTATCAAACCACTTGCAAGATCTAAATAAACCATATACAATATATTATCAAAGGAGAAACACATGAGAGACCATCTATTAGACATCGTTAAAAACACTTATGGTTTAGGCATTATTGACTTAGTTAAAGTATCAGGCACAGATTCAGAAACATCAATTGAAGCACTAGCTGAAGATCGTTCCGTTATAGTCCAGGCTAAACTAAATGGACCAGTAGCAGAGTTTGTTGGTATATTTGGTATGCCAAACTTAGGCAAACTAAACACTATCTTAGGTATTCCAGAATACAAAGACAATGCCAAAATTACATTAACCAAACAAGATCGAAATGGGGTCCAAGTTCCAGTGGGATTACATTTTGAAAACGCCGCCGGTGACTTTAAAAACGACTATCGCTTCATGAGCCAAGAGATCGTCAATGACAAACTCAAAACAGTTAAGATGCGACCAGTTACCTGGAACGTTGAATTTGAGCCAACTGTAGCTAATATCCAAAGACTTAAATTCCAAGCGTCAGCGAATGCAGAAGAAGCAAACTTCACTGCTAAAACTAATAATGGCAATTTAGAATTAAGTTTTGGTGATCATTCAAGCCACGCAGGTAACTTCGTATTCCAAGCAGGGATAACAGGCACATTGAGTAAAAATTGGTCATGGCCAGTTAATGCTGTTATCAGCATCTTGAATCTAGCAGGTGATAAGAAGTTTAGCATCAGCGACGAAGGTGCGGCACAGATCACGGTTAACTCAGGTCTCGCAACCTACAACTTTATCCTACCAGCACAGAGCAAGTAATGACATTAGGCCGTTGGGTACACCTCGGGCATAGGTTAGGTGAATGTTGGGTTGACAAAATCAACAACATCAGCTATATAAACATTCCTAAAAATGCCAGCAGTTTTGTTAAGGGTGTGCTGATCGGGTCTGGTGGATTTTGGCATCACAGTGAAACTCTTGTAAATAGCACGGAAAATTTGGTCATGTTACGTGATCCTATCGATCGTTGGTGTAGTGGTATCACTCAGTATCTATATAATAGCAAACAGGATCTATCTATTAATGAAATATTTGATCGTATAACATTTGATGATCATACAGATCTGCAGACGTATTTTTTACAAGGAGTAGATCTAAGTCGAGCAACGTTTATGCTGGTTAACGATAATTTAAGGAAAAATTTTAATAATTGGATCTATAATCGAGGCTATAGAACCAATGTTGATATTGCTATAGAATATAATGCTAGTAAAGATGATAATCGTCAAACTACCAAAGAATATTACATCAAATTACTTGAACAAAATCCAGAACTAGTGTTAAAATTACAAAAATACTTTGAAGAAGACTATAAACTAATTGGCGGCGTAAAATTTTATGAGACGTGATAACTTAACAGCAAAACAAAATGATTACGCTGTATTCTTACCGGCATTGAGTGGCTTCTATGCTACCTATGTAGGTAAACAAAGACATGATCCTACGTATGTAGATCCGGCACGTATTCCAGCAGACTTCGAAACAGGCATCGAAGGGCTTAATTGGCTTAATCCCGATGCCGCATACTTTCCCTATCAATGGGCCTTATACTCAGCAGGACATGCAGAACTTGATGTAAAAAAACATAGTCCCAAGGAAGATATGATACGCAATAGAGATCGCAGTCGTAGTTTTGTATTAGGTGATTCAGGTGGATTTCAGATTGGTAAAGGTGTATGGGAAGGTGATTGGAAAAATCCCGCCTGTCCTAAAGCACAGAAAAAACGCGAGTTAGTATTAGACTGGATGGATGCTTACATGGATTATGGCATGATCCTTGATATTCCAGCCTGGGTATGTCGTAGTCCAGCAGGTCGTCTAGCCACAGGCATTACTAGTTACATGGAAGCAGTACAGGGCACATATATCAATAACGATTATTTCATGGCAAACCGTACAGGTGCATGTAAGTTCTTAAACGTCCTACAAGGTGAGAATCATATCGAAGCAGAAGATTGGTATCAACGCATGAAAAAGTACTGTGATCCTACACAATACGAAAGACCATTCAATGGATGGGCCATGGGTGGTCAAAACATGTGTGATCTTCACTTGATCATGAAACGATTAATCACCTTACGCTTTGATGGCTTGTTACAGGAAGGTTTACATGATTGGATGCACTTCTTGGGCACAAGCAAACTAGAGTGGGCTATCTTGCTTACAGATATCCAACGTAGTGTTCGAAAGTATATTAATCCTAAATTTACTATCAGTTTTGACTGTGCTAGTCCTTTCCTAGCTAGTGCTAACGGACAGATTTATATCCAGACTGAATTAGAGCATCAAAAGAAATGGACTTACCGCATGGTACCTAGTGTAGATGATAAGAAATATTCCACAGATTCCCGTCGTTTTGGTGATGCTGTGTTGCAGGATAAATTATTTGCTGGTTTTACAGATAGTCCAATTAGCAAACGCTGTACTATCAAAGATATCTGTATCTATAAACCAGGCGACCTAAATAAGATAGGCAAGGAAGGTAGGACATCGTGGGACAGTTTTAGTTATACTATACAGATGGGTCATAATGTTTGGAGCCATATTAACGCTGTACAAGAAGCCAATAGAGAGTATGATGCAGGACGATATCCAGCTATGATGCATAGTGAACTAGCAGATAAGAAAACAACCAGAAGTTATAATGGTATCACAAGATTCCGTGAAATGGTTGATATAATTTTCAGCGTTAACAACAGAAAAGATGCACTAGAACTAGTTGATTATTTTGAAGCATACTTAACTGACATCAGAGGTACTAGAGGTGCAACTGGTGATGCTACATACAGTGCAGGTCCGCAGTTCAAGAACTTGTTTATGCAAGATGAAGCAGAAGAACATCATAGAGATGACAGTGGACTAGATGAAACTAATTTGGATAATTTAGAAACTGAACTAGGAGAGTAATATGAGCAGCAGAGAAAAACTAAAACACTATCTTAAACAATTACAAGAACGTCATGCAGAATTAGAAAAGAAAATCACTGATGGTTATACACACTATCTAGATGATCAACATCTCAGCAAAATCAAACACGAAAAATTAGGTGTAAAGCGTGAAATTACTCAAACTGAAAAACAACTGGCAGAATACAATGAAGCGTGAATATTCAGCGGGAACTAAAGAAAATATCACATTCTTTACAGGTGTTGAAATTGAACGCACTCCTGCATATGGAATGCGTACACTATTTGTTACAGGTGTTCAACCCGTAGATGAAATCCTAAAGCTGGCTGCGGGCTATAACTGTGCTCATATTTACTTTGGTGCTAATCAAAGTTTTCCCAATCTGGCCACAGACGACGCTGATGGGTGGAGACCATGGGAACGCATGATTGGTCAGTGTTTAGAAGCAGATCTTTGGTGTACTTTGGACTTTGATGTTAGTGTTGTGATGGGTGTACTAGAAATGCCTGTGATTAGACATCGACGGTTTATTCCACAAATTTCGGTAAAGTTGCCCTACTTGACACAGCTAGGATATAATGCTACAATTAAGTTAGACGACAAAGATTTCAAACATTCGAACCCAGGTGTTTGGTGTCATCCACTACATTCATTAACTACTAGAGAAACATTTACTAATTGGGATCAGTATGGTAAAGATGAGATAATCAAATGATACTAGAAGAACGTGAAAAGATAGAACGTATTAAAAAATCTGCACAGAAGAAAGTGTGGGTCACTTTCCAACGTGAAGGTATCCATTGTTTTCCAGCGGCGGCTACAGATCCTAAACTAGCAGATGTTAGTTTCCTAGCACATCCGCATCGTCATATGTTCCATTTTAGGATAAGTATTGATGTATACCATGATGACCGTGAGCTTGAGTTTATACAGTTTAAACGTTGGGCGGAAAGTCTTTACAATGGTGTATTAGAGTTAAACTATAAGAGCTGTGAAATGATTGCAGATGACTTATATCTGCAGATAGCTGAAAAGTATCCCAATCGTGATGTTTGGATAGAAGTATCTGAAGATGGCGAAAATGGGTGTTATGTTGAGTATAATCATACTCGTCCTTACCAAACTGTCACCGTATAGGAGATTTAATCGTGGCAAATCAAGATTGGGTTAAAAAATATCTACGCATGAGCCCAGAAGTGCGTCAAATTTTCAACGACCTAGACGCATGGTGTAACTACTGCCGTTTCCGTATGATTAAGTATGATCCTGCTGATCTATATCGCAGTCTGGAATACCGTGAGTGGCAAGAGCGCCGCAAGAGACGCCAGCAATGGCAGTCTCGCAATGGTCATGTTGGTTATAATAATCGCAATAACAAAGGGCAATAATGGCCAGAGTATTTCTAATAGATTTAGAAGCGGTAGAAACACGTTATACAGCACAGTGGAAATCACATGTGCCTGGGCTCTTAGGCAAGGCAGGACATGAAGTTACTGTCATCGAAGGACCTATAGATATTCCTAAGGCTACAACACCTGGGGCTTTCCTTAACTTTGGTGGCACGAATATTTATAAGGCGTCACAGGTCGAACAAATGGGTAGACTCTTTACCGATGGTAAGGTCCACGCCGGTGACCACTTTATTTTTACTGATGCTTGGCATCCTGGCATCATTAATCTTAAGTATATGTCTGAGTTGCTTGACATTCCTGTTGTGATACACGCACTTTGGCATGCTGGCAGTTATGATCCTCAAGACTTCCTAGGTCGATTGATTGGTGACGCCGATTGGGTGCGGCATGCAGAGAAGAGTTTCTTCCATGCCATCGATTATAACTACTTTGCCACAGACTTTCATATTGATATGTTCTGTTTCAATTTGCATAAATCGCCAAAATGGATGTTTAAAGATGAGATCGTGCGCACAGGTTGGCCCATGGAATATATGAAAGATCTATTTGGCCCATATAAGAACTTGCGCAAGCGTGATCTTATCTTATTCCCTCATCGTATTGCTCCAGAGAAACAGGTTGAAATATTCCGTGACCTAGCACTAGCACTACCTCAGTACGAGTGGATAGTTTGCCAGGATCAGATCTTAACTAAAGACCAATATCATCGACTTTTAGGTGAAAGTAAGTTAGTGTTTAGTGCTAACCTACAGGAAACCTTAGGTATAAGCTGTTATGAAGGCTGTTTAGTTGATGCAGTTCCAATGGTTCCAAATCGATTAAGTTATAAAGAAATGTATAGTGATCCGTTTAGATATCCTAGCGAATGGACAGAATCCTGGTTCAGTTATATGGAACACAAACAAGAATTGATAAACATTATCGTTTGGTCTATAGAAAACTATGAAAGCCGTATCAAACTTGTGCGTGCTAATGCGGCTAACCTTACAGATAATTTCTTTTCAGCGACCAATCTCATAAACAATGTTCGGTAAGATACGTGAATTTGAATCTGCACTAGAAGAATTTACTGGTGCACCATATGCAGTTATGACTGACTGTTGCACTCATGCGATTGAATTGTGCCTGCGCTATGACGCTATTACCCGAGTGGTATTTCCTGCACATACCTATCTCAGCATACCAATGACCATGCATAAGTTAGGTATCGAATACTCTTACAGCGATAAAGCATGGATAGGTGAATATCAGTTCATAGGTACACGTATCTGGGACAGTGCCAGGCTGCTACGAGAAGGTATGTATCGATCAGGGCAACTACAGTGCTTGAGTTTTGGCTTTACCAAACCACTTGAGATCGGACGTGGTGGTGCTATACTCACAGATAATGTTGAAATCCACGACATTTTAAGCCAACAGCGATATGATGGCCGTGATCTGAGTGTCAGTCCGTGGGAACAACAAAAGACGTTCCGTGTGGGCTATCACTATAAACCCACTGTAGAAGAAGCCATTCGAGGTTTGGAACTATTATCTAATGTTAACCAAACACCTAAATATCATGATTATCCAGATCTACGTGACATTATTATCAAATAGTTTGACAAAGACTTTAATACATCATATAATAGTACATATCCCAATCCACTGGGTTAACCTCGGAGATTTAAATGAGCAATAAAATTAGTGACGTTATCCTTGAACGTATCCGTAATAATGGATCAAGATATTGGGCAGGTGATAACATATCAGAATATGTCAGCGACGCTGAAAGAGATCAGTTAGTAGAAGAACTTACTACTAAATTTGAAGCTGTGTTAGATAGCCTTATAATTGATCGACATACTGACCCAAACAGTAAAGGCACAGCTCGCAGGCTAGCAAAAATGTATTTATATGAGTTAATGGCAGGTCGTTATGACCCAGCCCCAGATACTACAGCTTTCCCAAATGATTCAAAAGATCGGTATGAAGGCATGCTTGTGGTACGTAGTGAATTACGTAGCATGTGTAGTCATCATCACCAGCCTGTTACTGGGGTAGCATACATTGGTATAATTGCAGCAAATAAACTAATTGGACTAAGCAAATATACACGTATCGCCCAATGGTGTGCTCGCCGTGGTACCTTACAAGAAGAATTAGCCAACGACATCGCACGTGAAATCCAAAAAGCCACGGGCAGTGAGAACGTAGCAGTCTATATTCAAGCAACACACGGTTGTTGTGAAAACCGTGGCATCATGGCCCATAGCTCATTGACACAGACTACTGTGTTAAAAGGGGCGTTCAAAGACGACCCAGGTACTAAAAAAGAGTTTATGGATAATATCAAACTTCAACAGGAATTCGCACCTAGGTAAAGGAGAACCAAATGAAACTTAAAAAATTAGTTTCAGGAATGATCATAGCAGGATCATTGCTGAGTCATCAGGCATTTGCCTTAACACCAGCAGAAGAAGTAGCCCAAGCACAAGCCGCAGCTAAGGCCAAGAAAGACGCTACCCGAGCGGCTGCATTAGCAGAACAGGCTAGACAGATAGCTATAGTTTATGGAAATACCCCTACTGTCACCACACCTACAACGACAGCTAGTGTGCCTGCTACAAGTAACACTAATACAGTAGGCATCATTCTAGCACCATATGACACAGCAGAATATACAGCTAATGGTATCGCAGCAGGTAAGGCCAACGATGATTATCTCAGGGTGATCAATGCCAGCTCAGCTTGGTCTAGGGGTTATACTGGTCAAGGATCAAAGATATTAATCATTGACAGCGGTATTAATCTAAATCATACTGAATTCAAGGGCAGTATCACAGATACTAAAGATTTCGCTCGCAGCCGATTCGGTATCACTGATCGTGTAGGTCATGGTACTAGCATGGCCAGTATCGCTGCAGCCAATTGGGACGGCAAAGGTGTGGCGGGTGTAGCACCAGATGCTATGTTGGCTATCGCCAAAGTAACTGATAATAAAGCCTATGGATTCAGCCAA
>Ga0194116_10005983_pt1 | contig 13144 bp, 14 predicted proteins | sample TA2MahsurfametaG_4_FD_148617 | JGI IMG/M metagenome (GOLD analysis project Ga0194116, IMG submission 148617) | Freshwater microbial communities from Lake Tanganyika, Tanzania - TA2015008 Mahale S9 surface | ecosystem: Environmental > Aquatic > Freshwater > Lake | place: Tanzania: Lake... | reverse complement strand
GTGTGAAAAGCTACGGTGGAAGGGATCTTTGGTATGTCCAATACAATAAGAAGGAAAAGAAATGGGATTCAACTCCGAAAAATATGGGGCCCGCGATCAATACTTTCGGAAACGAGTTATTTCCTACTTACAATGCCAAATCCGGAATTCTCTACTTTGCGAGTGATGGACACAAAGGAATCGGTGGTTTAGATATCTTTAAAGTTATTAGATCTGGTTCAGATTTTGTGTGGGGAAATCGTAAAAATCTTAACTATCCGTTCAACTCTGAGGCAAATGACTATTGTTTAACAACTGTTGATTACATCGAATCCAAAGGGGATTCAGTTTACAAGATGAAAGAGAAATATGGATTTTTTACATCAGAAAGAAAATCCGTAGAATTTACCCCGGATATTTGGAAGTTTGATATTCAGCCTTTGGAGTATTCAATGAGGGTAGCTGTATATGAATACGGCGATAAGTCAAAAAAAGTTGACGGGGCCAAAGTTGAAGTAATTGTAAATGATGGTGAAAAATGGGATGGGTTAACTGATAAAGTTGGTAGGACTGAAAACTGGCAGGTTAAGAAAGATAAAAAAAGGTATATTGTATCAGGCAAAGAGTATACAATCAAAGCATCGAAAGCCAGATATATTACTCCGGCTATTATGTCAAAAGTTTCTACAGTCAACGAGGACGAAGGACCAAATTTCTATTTAGAAATTCCTTTAATTCCCATTGAACTGCGAACTCCTGAAATACGGTATCCACTCGATAAATGGTCTTTTGTCGATGACAACTCGATCAAATCAACAGATTCCTTGAAATTTTTAGTCGACTTGTTGAAGCAAAATCCTACCATTTGCATTGAGTTGTATTCACACACGGACGTTCGTGACACTGAAATTCACAACATGGCTTTATCGCAAAACCGTGCAAATGCTGTTTATGAGCATTTAGTTGACAAAAACGGCATTGCGCCGGATAGAATCAAACCCATAGGAATGGGAGAAAAATCCCCTGCGGTGATAACAATTAATGGAAAATCACAAACTTTGGATGAAGCTTACATCAATCAGTTTAAATCTAACAATAAAGAATTTGAACGTTTGCATCAAATTAATCGAAGAACAACGGTAAAGGTAATAACGCAACCTGGAACCGAGAATCCGGTTGAATATCCAGCATATAAAATACCGATAGATCCAAGCTTTAGAAAATTTATAAATCCATTACCTCGATAATTTAAGGCGCGTTTAGCGCCTTTTTTTTGTATCTTTATTTGGTGAAGAAGGAGTCTGAGGCGTACATACAATATATTTGGGCAAACAAGTTATTGAAATCTAACGTGTTTCGCTGTACTGAAAATAGGCAGGTTGAAATTCTCTCATGGGGCTTACATAATTTGAAAGAAAATGGACCAGATTTTAAATTTGCCTGTATTCGATACCAAGGGTTGAAGTGGTACGGGCACATCGAGGTTCATCAAAAGAGCTCCGATTGGTTGAAACATTGTCACCATCAAGATCCTCAATACCAGAACGTCATTCTCCATGTCGTGAGAGTTAACGATTCGAAAGATGCGGTCTTTTCTTTTCCTACAATTGTACTGCAAGATGACGCTATCTTACCTAACCGTTTCTACTCAAAGGGCACACTCAGTAAATCAATCATACTCTGTGGAATGCAAATAAGCGAATCGATCTTCAAAGATAAATTTATTTTCGATCAACTTCTGAGTGCTCGAATGTTTCGAAAAGCAAATGAAATCAAAACATTAGATCTTAAAAAAGAATCCATTTCAGGTTTCGGAAAAAATACGAATGTCTTTCTGTTTAGATACATTGCAGATAATTGGCATTATTCAGCAGGCCTCAGTATTTTGGAATTTATAAAAATAAATAAGCAAACCGTAGAAAAATTGGTGGTTACAAAAAATTCATATGGAAATGCTCGGATGAATCAAGTGTTTAAGGCATTAGAAGCTTTTGTTCTGCAATTTTGTCCCTCCTTTTTTATTATTTCGCCGCTACAAAACGCAACTAAAATAATCACAAATTTTATGCGATCTACTTGGTTTAATGATAATCGTTCAATAGGGTATTTTCTATTGATCAACATATGGCTTCCATTTTTTTTAAGAATGAACTCATTGAATTTAAAACAAATATTTGCTTTGCTTGTCTCATTTCCAAGAGAGGAAAATACTATACTTTCTCAATGGAAAAACTATGGAATAAGTTCCAATAATGCATTTGAATCTCAAGCTATTTTGGAAATTTATTCCCAACTTTGCAAAAATAAAAAATGCCTAAGTTGCCCTTTAGGTAAGGAGCTGTTGTCATGAAGAGATTTTTGAATAAAATTGTATTTTTCTTTGAAATGCAATCGTTTGGTGTTTGTGAATGGTTGGCAAGGAAACTTGGTATTGAGACGGCTAAGGTGCGCGTAAGTTTTATTTACGTATCTTTTATTGGCCTGGGTTCTCCTGTTTTACTATATCTGTCGATGGCATGGTTACTAGAACACAAACATTACTTTAGATTCCAACGAAAACGAAAAAATTCAATTTGGGAGTTATGAAGGTTTTGATCACTGGTGCAAATGGATTACTTGGTCAAAAGCTTGTGCTCCAATTGGCGAAAAATAATTCGGCATTTTTAGCCACTTCAAAGGGAGAAAACAGAAATCCAGATTGTCCAAGTGCAAACTATACTTCCATGGATATTTGTGATCAACATGCTGTATTTGAAGTCTTTGAGCGATACAAGCCTACGCATGTTATTCATACAGCGGCCATTACCAATGTTGATGCGTGTGAGGTAAATCCAGATCTTTGCTATCAAGTAAATGTGGAAGGTACGCGCTATTTAGTTGAGGCCTCATCGAAACATGAAGCTCATTTTCAGTGTTTGTCTACAGATTTTGTCTTCGATGGCCTTAAAGGAAATTACAAGGAAGAGGATGCGCCTAATCCTCTAGGTCATTACGCGAATTCAAAAGTTGAAGCTGAAAAGTTATTGCAGGAAAGTGAATTTTCAAATTGGTCAATTGTTCGAACAATAATTGTTTATGGAACAGGAAATAACCTGACTCGAACCAATATTGTTTGTTGGGCTAAAGATGCGCTTTCGAAGGGTCAAGAAATCCGGATTATCGACGATCAGTTTCGCGCACCAACTTGGGCCGATGATTTGGCTTGGGCTTGTGTTAGAATTTGTAAGTTGAACAAAACAGGAATATTCCATATTTCAGGCCCAGAAACCATGTCAATTTATGAAATTGTTGAGCGTGTGGCTCGCCACTTTTCCATTTCTACGAATTCGTTAGTTCGAACCGACAGTAGTACCTTGAATCAGCCCGCTAAACGTCCTCCAAGGACGGGATTTGATTTGTCAAAATCTAGGAGAGAATTAGGATATAATCCAATGACATTGGAAGAAACGTTGCCTTTCATTTAAAGTTTGTATATTCGTAGCTCACTAATAAAGAGTTATGTTAAAAACGCAAGCATCTGGCTGGGGATCGAGGTTAGGTTTAGTATTGGCGATGGCAGGTAATGCAGTGGGATTGGGTAACTTTCTTAGATTTCCTGTTCAAGCAGTGGAAAATGGGGGTGGGGCTTTCATCATACCTTACTTAGTTTGTTTTTTACTCATGGGAATTCCCTTATTATTTGTGGAATGGTCAGTGGGTCGTTTTGGAGGAAATAAAGGACATCACTCCACGCCATTTATTTTGGATTCAATGGATAAACGGGCGTTATGGAAATATATCGGGGTTTTTGGAATCTTCACAAACTTGGCCGTTGCCGCGTATTATTGTTATTTGGAATCCTGGACACTTTCTTACGTTTGGCACTCTATTGCAGATACTTTTGGCGGGAAAACACAAGGCGAAGTCGCGGGTTTTTTCGGAAATTATGTTTCAGTGAGTTCGGCAGAACCGATTATTTTTTGGGTGTTATGTCTCTTTCTCAATACGTGGATTTTATCAAAGGGATTGAGCGGAGGTGTTGAAAAAGCAGCAAAAATAGGGATGCCACTCCTGTTACTTTTTGGAGGATTTTTGGCTTACAAAGCCATTACAATTCATGCAGGAGAGGACGGGGCTCTATTTGACGGAACGGTTGGGCTTGACTACCTATGGACGCCGGATTATTCCTCTATTTGGGATTCAAAAGTGTGGTTGGCAGCCGCAGGACAAATCTTTTTCACGCTGTCAATTGGAATGGGATCCATCCAATGTTATGCTTCGTATGTAAAAAGCAAAGACGATATTGCACTGAATGCAATGAGCGCGGGATGGATGAATGGCTTTGTGGAAATTGTATTAGGTTCTGCGATAATCATTCCTATTACCGTAGGATATCTCGGAATTGATGGAATGAAAGAACTTTTGAGTCAGGGAGGCGGACTTGGCCTTGGCTTTAAAACACTGCCCTATTTATTTGAACAATGGGGAAGCTTACTCGGTGTAATTGCCGGAGTAGCATGGTTTGGTTTACTATTTTTTGCAGGTATTACCTCTTCTTTGGCAATGGGTACGCCTGTAATGGGCTTTTTAACGGATGAATTCGGATGGAAAGAAAAAAATGCAGCTTGGGCCTTCGGTTTCGCGGTGTTTTTACTCGGTTTGCCAACTGTATTATTTTTCAATAATGGCGTCTTTGATGAATACGATTACTGGGCTGGAACGGTTTCTTTGGTTGTCTTTGCATTCGTTGAGATTATTCTTTTTGCATGGATTTTTGGAATGGACAAAGGGTGGAAAGAAATTAATCAGGGTGCAGACATTAAAGTGCCGATTGTATTTAAATACATTATTAAGTATGTGACTCCTGTACTTTTAGGTTGGGTTCTCATTAACAGTATTCCTGACCTTGTAAATACACTAAATCACAAAGGTTCTCATGAGAACCCAGGTTCTCAAGAAAAAATTGACTTGTATCAAGATGAGGAAGCCATGAGGAAAGAATCCGACACCCTAAAAACACTTTTGAATGCCAAAGAAGATTTTCAGCCGAGCTTTCTTTCTCCAAATGTTGTAACAGACGAGCAATTAATGGCGAATAAAAACATTACGATTCCAACATACTTGCTTATTAAAAAAGAAAGAGAATTAGAAAAAATAAGAACGGATATAGCGTATCGGAACAGTAAAATTGAGGACGAGGAGAAAACAATGCTGTACAAAAATATGAGTCGTTTGTTCCTTCTCGCGCTGTGGTTGGGAATTGCTTATTTGGTATACCTAGCCAGTAAAAAATTAAAACTGAAAAAAACATGAGTACGGAAGGATTATCTATGATGCTTGTTACGGAAATAATAGTAACCCTAATTACAGCCTATTTCTTTTTCAAAATTCTGTTCACAAAAAAAATCCAGGAAACCGATTCTTACACAGAGAATGACGACGAAATCGTCCAGTAAAAGTGAGAATACGGGTTACATTTCAAGGCGTTCTCGCCGAGGGATTTATGTATTTGTCCTGTGTTGCTTGGCCTTAGTTTACACACCCCGTGTTTTACTGCTGATGAGTTCGAACGAAGATGCTCTTTTGACAACTGAAGAAATCAACTATTTTCATCAAATTCACAAAACAACAAGCGAGAAAAAATCCCAAAAAAAGAACAAATCTTCCAAGTTTAAAGTACCACCAGAAAAATTTGATCCGTCGGTTTATTCAGCCTCGGAATGGATGTATTTAGGACTATCCGAAAAACAAACCAAGGTTGTAATGAAGTTTGCAGCTCGGGGGATAAAAAATGAGGATCAACTCAAGCAGATTTTTGTCATTCCCGACCAGTTATTCTATCTTATTAAAGATTCCGTAATATTTAGTATCACTCCTCATTTTAACGAAAGGAAAGTTACCCAATCTGCGCGAAAAGAAATCAGCATGATTGAGCTGAATACAGCAAGTGCTGATGAACTCGAAAAATTAGTTGGCATCGGTCCCTACCTCTCAGATAAAATTGTGAGTTTACGTAGCCAATTGGGAGGGTTTAATCAAATCGAACAACTGCTGGAGGTTTACAAGTTCCCCCCCGAACTATTGGAATCGATCAAAAACTTTGTTACTGTTGACCCTTTGATGGTTCATAAAATTAATGTAAATAGCGGAACTACTGAAGAGTTGAACGCTCATCCCTATCTAAATTGGAATCAGGCAAACTCAATCGTTAAAATTCGTAAGCAAAAGGGAAAATACACATCTTTAGATCAACTAAAAGAATCTGTTTTAATCGATGAAAAAACATACAAGAAAATACTTCCTTACGTAACTTTGTAACATGAATTTAGAAGAAAAATTAAAAACAATAATTCGAGATGTTCCAGATTTCCCTAAGCCTGGAATTTTATTCAAGGATATTTCGACGATCATGTTGGATCCTGTAACCTCCAATGAGATATTGGACTATCTGGTTGGATTATATAAAGATCAAAATATTCAAGGTGTTGCCGGCATCGAGAGTAGAGGTTTTTTATTTGGGTATCCTCTAGCCATGCGACTTGGTGTTCCCTTTATATTAATTCGCAAAGAGGGGAAATTACCCTACAAAAAAATAAGTTTTTCTTACGAATTGGAGTATGGTTCCTCCACGATTGAATTGCACGAGGATGCTGTAAGCAGCGGCCAGCGTATTTTGATTCACGATGATTTACTCGCAACAGGTGGTTCCGCCGAGGCGGCAGCTAATTTAATTTCACGCTGTGGAGGAAAATTAGCTGGATTCAACTTCTTGGTAGCTTTGAGTTTTTTGAATGGAGAGGAAAAATTAAATAAGCTTTCTTCTAATATTATTAATTTAGCCCGTTTTTAAATAAATCTGCATGAATTTCGAGTTGAATGAAACACAATTAATGATCGCACAGATGGTGCGTGATTTTGCAGAAAAAGAAATCCGTCCGAATATGAAAAAATGGGACGATGAGGAATATTTTCCTTTGGAAACCATGAAAAAAATGGGAGAATTGGGTTTGTTAGGGATCTTTATTCCAGAAGAATACGGGGGTTCAGGGTTTTCGTATTTTGAATATGCTACAGCGTTGATGGAATTAGGAAGAGTGTGTGGAGGTGTTGGTTTGAGTGTAGCGGCACACAATTCTCTTTGTACAGGTCATATTTATTACCATGGAAGTGAGGTCCAAAAAAGAAAATATTTACCAAAATTAGCATCCGGCGAATGGATTGGAGCTTGGGGATTGACAGAGCCGAATACAGGTTCCGATGCCATGCGAATGAAAACTACTGCCGTCAAGGAAGGCAATCATTGGGTTCTTAATGGGACTAAGAATTGGATTACACACGGATTATCAGGTGATATTTCCGTGGTTTTAATTAGGACAGGAGAATTGTTAGATTCCAATGGGATAACAGCATTTATAATTGAAAAAGGAACTCCCGGATTTTCGGCAGTAAAGATTAAGGATAAATTAGGGGTGAGGGCAAGCGAAACGGCAGAATTGATTTTTGATAATGTGCGAATTCCAGAGGAAAATGTTATTGGTCAAGTGGGTACTGGTTTTCGTCAAGCGATGCAAGTGTTGGATGGAGGTAGAATTTCTATTGCGAGTTTAAGTTGTGGTATCGCAAGAGGCGCGCACGAAGCTTCGCTCAAATATGCCAAAGAAAGAGAGCAGTTTGGCCAGCCGATTGCTCATTTCCAAGCCGTTGGATTCAAACTGGCGGATATGGCAACGCAGGTGGAGGCAGCAGAATTACTCACCATGCAAGCAGCCTACTTTAAAAATAAAAAACTTCCCGTCACTAAGTATGGTGCTTACGCAAAGTATTATGCATCTGAAGTTGCCGTAAAGTGTGGTAACGAAGCCGTTCAAATAATGGGAGGTTATGGATACACGAAGGAATATCCCGCTGAAAAGTATTTGAGGGATGCAAAACTGATGACTATTGGCGAGGGTACATCTGAAATTCAAAAAATAGTAATATCACGAGAAATTTTGAGGTAGTTCTTGTGAATTAAGGATAATATTGTATCTTTGTCGCCCAAAGTTAATTTTAAAAATAGAAAGTTATATGCTGATAATTCCGATTAAAGAAGGTGAAAATATCGAAAAAGCGTTGAAAAAGTACAAGAAGAAGTATGAAAAAACAAACGTGATGAAAGAGCTAAGAAATAGAAAAGAATTTGAAAAGCCTTCTGTAGCTCGTCGTCAAGAAGTTATCAAAGCAGCATACAAGCAAAGAATGCAATCACAACAATTGTAGTAACTTTAGAAAAGAACATACGTTAAAGGAGCCAAGCTCCTTTTTTTATGCGTGAAAAATTTATTCATTATTTAACATTTGAAAAGCGGTACTCGGATCATACCACCTTGGCATATGATCAAGATCTCTCGCAGTTCGAACTCTTTCTCGAGGAGAATCAATTGGATGTATTGTCTGTTAAACACCTCCATGTGCGTTCTTGGATAGTTAACCTCATAGAAATTGGAATAACAAATAAATCTGTCAATCGGAAGTTAGCTTGTTTAAGAACTTTTTACAAGTGGTTGAGGAAAGAGGGTTTAATGAGTCATAATCCTATTCAGAAAATTCAAGGTCCAAAAAACGAAAAGCGCTTGCCTGTTTTTGCCAAAGAAAGCGAATTGAAGCCCGAACGAATTGAGGGTGTCTTTGGTGAGGATTTTGAAGGCAAACGCGATCAATTGATGTTCGAAATATTTTATCAAACAGGAATTCGTTCTAGCGAATTAATTCATTTGAAAGATTCAGACATTATTGACGGAAGAATTAAAGTTTTAGGTAAAAGAAACAAGGAGCGCCTCATTCCAATCTCAAAAAACTTATTTTCTTTGATTCAAATTTTTCTCGTTACTAAAAGGAAATTATATGGAGATACGCAAGTTCTATTGGTCTTGAAGAACGGTGCGAAAATGTATCCAGCTTTTGTTTATCGAAAAATAAATTATTACCTTAGTATCATAACGAATTTGGATAAGAAAAGTCCGCATGTATTGCGTCATACCTTTGCAACTCACATGTTGAATAGGGGTTCAGGATTAGAAACATTAAAGGATTTACTTGGTCATGCAAATCTGTCTGCAACGCAGGTATATACCCATAATTCGTTTGCGAAACTTACTCAAATTTACTTGCAGGCTCATCCCCGGGGACATAAATAAGTGCTTATGGTAACACAAATGCATTCCATTCATTTCAAGGCGGATAAAAAACTGTTGAATTTTATCCAAGAAAAGCTGAATAAATTAGAACTTTTAAATCAACAAGTTATTTCAGCTGAGGTTTTTTTGCGTTTAGACAAGGACAGGGAAAAAGAGAATAAAATTACAGAAATTAAGCTCTCCGTGCCAGGAAAGGAGTTTTTCGCAAAAAGACAATGTAAATCTTTTGAGGAAGCTACAGATGAAGCAATTGATGCCTTAAAAAAACAAATTATCAAAGAAAAAGAAAAGCATCAATAAAGAAAATTGTTGTAGGGGTAACGAATTTTAAATATTTCCTTTACTTCTTCGTAGACCACTTGCTTCAGTTCATCAATATTTTCCTTACTCTCAGCGGATATAAAAACACAACGTGTTTTGTTATTCATTTGTGCCATCCAAGATTTTTTCAAGGAATCCAAGGAAGTTAAGTCCTCCTCTAATTCGTTCAAAGGTTCACTTGGCTGATAAATATCTATTTTATTGAAGACGATAATGGTCGGCTTTTCTTTTTTATCGATTTCGTTCAAGGTCTCCGTAACGACTGAATAATGGTCTTCAAAATTAGGATGCGCTATGTCCAGCACATGCACCAAAAGATCGGCTTCACGCACCTCATCCAGCGTAGATTTGAAAGATTCCATCAACTGTTGAGGTAGTTTTCGAATAAAACCAACTGTATCTGTAAGTAAAAGTGGCAAGTTATCAATCACAACCTTTCGAACGGTTGTATCCAATGTTGCGAACAATTTATTTTCAGCAAAAACATCTGATTTAGAAAGGAGATTCATCAAGGTACTCTTTCCAACATTTGTGTACCCAACCAATGCAACGCGGACCAATTGACCGCGGTTACTTCGCTGCACCGTCATTTGCTTGTCAATTTCTTTCAAGCGTTCCTTCATCAAGGAGATGCGCTGTTGAATGATTCGCCGATCGGTTTCAATTTGAGATTCTCCCGGGCCGCGTAAACCTATTCCGCCTTTTTGCCGTTCAAGGTGCGTCCACATTCTTGTAAGTCTTGGCAACATATACTGTAGTTGCGCCAATTCAACTTGTGTTTTCGCATGATAGGTTCTTGCACGACTGGCAAAAATATCCAGAATTAGTATGGTGCGATCCAACACTTTGCATTCCAATTCTCGTTCTATATTTCGAAGCTGCGAGGGAGAAAGTTCATCGTCAAAGATGACCATTTCAATATTTTCAGCTTTAATGTAGTGTCGAATCTCTTCTATTTTTCCCGTGCCGACATAGGTACGTGGGTTCGGATAAGGTAGTTTTTGTAGAAATTTAGCAACACTAATAGCACCAGCAGTTTCTGCAAGAAACTCAAGTTCATCAAGGTGTTCTTTGGCTATTTCTTCGTTTATTTCAGATGTTATGACCCCAACTAAAACGCACGATTCTTCAGTAGCATCAACAGTTACATGTCCTTGCATTACTTTCGGAGAGATTTGACGTATGCAACCAAGAGGTCCAGGTTTTCTTCTGCTCCTAACTGATCTTTAAATGGAGGCATACCATTCTCATTTCCATATAAAATACTATTCTTAATTTCAGAATCAGTAAGAGTTGACTGGCTTAAATCCTTTGCTCCTGAACTTCCAAGTTTACCGTCCTCACCATGACAGCTTACACATTTAGCATCATATAGCGCTTTGCCACGTTCCATTTCAGGAAGTTTTTCTATTTCTTCCATGCTCTGTTCACATGAAGAAAATAGGACAGGGATGGTCAATAATAAAAATAATAAGAATCGCATCTTAATACCAATGGCCTCCTAAAACAGTTCTAAAAGGCCATGGAATAAAGGCGAGGACTAAAATTAAACCTATTGAATACCATACGAGAATTCGTTTATGTTTAGTACTGGACTCGATTTGTTTCTTAGAAGCAATATGTCCGATAGTTACCAAGGCAATTGCCAAGATCATACCGACGAGGTGTTCCATGCCATAAAATCTATGTTGTGCCGCTGTTATCCATCCAGGGTGGAAAGTAACCTTTCCAGAAATGAAAAAGTAAAGCACTAAACCAATGAGCAATTGAATGTGCATACTAACCATGGTGAACATATACAAAAGTCGATCTTTCTTTTCGTAGGTATTTCTTCGAATGATTGCGTTTGCAATAGAATAGATTAAAAGAAGAAGAACAATCCATCTCAATCCTGAGTGCATGCTTGTTAAAAAAGTATTCATAATATTCGTTTTAGTCGTTAAGTTTTAATACTGCTAAAAAGGCTTCTTGGGGCACCTCAACACGGCCAACTTGGCGCATACGTTTTTTACCTTCTTTTTGTTTTTCTAATAATTTTCGTTTCCGCGTAATATCACCACCGTAGCATTTGGCCGTAACATCTTTTCTAAGTGCTTTGATGGTTTCTCTTGCGATTACCTTTGCTCCAACGGCTGCCTGTATCGGAATTTCAAATTGTTGACGCGGTATCAATTCACGAAGTTTAATACAAATTTTCTTACCGAGGTCAAAAGCGTTACTGCGGTGTACGAGTGCAGAAAGTGCATCAACTTGTTCGCCATTCAAGAGCAAATCCATTTTTACGAGATCTGACTCAAGGTATCCAATTGGATAATAATCAAAGGAGGCGTAACCTCTGGAAACTGTTTTCAATCGGTCATAAAAATCAAAAACGATTTCTGCGAGGGGCATTTCAAAAGTTATCTCTACCCGGTCTTGAGTGAGGTATATCTGATTTTTCAGATTTCCTCTTTTTTCAATGCATAATGTCATTATGGAGCCAACATATTCAGATTTTGTTATGACCTGTGCTTTGATACATGGTTCCTCAATACGATCGATTCCAGCAGGATCAGGAAGCTCCGAGGGATTGTTTACGATAAGTTCCTTTTCTGGATTTTTTTTCATGTAAGCTTTGTAGGAAACGTTTGGAACAGTTGTTATTACTGTCATGTTGAATTCTCGCTCTAAACGTTCTTGAATAATTTCCATGTGCAACATTCCCAGAAAACCACATCGAAACCCAAAACCAAGTGCCGCCGAAGATTCTGGTTCAAAAACTAAGGAAGAGTCATTTAATTGTAATTTTTCCATTGAATAACGCAATTCCTCATAATCTTCGGTATCTACAGGATATATACCCGCAAATACCATGGGTTTCACGTCCTCAAATCCTTTAATCGCAGCATCGCACGGATTTTCTGTAAGCGTTATGGTGTCTCCAACCTTTACTTCTTTGGCTTGTTTAATACCAGAGATTATATAACCGACGTCACCCGTTCCAACCGTGTTCTTTGGGGATAAATCCATTTTTAATATTCCGATTTCATCCGCATTGTAGTCTCTACCTGTATTGAAAAATCGAACTTTGTCTCCTTTTCTTAAAACACCGTTTCTGATCCTGTAATACGCAATAATTCCGCGAAAGGGATTAAATACAGAATCAAAAATCATGGCCTGCAGTGGAGCGTTTTCATTTCCTTTTGGAGCGGGGATACGCTTAATTACAGCCTCTAAAATTTTATCTACACCTAAACCTGTTTTTCCTGATGCAGGAATAATATCCTCAATATCACAGCCAATTAAATCTATTATTTGATCCGAAACTTCTTCAGGCATTGCGCCTGGCAAGTCCATTTTATTGAGAATAGGAATTATTTCAAGGTCGTGTTCTAAAGCCAAGTATAGATTTGAAATGGTTTGTGCTTCAATCCCTTGAGAGGCATCAACAATCAAAAGTGCTCCTTCGCATGCAGCAATGGAACGCGAAACTTCGTACGAAAAATCTACGTGTCCAGGGGTGTCAATTAGGTTCAGGATGTATTCTTGTCCTTCGAATTTATAGTTCATTTGGATAGCGTGGCTTTTAATAGTAATTCCACGTTCTCGTTCCAAATCCATATCATCTAAGGCTTGCGCTTGCATTTCACGGTCGGAGATGGTACCTGTTATTTGCAATAATCTATCCGCCAAGGTGCTTTTTCCGTGGT
>Ga0194116_10005982_pt1 | contig 13148 bp, 6 predicted proteins | sample TA2MahsurfametaG_4_FD_148617 | JGI IMG/M metagenome (GOLD analysis project Ga0194116, IMG submission 148617) | Freshwater microbial communities from Lake Tanganyika, Tanzania - TA2015008 Mahale S9 surface | ecosystem: Environmental > Aquatic > Freshwater > Lake | place: Tanzania: Lake Tanganyika... | reverse complement strand
GTTCTACAATTTAATTTATAAAATGGCTTACCTGCATTTCAATTAAAAACGAACTTATTTGCTAATTAGCTTAAATTAAATTTTTTACTATTAAGATGTCATTCAAAAAATAAATAAAAGATTATTAATTTACGATAAAAATAAAAGTTAATTTTTATAAATAAAATTATTTTATAAAAAATAACACTTTAAAACAAATATGAAGTTTATAAATAAATTCTCCCTTTTGAAATCAAGAATAAAACAATTTATGATATCCTTTTTAGAAATGAATGATGATCAAGAAAAAAAATTATTCAAAATGAATAATTTAAATTTATATAAAAAGGTTTGCTTTTTTATGATTATGCTATTATTGAATTCTTTACAACTATTATTTTTCATTAAAATGTCTAATAATATTAATGAAACCGGAAAAGAGAATTTAAGAACAAGATTATTAACAATCAATTATAAATTTAATAATACAAATTTTAATTCCAATATTTTTCTTGAATCTACAAAAAATGAAACAAGCAATCTATCACTATTTCAAAATAGATTAAAATCCAAGATTAATTTGATAATCATGAAATGTGTTTTAGAAATATTAGCTATAATTATCATTTTTTTGTATTGTAATAAAAAATTTAAAAATGAATTAAAAATTTATATAAATGCAATGTCTTTTACTAAACAAGAAAATTATGAAAATAAAGAGAATTATAGTGAAAAAAATAAGTTATTTTATTATATAGATGAAGAAAATAAAAACAGAAATTCTATAAAATATTTAAAGAAAATAAATAAAATTGTAAAATTATTTTCAGTCTATAAAAGTATTTATGGAGGAAACAATAATACTATTTATAATGAAAATGAAATAAATTCTGGGAAAATAATTATCTATAATAGCAACTTTTTACTCTTTTCCGGCTTTTTGAATTTTGTAAATTCTTTTGATATCATTTTTTCTTTGATTCTAACAAAATTTCCATTAGAGATGATCAATAATTCTGATAATTTAAAAATAACGAATAATGATTTTAGTTTTCAAATTATTATAATGATTAACATTATTAATTTATTATATTTTTTAATAATTGATATGGATTGTAAAAATTTCTTCTTTGGAAAATTAATTGGATTTTTAACATTGATTATTTATTATTATATTTATAATAGTGAAAATAAACAAAATTTTCTTATTTGGTTTTCCGTTGGCTTGTTATTTAATATTATAAATGATATAGTTGTTCAAAATTTAAGTTTCAATCTTTTTATTATTCAACAGTGTAAGGCGAATAAAATGATTGAACATGAAAATATTTTGGAAAAATTGGATGTAGGTATCATTTTTTGGAAAGATAATTTACAATTTGAGTACAATCAAAATTATTTCGAAATTTTGAAAAGGGCTAATTTCTTAAAAAACGATTTTAAACCTAATATTTTTAATAAAGATTTAAATTATGAAAATAATAAAAGTAAAGATTGTGAAAATTTCGGCAGAAAAAAAATGAGTTTAATACAATCTCTTTTTAAGAACAATGACAAATACGAAAAAACTGATTTTGAAATATCAGAGAGAGTAAATTCGAATATTTTCACAAATTTATTAGCATCAAATAAGAAGGATGGAATGAAAAAAAAAAAGGATGAACAAAATTTAAGTAAATTCCAAATCCAAAAGCATAAAATCAATGATTTTGAATCAACAAAAAATTTTGAAGATAAAAATACAATTTCTTTTAAAAATACTGTTAACAACAATAATAATCTTAAAGTAGCTTCGAATTTATTCAAAGATTTAAGTCATCCAACAAAAACAAATTATTTGAGAAAAAAAAATAAAAAAGGAAAATTTGACAACGATTTTTCTATAAGCAATGTTAATTATAATTCAAAGAATTTTTTTCTAATTCCTAATAAATATCAAAATAAAAATCTAAATAGTAAATTAAATAATGGCTCAATTTATGATAACCTTAATTTAATAAGTAATAGAATTAATAAAGAAAGTGAATCTGCATCTAATAATAACTTTAAAGAAATTTTGGTTTTTATTTTTAATTTAGATGAATTAAATAGTGTAGGTTTCTCAGAACAATTTCTTGATTCTTATATTATTTTCAATAACTTTATTCAAGAGAATTTTTTCGAAAAGGATAATAAATCAAACAAAACATCGAAATTAGAAATAAATATTTCTGAGCCAATTAGAGATAGCTATTTAAAAAGTAAGAAAAATAATGACCTTCAATTTAAAAATGAAGAGTTTTATAAGAAAATTAATAGTGATGAAAATATAATACAGATAATTAATAATAATAACAATAATAAAAAAAGTGTAAAAAATAATTCAGATAAAATTTTTACTTTTTTCAAAAATAAAACAATTAGTATTAAAGATGAATCAAATATAATTCCTATCAAAAATTTAATAAAGGAAACCGAAAGAATTTGTTTGAAAAATTGCTACGAAAATAAAAATTTATTTAAAATAAGCTTTGATCAAATTTTAAAAAATTTCTATGAAATTCTTTATAAAGAAATTCCTGAAGAAAAGATTATCTGGTTAGGAAGTAAGAAGATTAATTTAATAGAAAATAATAGTGAATTAACATATAGAATTTATTTGAAAAAAAATAGTCATAAGAAAACCATCGAATTTTTGATATGTGATATTACATCAATAATTAAATTAGAACAAATAAAAGAGCGTAATAAAATTAAAAATATTTTCATAAAAAAATTTTCTCATGAATTTCGAAATCCTTTAATTAATATTTGCCAACTTTGTGAGAATATATTACCAAGATTTGAATGTAATAATAAAAACAATTATAATGAAAGCTTTTCTAATAATTTTTACAATAATGAACCTCTTCTTAATAAAAATGATCTATCGAAAGAGAAACCATTAATTGATACATTTCTTATTGATAATACAGCTAATTTTATGAATGAAAAAAATTCTTTTAATCTTTATGATGATAATAATCTAAATTATAATAATGATAATAGCTTGGATAAAAGAAAATTATATTCGCACAAAAATAAAAATAAAATCAATCGTAAAACTAACTCATTTAGAAATTGTAATTTAAATAATTCTTCTCAAACTAATAACTACCCATATTTTAATAATTGTCAATTAAGCATAATAAAATCTGCCACTAATCCTATCCTTTTAAATAACAATTTTATAAAAAAAACGAGAAGTTATCAATTAGATAATGCAACTTTGAATAAATTTGGAAATTTATGTAATAAATTAAATTTGAATAAAAATGCGAAGAAAAAATTAACAACTCATTTTAATAACATTAATAGAAATAATAATGTATATTTCGAAATTAATAATAACAATAATTCGATTAAAGAAAAATTAAACGATTCAAATTTAAATCATAATGATTTGGTCAATGATTTAAAAAATATAAAACATATTAAAAATTTGTGCAATTTTATGTTACATTTAATATCAGATTTTGATTTCTTATCAAAAGTTGATTTAGAGGGAGATGAATTTATTAATGATAATATCCTATTGAAAAGTCATAAAAAATATTTATCAGAAAATGATTTATTTATTGATGAACATATAAATGAATCTAAAAAGGATATTTTTTCAAAACCACCAGTAATTACAAATATAAGAGAAATTTTAAGAGAAAATAAGGAACAGAATAATTTGATTAATAATAAAAATGAAGCTTTTAATACAATTTTAAAAGTGGGTTTTCCAGAAATTTTAAAAAAATCAAATAAAATAATATGTTCAGAGAGTATTGATGATAAGAGAGAAACCAATCGACTATTCATTATTCCAAATGAGATAGAAGCAATAGAAAATAAGGAAAATATGAAGCATGAAAATAGTATTGACAACCAATGCATAAATTTTAAAAATAAAAAATTATCATCCAAAATAACTTTTCAAGATAATCATTTTCAACGAACGAATAAAAATAATTATAATTCTGAATTTGAAAAAAATCGGAATTCATTGATAAATGAAAAAAATTCTATTCCTTTTAAAAACATTATGATATTTAAGAATCCAAATAAAAATTCAGAAATAAATAATAGAATATATGATTCTAAAAATTACATTTTTTTTGAATTTGAAAAAATCTTGAAGAAAATAATTAAAATATTTTTAACAAAAATTACTTTATTAGAAAAGAATATTAAAATTAGTTACGAAATTGATTCTAATTTTCCTAAAACAATAAAATTTGATTTACAAAAAATCACTCAAATTCTTTTCAATTTGATTTCAAATGCAGTAAAATTTTCAAATTTCTGCATAATTATTATTAAGGCTGAATATAAAAATTTTGAAATGGCTTTTAAGATTGCAGATTCTGGAATGGGAATTGATAAAAGATTGTTAGAAAAAATTGGAAGTCCTTTTATCTGTTCAAATACTAGGAATAATATCTATGGCACTGGAATTGGTTTATATTTGGTTAAAAAATATGTTTATATGCTTGAGGGCGAATTTATTATTGAATCAGAAAAATCAAAAGGAACTATAATAACTTTAAGATTTCGTTATGATAAGGATTACTATAATAAAATGATTGAATTTTCTAATAGAAATTATAATAATAGAATTGCTTCTTATAAATCAAATGATGAAAAATTATTATATGGTATTACAACTAATAGAGAAAAAAATGAAGAATATCATTTATATAATCAGGAAGTTTTTAGAGATAAAAATGAAGTTCATTTAGATATTTTTAAGGGAAATGAAGATTTTCAAAGCATTAATTCAAAACCACTAGGTTATTTAGATAAAAAATCCAGGAAAACAACTTTAGAAAATTTTGATAATTCTCCAATATCAAGATCCTCTAACGAAAGAAACTCTTTTAGCAGGAGAAAAAGTACTTCAAATTATCAAAATATTTTTGAAAAAAAATTAAGTGAATCAAAATTTGAAAATAAAAAAGTCAATACATTTTCCTCTAGAAGGAGTTCTTATAAAAAATCATCTAAAAAAGATAAGGAAAATATATTTATAAATTTTGATAGTAGAATAAGCATCAACCGAAAAGATTGGAGAGAAGATTCAGACCTTTCTAAAGTAAATTTTAATATAAGAGAAATAATAAATGAATCTGAATATGAACTAGAAAATACATTATCAAAAAAGAATTGGAATAAAATTGAGAAATATAACTTAATGAATAATACACAAAATCTTTCAGGTTTAGTTAATTATGAAGATGATATAAAGAAAAATAATTTTAATTACAATAACAAAATCTCAATTGAAAATAATAAATCTAGCTTAACTGAGAATTATCAGAATAAAGTTAATCTTAATCATTATTCTGAAAATTTACCTGTGTTTCATAATGAAAATAGATATAGTAACTTGAATTCAGAATTAGCGAAATTTAATCGAAGATGTTCTGTAAATTATGTAAAAAGAAGAAACTTAATTGATTATGTAGATAAAATATCAACTGAGACTAAAAGAAGAAAAACATATAACCATCCGAAAATTGAAATCAACTATATTTTCGATAATCTTTACAAAAATAAAAATTTATATAATTTAAAATCAAATAAAAGTAATTCTCTATTAGAAAGCATAAAAACTACAATTATAAAAGAAAACATTAATTTAGATTTTGATTATAATTTACTTGATCAAAAGCTAAAATCAGAATTCTTCAAATCATCAAAAATTAATAACATTTCAAATTTTGATACAATATCTGAAAATAATAAAAAATCAGATTATAACAAAATTGAAAATAATTGTTCATATAATAAAAACTTGATTAATAGCAATGATAATCTTTCAAAAATTGACATTTTTCATGAGTATAACCATTTGAATTCCAACAGAAATATGTATTTCGACTTGAAAAAATTAGACAAAAATCCATATATAACAGAGACTAGTTTTAGTGAAACAAGTAATGAAATGAATAATTCTATCAAAAATTATGAAATTATAATATCTGAACCTTTCAATCGATTTGCTTCAAATAAAAATATCATTACAGAAAAAAATAAAAGTAAATCTATGAAGCATTCCAAAAAGCAAAACAATATATTTCGTGGTTTTTTAATAAATGCTCCAGAAGAAAATATGATAGCTAATGAATATCGAAATATTATAATTAGCAAAGAAAAAAATACCATTCCAGTTAAATTACCATTTTATAATAAAAATTTAGAATCTAATAATCAATTAAAATTTATTTATAATAATATTGGAGAAAAAATTTCATTTAAAGAAAACTGTGAAAATGGGAAATATAATAATTTTCAAAAAAATCTCGAAGAAAAAGAAAAAATAAACTTTGATATCATTGAAAACACAAATATAATAAAATTGGAAACAAAAAGTTATAAAAAGGTCAAAAGAAACAAAGTTTTCAAGAGTAAAAGTTTAGCAATACAATGTGTATGTAATCTATATATAGAAAAATCACAAGCAACAGATATTATTACCAATTATGCCTCAAATAATTTAGATAATATGAAAAATTTTGTTAAAAATAAACAATCAACTAGAAATATTTTAAGAATTTTGATTGTCGATGATGAACATTTAATTAGACAAAGTAGTATAAATGTTTTAAGAAAATATTTAAATAAAAAAAATTTTATTTACGAAATCGAAGAATGCAGTGATGGAATAGATTGTCTTTATAAAATTTACAAAGGATATTCAAAAGGAATAACCTATGATATCATAATAACAGATGAAACAATGAATTTTTTAAATGGAAGTCAAATGGCAAAAATCATAAAAAATTTTATTAAAGAAAAATTAATAAATGAAATTAAAATTTTTATGGTTACTAGTTATGAATGGGAAGAAATGTATAGGAAATATTCTGACGTACTTGATATGATTTATACAAAACCTTTGTCTATTAATACTTTGGATAATATTTTTTCAATTTAAATTTATTTTTATTTAAAATTATTAACAATTTCATTTAGTTTTAAATTACAATGCTTTAGAAGCGTTATTTTATAATAATTAGTTTAAATATAGTAGAAAAGGTGAAAAGTAATTAAATTTGAATTTATATATAACCCTAACAGAAATTAAAAAATTTGATTAAGAATTTATAAACCTATAAGCATAAAATAATAGCTAATAATCCTAATAATATTTTATTTATGAGACTTCAAAATCTGTTTCAGATTTTAAAAAAAAATTAATTTTTCTTTTTTCAAATAAATTAAATATCAAATATTAAAATGAACAATCTAATTAGAAGAAATTTTTCAAGTTATTTTACTAACTTTTCAAAAAGCAAAAAGTAAATTTTAATGAAAAATATTAGAGTTCCATGTATATGTTTTGATGTCGATGGAGTCTTAAGGAAAGGAAAACATGTTTTACCCGGAGCGAAAGAAAGTATCGAAAATTTAAAGTATAAAGATTATTTTTTATAGGATTTTAAATCCAGATAATATTATTTATTTATTTAAAATAAATAGAAAAATTTTTTTTTGAATTTAATTGTTATTCTTCTTTTTCCCTAATTTATTTTTTTAAACGAAACGAAAAAGATTTAATTTTACTTAACTTTTAATAGATTTAAAAATATTCCGATCGGAATTATAACAAATGGAGGTGGAGAAACCGAATTCAAAAGAGCTGCTTATATTTCAAAAATTTTAAGTCTTGATCCAAAATACAAATTAGATGAAAGTGAAGTATTTATGTGTCATTCTCCAATGAAAAGCTTACAAGAAAAATATAAAAATAAACTAATTTTAGTTTCTGGAGTTGGAGAAATAGAAAATGTTATGATTCATTATGGATTTAAAAATTTTATTACAACAGAAGAGTATTGTGTGCATTTTCCAGAACTTCTATCAACATTTTTTCATGAGAAAGAGTAAAAAATATGTTTTTATAAAACCACAAACTCCTATAATATTTTGATTTTATCAATATTAAATTATTTATAATTTGAATAGAATTCTCAATTTAAATTGTATTTTAAATCTAGAAAATATATATTCTAATAAATACATTGTCTAATTTTTTTTTCATTATTTAGTAAAGAAAAAATACAATCAATAAAAACAATTGTACAAAAAAGATTAGATTTTGAAATAACAGAATTCCCTCAAGTCCATGCAATATTTATGGCAACAGATTTGCAAAAATGGGAAATTAATATGCAGACTTTTATTGATTTACTTATTTCAAAAGATGGAAAACCTGGTACAATAAGGAATAAACAAGAAAAGCAATTTGTTGACTTTCACCTTTCAAGTGAAGATTTATTATACAAAGATGAATTTCATACGCCAAGAATTGCTGCTGGTATTATATTTCTATTTAGTTTTATTTTAATAAAAAACCTTTAGGTTCTTTTTGGTACTCTCTTCAACATTTATATGAACAGATCCACAATAAGAAAATTGATTATACTTTATATGGAAAGCCTTCAACAAAAATGTTTCTTTACGCAAGTAAATCATAAATTAATATAATTACTCTATTATTTTTCAAGTCAAATTTTTTTCTTTTTTTAAAATTATTGAAAATTAAGTTCATTTTAAAAAATTATATTAGAGGAACGATTGAATCAAAAATATCCAGAATATGAAATCACAAATCATTATATGATTGGAGATAATCCAACCGTTGACATTCAGGGTGCAAATAATAGTGGTTTCATTTCAATCTTGGTAAGAACTGGAGTTTTTGATGGCAAGGATAATCATGAAAAATATCCCGCTAAATATGTTGTTGATAATGTTGGAGAAGCTGTAAAATTAATTGAACAATTAGAAAAAATCTAACTAAAATCCAAAAAATAAAACTCATTTTTTAAGATTCAATTTTTGCATTTCAAACTTGTAAATTCGATTAGATTTTAAAAAATATTTAAATTATTAACTTAAAAGAAGCTTAATTATATAAGAGTTTGCTATAATAAAGATAATTTCTATATTAAAAGGAGGTTTTTTTAAACATTATTAATATTATTTTCAACAAATAGAGTGTAAATGTTTTTAAAATTTTTACTAATATAAAATATTTATTTTTAATTAATTGAAGCTGTTTGGATAATATATTAACAAATTGTTGAAATTTTTAATAAGTTTTTTAAGTTACCTGATTTTCAAATTTAAATGTTTTCAAGAAAATAATAATCTATTTATATCAATCATTAAACGATTCCTAAAAAAAAATTATTATTTGATTGAATATTCCTTAAAATTAAATTTCATTCATATATAGAAATAATTGATGTATGGATTAATGATAAATTTTATAAATTAATAGAATCAAAATAATTTATTTAATAAAAACACAGTTCTACATTAATTAAAATAAAAAATGTATAATATATTTACAAAATTTAAAGAGCAAAATAGAACAAAAAGTTCAACAACAAACGTAAGAAGAGATAATTTAAAAGTTAAATTAAATAACCCAAACTATATTAATAATGATGTGTTTTTAAAAACTTTGCAAAAACAACCAGAAAATACAAATGACAAAAACCGTGCAATAAAGTCTTCTCAAGGTTACAGATCAATATATTTTGATGAGAAAATAAAATTATTTCCAGAAGGGCAATTATTACAAATTAATAAAAATCAAAAAAAGAAATCCGATAATTACGAAAATCTTAATTTATATACTCATCCCAATAATAACAAAAAAATAAACAAAGATTTAAATACTATAGATTATAATATTTACAATTCAAATAAAAAGCTTCAAAATAATTTTACAAATGAATTTATTATTGCAAATCAAGATCAAAATCTTTTAGCGATAAAAGGAAATAAATTAGAAAAATTCAATAAAACCTTGAATAATATAAGTCACGAGAATAATATAAACAATAAAACTTCTATAAAAAACACTTTGAATGCATCAAGAAGAAATTTGACACGTAATGAAATACTGATGAAAATAATATACCCAGAAGAGTCTTTAGATAAGATTATAACAGAAAGTAAAAAAGTTATGGATTTAAAAAAAGAAATAAGATCTAAGATGTCTAAGATATTAAATTCAAAAGAAAGCATTCCACTCTGTGATGATTTTATCAACAAAGTCGAAGGTTTTAATAGAAAATTGATGAATTCTTTACAAAGCGATTTCAAACTTATTAAGGAAAAGGAAAAATGCAATCATTTCCAATTTTCGAAAAATTTACAGAGTGAGCCAGAAAAGGAATATTTTATGAATACAAAAAATATAAAAGAAACTAGATTACCACTAGAAACTTTACTAAAAAGGAATTTTACTCAAGAAGAATTAGACATAATAAAATATGATTTAGATTTTTTCAATAAAAACAATAAAATCCTAAACACAATTAAATTTTTGAAACCGAAATCGCTTTTAAAAAAAATTAACGAAGAAGACATAGAATTGGAATTGAGTACGAGGAGAAAAATTATTCAAGAAAAGAAATTAAAAAATATGCGTGCTTATCATATATTGAAATTTTTCATTAAAAATAAAATAGCAGAATATAGAGAGAAAAAAAAAGGCGTTTTGATATCAGAAACTGTTAAAAACACCACTACTGAATCTTCTGGACAAGAAAATAAAATGATGGAGATGAAGAATAGCTTGAATAAAAAAATTAATTCAATGATGAATAATAAGAATTTTTTCAATAAGTTTTATAAAGAAAAATTTGTGAATTTTTTGCTAATTGATTTAGATCAGAAATTGAATCAGAATAAACGTTTAACATCTAATTTGGCTGATAATTTACCAGATTGTAAAAGAGTTAAATTTGCAGTTAATACAATGCCTATTGCTGATAAAAACAGGCCACTTAGTACTAATAAAGGACCAAATGATAATTTAATTTCTACAGCTGCATTTTCAAGTAGAGTAATTAATTCAATTTATTAGATACATTACTACTCTATATAATTGTATTTGAAAACTTTGAAAATTTTTTTTAATTGTCTTAAATCATATTTAATTATTTAAGAATCGACCATATAGTAAAGCTGATAGAGATCTTATAAGTAAAGAATCAAGAGAAGATAAAACAGGAGATTCTATATATGAGACTCAAAAAACAGTTTTTAATAATAAAAAAAAAATGAAGATTTATGACAAGAAAAATCTTGTTGAAAAAGTTGTTGTGCATAATAAATTGATTAAAAATAAAAAAAGGAAAATTATGGAAAATGAGTAACTATTAAATTTAAAGATTTGAAATTTAATATTTTTTTAACAAAAATTTAAAATTAAATTTTTTAGAAAAAAGAAAATTGAAGAAGATTGTATTTTAGGATTATATATGGAAGAAATAAAAAATAATTTCTTGGACAAAAAAAATTTAACAAAATAAAAACTCTTTACGGTTTTTTTTTAGAAGATTTTTATATAGAACATATGTATTTTTAGTTATGTAATTTTTTAAGAAGTTTTTAATTGATAAAGATTAACTAAATCTAAAATAATAAAGACTTTATTTTTAAACAAAATATTTTTATTTATTTACGAATAAAATATCATTATTAAATAAAATCCATTTTATTAAAGATTTATCTAAAGAAGATTATTTATAAATATAATTTAATCTTTGAGAATTCAAATGATATTAATTTCTTACTATAGAAAATGTTTATAATAAAAAAAGTTTAAAATTCATTAATTATTCATTTTAAAGACTATTGTCTGTAATTTTAAATTGACTTTTAAACTTAATTTAATAATTTTATTAAATTTCCATATTTTAATTAATTATTTTATTATTTTATTTAATGTGTTTTTAATAAAATGAAATAAAATTAAAATCACTATCTATCTATTTTATAATTTGCAAAGTTTCTGCTTTTTATTGATAAAAAAACTTAATATTTTAATATTTACAATTTTTGACATTATTTACAACAAATATAATAATATTTTAAAAAAGGCGTTATGATAAGGAAAATAATTACTAAAGATTTAAAAATTTGGGAATTTATTATAAACCAAATTTTTGAAAATTTTTATTCTATAATAAACAAAACATGAAAAATCAAGAAAACGATATCGAAAATTCGTTTAACCAATCAAGTTTAGAAAATACCCTTTCCGAAAAGGAAAGCATTAATTGTGAAATAAAAGAACAAATAAATTTAAATTTGTTATCAGAGAATAAAAAAAAATCAGTACTTTCTAATAAAAAGAAGAGTTACATTCACAAAAAAAACTTATCGATTCATAGCGATGAATTAATCGACTTAAATGATTCAGAGAATTTCAATAATTCAATCTTTAAAGAGACTGATGAAGCCAGTAATCAAGAATTTTTCAAAAAATCGAAGAATGGTGAATCAAATTGCAAAAATTCCAATAAGAAAGAAAAAAGAGAAAATGAAAAAATAAATAATTATTGTTTATCATCAATAAAAAGCCTTCTAAAGAAATCTAGTTCGATTGATAATTGCAATAAGAATAATATTGATTTAATGTTAGATGGTTCTGATAAAATTTTACATTCTAAACCAAATATTCAAATTAATCAAAATATTGTCCTAAATAATTTAAATTACAAAGACATTTCAAAAACTCAAACAACACCAAAAACTAATAAAAACTATAATTTTGACGATTCTCCAGATAAAAAAGATAATATAAATTTAGAATTACTTTTAAATGAATCAGCAGAGAATTCAACAGAAAACCAGATAATTAATACTATGGATAATAACAACAATATAATCTCCAACTTTATCAATAAAAAAGAAAACTTCTCATTTTTACCTATTGAAACCAAATACTTCAAGCTTTCTAAAGATACAAGAGTTACACATATTCCAAATATTCAAGATTTTGAATGCCTTGCTTGTTTTCATATTGTTAATGATCCAAAAGTTTGTGCTGAATGCGAAAAATTAATTTGTCAAGAATGTTTAGTAACTTGGTGGAGTGAAAAAACAAATAAAGAAAAAGAATGTATTCATTGTAAAAAAACTTTTTATGATTTATTCATGCCTAGAATAGTAAGAAATTCTTTAAATTCAATAATAATTAAATGTCCGAATAAAGTTAGTGGATGTAAAGAGAATTTTGAATATCAATATTTAAATAGGCATTTAGAAGCTTGTAGATTCACCAAAAGAGAAGCTGTTTGTAATTATTGCAAGGAAATTTTTTCAACAACAAATGCTAAAACCGAAATTTT
>Ga0194116_10005976_pt1 | contig 13158 bp, 22 predicted proteins | sample TA2MahsurfametaG_4_FD_148617 | JGI IMG/M metagenome (GOLD analysis project Ga0194116, IMG submission 148617) | Freshwater microbial communities from Lake Tanganyika, Tanzania - TA2015008 Mahale S9 surface | ecosystem: Environmental > Aquatic > Freshwater > Lake | place: Tanzania: Lake... | reverse complement strand
AACCCCCGACATGGGCACCCCTTTCTACGTTAGCCCAGAGGGAACTGAAGGAATCGAGCAGTTTTCAACCCCTTACATGGGCACCCCTTTCTATGTCCGCCCAGAGGGAACTGAAGGAATCGAGCAGTCTCCAACCCCCTACATGGGCACCCCTTTCTACGTTCGCCCAGAAGGAACTGAAAGAATCGAGCAGTCCCCAACCCCCTACATGGGCACTCCTTTCTATGTCAGTACGGACAGGATCACAACTCCATCAATTGAGATTACGCCTGGTATCTTTAATCCTCCTACGGTTGAACCGCCTTCACTGTCCCCAACCCCCCTGGTATCCCCACCTATCCCAACTCCGTCTCCGTTTGAGCCATCTCCAACGCTTCCATCCCCGACGCCTACGCCCATCGTTGGAGGAGGAGGCCCTTCCACCGTGACTACTACTTCTACAGGAACCTCGCCCCAGCGCGACTTTGAAGCGGAATTGGGCAAAACGCTCGCCGCTCTGTCGCGCTACCAGCCGCAGATGCTTGGAATGTATAAGGACTTGTATCAGTCGTTTATGCCGGCTGGGCTGACAGCGGCTGAGACCAGCGGACTAGCCCAGATGCGGGCGGATGAGGAAAAGCTCAACCGCCTGCGTCAGGGCATCCTGAGCCCCGAGGATATCCGTACCGCCACCCAGGGCGCGAGGGAGGCCTACGGCGCCCGCGGGCAAGTGTTTGCGCCTGGCGCCATTGGAGCGGAAATCCTTAACCGGGAAGCCATCCGCCAGCAGCGGGAGGATCAGGCCCGTGCTGCCTATCAGCAGTCGATGGGCAACCTCATGAACGTAGCCAATCTGCAAACCGGCAACATCTTCCAGCCCATCAGCAGCCTGCTGTCCAGTTCTTTCAACCCGCTCGGTGCTTACCCGGCGGATGTGTACGGGACCAACGTCAACGCCGCCTTGGCCCGAGAAATCGCGGAGCGCAACAAGGAGGCCGCCATCGAGTCTGCCCGGCTCTCTGGACAGGCTCAAAGTTCGGCTGCTCGAGCTTCTGCTGGTGGCAGCATCGCAGGTGCAGCACTCCCATTTGCCATCAAAGGCGTAGGCGCTCTGTTCAGTATCCCGATTCCTTCTTGTATGCCTGGCAATCAGTGCATCGATACCCCCACCGGCCCCAAGGCCATTCAAGACCTCAAAGGCGGAGATATCGTCATCGGCTACGATGGCAGGGAAGCCTTCATCATGCAGGCGTGCAGTTGGAACCAAGATCCGACCCGTACCTTCCTCACGATCACCCGCGAGGACGGCACCGCCTTCACGGTGTGCGATGACCATAAGATCCTCGGCATTCCCGCGATGGAGTGGGCGGAAGGTGCGGATATGGCGGGCAGCCGCATCAAGTCCATCACGGCCAGTAACGGCCTCCTGACCAGCTACGACATCCTGACCAATCAAGGCGGTTATCGGATTGCCGGCGTGCCGGTGAATTCGATGATCCCCGAGATCATCCGCCTTGCTGCCCGCTTTGAGGCCCTGAGTGCCTCGCAGAACCCCGCCTAAACGCCATGCCCTACAATCCAGGTATCCAGGATATCAGCGGCCAACTGATCGCGCAGGGGATGTCGCAGGCCAGCGCAGCGCGGGCGCGGGCGATGGAGAACATCGGTCAATCCATCTCCAGTGCGATCACCAGCGGGTTCAAGCAGTATCAGCAGAACCAGTTCCTGACCAAGCAGGCGGTTGGCAAGTTTGGAGGCCAGCTTCAAGATCCGAACTTCAAAAGTTATGTGGATTCGGTGCTGGCGAATGATCCTAGATATTCAGTGCCGCCAGAGTTAAAGAAAGCGTTGCAGAATTTCAGTAGTGGCAAGACGGACATTTACGATGCCGCCCTGCTGGGCAATATGGCAGACGCTTATCAGGAGAATGTGAGCAGGCAGTTTATACAAGCGCAGACTAACCGTGTGATGCAGGAGACGGAACAAGCTAAGTTAGCCGCGAAACGGCTAGGCTTCCTTTCTGAAATACTTAGAATCCCGCAGGAACAGCCCACCGGGATGCCTGCTGCCGCCTCTGCGGTTGCCGTTCCTGGTGCTCAAGCCCAGATGCCTCGCGCTGCGGCTCCAGCGGCTGCTCTTGTTGAAGGTGCTGCTGCGCCTATGGAGTCTAAAGCTCCCGTGGTGCCTTCAATAGCTCCTAATCTAACGCCAAGTGCCGAGCCCTTAGCAACGCCCCGTTCGGCTCCGGATGGTTCGGTTTTCGTGCCGCCTAACGTTCAAAATTTTCTTCAGAGTTCTCTTGGCCCATTTAACGCCGATATTGCTGAAGCCGCACGGCGTGAGGCTGTGGTGAAATTTTTAACCAAGGGTGAGTATGTTGATCCAACGATTATTGCCCAGCGCCTCGCCGTGGAGCAGCGTAGGCAGCAAGCGGAAGAACGGGAGATGACGCTTGATCAAGCCAACAAGGCTGCGGAGACCTTCAACGCCTCCCAGATTGACAAGCCTTACGGACAACGTCGTTTCGCTTCCGTTAAACCCACCACTCGGCCAGGATTCTCGACGCTAGAAATTTCGCTAGCTGAAATGACGCAGGCCGAGAAGGAGGCTAGTGCGGCTAATACCGAGGATCAAAAACTGAGGCTGGGACGTATCAATACAACAATTAACGAGGATCGAAAGGCCGCGTCCCTGGATCGTTTGTTGGCTCCAGCCGTGGGTAATTTGGAATCAATGCTTGAGGAAAAGGAATTGGAAGAGGGGAGTTTGGCGCCGTTGCGAGCGCGTATTAGGGGAGTGGCAAAATCCCTTGGGTATCCTGTGGACGAAGCTGCTCTTAGTTCCGCACAGACAGCGAATGCGTTTTTCGGCCAAGTCCTAATTCCGCTGTTCATCAACACGAAAGGCGCGACCTCGGATCGTGATGCTCAGTTGTTCGCTAGTTGGAGTCCGCAGCTTGGTCTTAATGATAAGGCAAATATGATGATGCTTAATGTAATCAGCCGGCGTTTCAAACTTGGAAGGTCGTTGGAAAAATTGGCTGATGAATATGACGCCGGCAAAATCAAGTCGGGAGCCTACGTTGAACGTCGCGGCAAGCTGATCGAGGATTACGATTCTCAGGTTCCAACGGTTGATGAGTTTCGCCAGAGGGCGGGCCTCCCAGAGCGCAAGATTGCAGAGACTGTAACCGAGCCCGTTGTTCCGCGTGGCGCTTTGGATGCCGCCATCAATGCTGCGAAGGAGCAGGGAGCCAGTGCGGCAAGCAATATGTTCAATGTCCTGATGAGCAAAGGCAAGAAGCCACCGACCAAGTAACCCGATGAAATTCTCCGAATCGGAAATTGAGGACAAGGCGCGTCAACTGGCGAAAGCCGGGATTGGTCAGAAGGACATTGAAACGTGGATTGATCTGGCTCGGCGCGAGCGAGACATAGCGGCGGGTGATGCGGCGTTGGAGCAGCCTGCCGCCCCAGAGCAGCCTGCCGCACCTGCCCCGCCGCTCTTTCCAACTACCAGGGCGCAGTTGGGTACGGATGCCGCGTATCTGGCCAAGATGGGTGGGGAGATGGGCGTCCGAGCAGGTGCGATCACGGCTGGGCAGGCGGCTGGGCTTCAGGCGCCTGGAATGCTTAAAGCCCTTGCGGTTCCAGCCGGGGGCGCCATCAGCGCCGGCCTGACCGATATCGCCATCCAAAAGGCCAAAGGAGGCCCCTATAGCCTCGGCCAGACCGCAGAGGAAACCATTCTGGGAACGATTCCCGGTGTTGGGACATATCCTCCGCTGATGTCCACGGCAAGGACTGCCCTGCAGGTCGCACCCAAGGTTCTTGAGTACTTTGCCACCCCGCAAGGATTCCGAACTCTGACTACCTTGTATGCGGCCAAAACGGCCAAGACCGGGATGGAGGAAGGCAGGGTTCCGACTGCTGGGGAGGCTGCTCAAACGGTGGCTGCTGGGGCCATCGCTGGAAAAACTTCCGTGCCGGCTCCTACTTCCAAACAGGTTAATCAAGCGGACAGGATGGCATCAGAAGCGATTGGAAATACCACTGTGCGCGAATGGCTGGCCAAAGGAGGAGCAATTGATGTTTCACTAAGCCATCGCGAATCCGCATTGAACCGCGGGATGGCAGCGGCTGCTGGAACACCTGCGGTTCAGCGCGATGCCAATGTTGTAAACAATCGCATTATCCAGCAACTTGGCAAGGAGCAGATGGGCTTCCCGCGTACACAATCATTTGATGATAAGAATTGGACCGCCCTGATCAGCAAGAATTCGCGCTCATTACGGGAAATTGAGAAACTTAGTTCTGCCGAATCTGGGCCATCGTTTGCGGATGCAGTGCGCGGCGTTCGTACTGCACGCGAGGAGTCCAAGCGGGCTTGGGATATTTATAAGAGTGCAGCCAAAGAGGGACGTGTAAGTACCGAAGGCCGGGAGGAAGCAACACGTCTTACGCAAATTGCTGCGGAACGTGAACAGGATTTAGATCGTCTTCTACGGGTAAACGGTCGCGCTGATCTTGCGGATGATTGGATCAAAGACCGCAGCACGCTGGCAACTATCTATGCGTATCGCGATGCCATGATCGAAGGTAATTTTTCGCCACAGATCATCTATGATCATTATAAAGCCCACAATCGTGAGTTGACGGGCAACTTGAACTTGATCGCCCGTATGTTTGGGACGATGCCCGCGGTTATGCGCGACATCCGAGATGTGCCGGCAGTGACCTCTACTATTCCCGAAATGCTCGCCCGTGCGGCTGTTCCTGCTGCGGTTATGGCTGGAGGTGGCTATCTTTCTGGAACCAGTCCGATGACCTATGCGGCTATGGGTGTCGCTGGCGCTGGTATTCCTATGGCTGCCCAACGGGTGATGCAAAATCCATTTTATCAACGCCTGATGGCAATTCCTCGCTACGGCCCCGAGGACCCCGCGATGCTAGCCTCTCTTGCCCGTTTTGCCGGTGTTGGTGAAACCGCCCGGTGACCTATGCCCTTCAAGTCCAAAGCCCAGTCCAAGGCCTGTTTCGCATCCGGCGGCTTCAATGGCGCCGTGAACTGCATGAAGTGGGCCAAATCCACCCACTACAAGAAGCTCCCTTCCAAAGTTAAGAAGAAGAAGTAACCACCATGAAAATCAAGAACGGCAAATTGCCCCGCTCCAACTACAGCCCGTGCGCCTGCAACCCGTCCGCAGAGGACCGGATGGGCAACGGCGTCCCCGACAGGGTTCAGCGCCCCGTCCGCAAGTTGTACGACGCCAAGAACATCAACTCGAAGATGAAGCTCTCGGAAAAGGGCTACAAGGTGGTTGATATCAGCCGCATGGACTACAACGAGGAATAAATGTCAGTTTGGGACATTCTGTTCAATGCAGCCGGCGGCGGGGTCGTCGGTTCGTTGCTGCACCTAGGCTCCTCTTGGTTTGAGACCTACCGGAAGCGGAAGGAGGCCGAGGTGCAGATCATGCTGCTGAACGCCCAGATGGCGGCGGCAGAGAAGGAGGCGGCGTGGAAGGCCTTTGCCGAGAGCCAGAAGGCCGGGCAGGGCCTGACCTCGATCCCGGCCGGCACCAGTACCTGGATGACCAACATCTACGTCGGCGTGGATGCCCTGCGGGCCTTCACCCGCCCGGCCCTGACGTGGATCGGGGTGCTTCTGGTGGCCTGCGTTTATTTCGCCGCCCAGCCGGAACAGCAGGCGGCAATGCAAAGCGAGATCCAGTTTGGCTGCTGGACGATGATCTTCTGGTTTTTCGGGGCCAGGTACGGCAAAACTTCCAAATGAGCAACGAGGAATTATCCTCCATCAAGGAGGCGTTGAATCGCATTGAAAAAGCCCTCGTCGGTGATCCGGCCATGGGCCATATCGGGATTGCCGACCGGCTGCGGGCGGTGGAGGCCCAGGCGCATGAAACGGATCGCAAGCTGCTGCTCTGGTCCGGCATATTTACCGGCATTTGGATGTTCATCAGCGTCATCTTCAGTTGGCTGAAGAGCAAACTATCAGGATGACCGGGGAACGCTTTGTCGTCGTTTCTGACACCCACGGCGACATGGTGGACCACTATCGGCTGCGGATTAAGACTTGAAAACCTGGGTGGTGCTCTGTGACGGTCGCGCTGCGACCCATGAACAACGACGGCAGTGTGTTTATTCAGATTGCGGCCTATCGTGATCCCGAATTGGTACCGACAGTTCTGGACTGTCTGGCGAAAGCCAAGAATCCCGACAAATTAAGGATTGGCATCTGCTGGCAGTATGCCGAAGGCGATAGCATCGCCCAGATCGCACATCTCCCGCAGGTGCGATTCATTGCCGTGCCTTACCATGAGAGCAAGGGCGCCTGCTGGGCGCGGGCGATCGCAAGCGAACTCTACGAGGATCAGGAGTTCTATATGCAAATCGACAGTCATCATCGGTTTGATGAGCATTGGGACGCCAAGATCATCGCCATGCTGATCGGTTTGGAATCCGATGGAGTCAAAAAACCACTCCTGACATCATACCCGCCGTCGTATGATCCCAAGAATGATCCGGCAGGGAGGGCGCATGGCGGCATTCAGATCGACTTCCATGTTTTTTCGGAATCGTCCGTCTGGTTCACCGGCTCCTCGCAGATCAAGAACTGGAACAGCCTGACAAAACCGATCCGAGGTCGATTCTTTGCCGGCGGCTTCGCCTTTGCCCGTGGATCATTCGTGCGTGAGGTTCCAAACGACCCTGGGTATTATTTCCAGGGCGAGGAGATGAATATGTCGTTCCGGGCGTTCTCGCATGGGTATGACATTTACCATCCGCACCAGCCTGTGGTCTGGCACCAGTACTACCGCCATGAAATCCCGAAACATTGGAAGGATCATGTCCCCAACCCGGAAGAGAGAGATCAGAAGAAGATCACCTGGGAAAAGCTGAACCAGGAAAGCTACAAGCGCATCAAGCACTTCTTTTCCTTCGCGGGGTATCGCTACGAGGACATCGAGTGGGGAAAATTCGGGCGCGGCACGGCCCGCACCTTGCGTGACTTTGAACTCTTCTGCGGGATCGATTTTCGCCAGAAACGCATCACCAAGAACTGCCTTGACAAGGGCGAGCCGCTGGCCTCCTGGGACCGCAATATGCCCGATGAGGAGTGGAACAAGCTGCTCCTGCATATGTACGAGCACACCATCGAGTTGATGCCCGGAACACTCACGCTGGATGACTACGATTTCATCTACGTTGGCTATGAGCGGGCGGATGGCACCAGCATCTACAACATAAATCTGAAGGATGATGCTTTGAAGGCCCTATTGACCGCATTGCAGCAGCCAAACGTGTCCTATCCTTTGGTAACGCGGTTCTTTTCGGACCAGATGCCGCACAAATGGGTCTTCTGGCCCCACAGCAAGAGCAGGAAGTGGATCGGCCGTATCAGCGGCCATCTGCCCAGGATCGTCCACTAAACCTGCGGATCAGCAGGGTGTCGTCCCCGCGCCGCAGCGCCTTGTAGCCCAGTTTGCCGTAGATCTCCCTGACTTGGTCGATGGTCGTCTGGTGCGTCAGGCAGTTGGTTTCAAACTGGATGACATCGGGCATCGGGGCTGGATTCTGCGGGCGCCGCAGGCAAGGTGCGAAATCCAGCAAGATGTCGGAATCCATGCCTTCGGTGTCGAGCTTGAGCAGCGTGATTTCCGACACCTGATTTTCCCGCAAAAGCGAATCCAGCGAGATGCATTGGACATCCGTCCGGCGGACGTATGGGGAGATGTGCGGCACCATGTGCTGCAGGTGCAGGCCCCCGATCCGATTGCATCCCCGTAGCCAATCGGGCAGATTATGCTTCACCAGGTCATCCGGGTGGACCCAGTAAATCGGCATCTTTCCGGGCTGATCCCCTGGGGTAATGGCGGCGGCGATCCGTTTGACGTTTGGATGCCTAGGCAGCCTTTCAAGGTAAAACGGCAGCGGCTCCAAAGCGATGCCGTGGGTATTGGCGTCAGCGTGATGCGACAGGGTATCGAAGTCAGAGGTTCCGATCTCGATGAAGTCGAGTCTGTTCATGATATCTGCGTGATGCTGATTTCAGTTCGTCGGCAACTTTTCTTGACCTGGTATTGACGGAATAGGAGTTCGATTGTCCCAGGGTCATCCTCTGGGATCAGACCCTCGTAGCGGAGGGCGTCGATCAGGGGCTTGCAGCCCCCGACCCCGTTGTCGATGTCGAGGAGTTTGGCCCCGTAACGGGTGATCGTAAGCCGATAGCGAGCGCCTGTCTGGCCTCGATCTTCAGCCGGGTGAGAATCCAATGGTTCCGTCCCAGCATCGTGTTGAGGCTGGGCGTCACATAGCCGGCGAGGACGATGCGGCGCGTCCCGCCGGGCGGCGGCCGGAACGGCTTGGATACCTTCGGGGCTTTGGTCTTCATTCACAGGCGGATGTAAGGCGGGGGCGGTTCCTTGCGTAGGCGGTAGAAATTACAGACCTGCCAGCAGTACGGATGCGAGAGATCGAACTTGGCCGCGATCTCCTTGATTGGCGTGCCCTTCCAGTAGAGGAGCCGCATCTCCTTGACGGCCTCCGGGGTCGTCTTCACGCGGTAATGGACTTTGGCCTGATAGTTGCGGGGCATGGAGTTTACCGAGGATGTACTTCTGGGCGGCGGGGTCGAGCGCAGACCACGGGCGGCTGGCCCAGGACGGGTCGTTGCTGTTGGCAGTCACCCACTCCCGCCAGCCCGGAGGCTCCCAGACGGGGGCGGCCGGCTTGGGGAAACTGGTCTGCCCCGCACCGTTGATCGAGACCGGCCGCTCCACCTTGTTCAGCCAGTTGACGAACCGCTGGCGGGTCACCCCCACCCCCTTGACCGAGGCCCAAGCCTGCGCCTTCCCAAGCTCCCGTTTGATGTCGATGCCCCGGTAGGCCTCGTTGGCCTCCAGTTCCGCGATCCAATCCTGATCCGCCTCCTTGGGCCGTTTCCGCGAGACGGGCTTTGGCCGGGCCTCCCAGGCGGCATGGGCCTGATCCACCGCTGCCAGCCATTCCTCCCTGTTGAGCCTCCTGCCAAGGGTCTTGGCCTTCCCCGCGCAGGCCGCAAACGCCCAATCAGCGAATCGCGTCGAGGTAAAGATTGGTAACTCTTTGTCCATAGTCGTCTTGAGTGTTCATACGTTTCATCATCCCTGCATAACCCCACCGCCACCGGACGGCTATCAGGTAGGGGGTGGGCTGGATACCGGCGCTAGTCAGGCGCTCAATGCTGTCAGAAATGGCCCTGCGGGCGATTTTACGGGCGATCTCCGGCTTTTGGGACCAGGAGTAGGGGTAATCCGAATAATCGCTCCAAGTGGCCTTGGTGAAGCCGTAAAGGCCTCCGGGGCGGCTCCACGGGTTCCCCTCCACCATCCCGATGCAGTCGATCAACTGATCGACCCGGATGCCGGCGGCGGCGGGGGCAGGCGTGCAGGCAACTAGTAAGGACACGGCACAGGCAAATAAACAGATGCGGATCATTCACTTACGCCCTCCTCTGCTGCTTTCAGCCGAGCGTACTCAACGAATGCGCGAGTACTCTCAGCGGTTGAGTTGTTCCGGTAGGCGTGAGCCAGCCGGGTGGCGCACCGCATCCACAGGTCGAGCTTGGCCTGCAGCTTCTCGTTGTCCGCCTGTAATTTAGCTAGGTCTGGCTTCATCAGCGGGCAGGGTTAGCATCGCTTTGTAGGTTTTGAGGGCCTTGGACAGCTTGGCATCATCTTTTTTGGCGAGGGCCTCCACGATTGCCTCTGCGGTCTCCCGCCAGCGGTCACGGGAGGCGCGGATGGCCCGGTTCTCGGCGGGCAGGGTTTCCCGCCGGGTGAGTTCCTCGATGGCATAGACGATGGCCTTGGCTTCAATCCTGGCCCCAAACGGGGCGACCATCATCCGCAATACGGCAACGGCGTCTTTGGTGCTTTCCATCATTGGTCGAGGCGGTTGAGGCAGTCGCACAAGTGCTCCCGGCGGATGTACTCAGCCAGTTGGTCCGGGGTCTTGAACCGGCTGTCGCCGTGTTTCAGAAGGTTCCTGAGCAGGGCGTCGATGTCCCATACGGTGGCAGCCAGTGCGGGGGCGTGGATGGCGGCGCGGTGGTCCGCGTTCTCATCCGGCAGGGTGAATTCCAAAGTAACTTTCATGGTACTTGGGAACGCTTCATCCTGCGGCGGCCGCCGATCAGCAGGCGTTCCTTGCGGGTGAGGTACACCCGCTGGAGGCCCAGGGCGGTGACCTGGTTGCCGATGGTCTTGCAGGACACCCTTAGATTCGCCCGGATCAAGCTGATGGGCTGCATCAGCATCAGGGCCTGGCGCACGGCCTTGCTGGAGGCGTTGGCGGGGCGGCTCATGGTACGAGCTTGGGGTTGATGCCGCGTCTCTCCGCCAGCCAGAGGCGCTCCTGACGGGTCACTAGGATGCGGAGCATCCCCATGTCGCTGACGTGCCATTTGATGGCGGCCAGGGGGACGCGCAGTTCAGACTGGATCTGCTTGTAGAGCTTCATCTCCATCAGCATCCGCTTGATCTGGGCACTCTTAGGGTGGGCTGGGTAACTCACGGCTGCTCCTCCCTGATCAGCGCAGCCCGTGCCACCTGGTAGATCACTTGCTCGTCGGTCTCCATCAAAATGTCCTCCAGTGCCTTCCGCAGCGCGGCGTTCTCAGCCTCTAATTCCGCGAAGCGGGCGGTCTGGGTGCGGTAAACGTCCTCCCGGTTGGTGGATGCGCTCACGGCTGCGCCTCCTTCCATTTCTTGATGGCGGCGCTCCATTGCTTCAGCGTCGCCTTCGGCCCGAGTTCTGCCTCGATTTCGTCGTAAGCATCAAGCTGCTTCCTGCTCATCAGATTGACCAAGCGGAATTGCACCGCATCCAATGCATCCAGTTCGTCATCCAACAGCCTAATCTTAAAAAACAAAACGTGCTCAACTTGATCGCTGGTCTTGGCCTCGTTGAGTTGGCGCTCCAACTCCGGGTCTTCCTGGAGATAGCGCGGCGTGACATACTTTACGTTGGAGAAGATGGAGAATGGCATTGTTATTCGGGTTTGATTGCTGCTTTGCGGGCCAGCGCCAGTTGCCGGCGGTGATAGCTCAGATTGGCGGATAGGGATGCGATGCGGCGGCGGTAGCCGGCCTCACGCTCCATCCAGTCCTGAGTCGTGACGAGCCGCTCAAAGATAAGCTCGTCGCGGTGAAACACGGCGTAACCAGCCCAGCCGAGGATGCGGTTGATGGTCTTCATCACCAGTCCTCCCTGTCTGGCCCATTCCCGGACTGTACAAGTACGCCAAGCACAAATCCGATCACTGCGGAAAGTAACATCGCCACTACGAAGAATACGGGAGGAATGTTCATACGGAGTGCCAGCGGGTGATGATGCGGGCGTGAGCCGCAGGGTTCTTTGCGGGTTCGTATGTTGGCATGAGATTGCGGTCGCGGGCGAACACGCGGGTGGCCGCGCCGATGGCGTTGGGATGATGCGGCTGGCCCACCAGAGGCACGATCTCCTCCGCGGTGTAGCTGCCGTTGCGGGCGAGCATCTGCTCGGCCTGGGTGAAGAAGGCCTCCTTCCACGCCTCCGAGGTGTTGGCATGGACCCGGTCACAGCCGGCGTCCTTCAAGTCCTGTCCGATGGTCATGGTGGTTGGGCCAGCCGCCCGCCCGGTGGGGGCGAGCGGCCGGCGGGTTGAGGTCAGAACGGCACGTCCTCCCCGACTCCCTCCAAAGGGGGCAGGGGCGCCACCGGATCGTTTTTGGCGGGGGCCTTGCCCATCACCAAGGCCTGGTACTCCTGCGACTTGCTGCACACGTCCAGGAGCCACTGGGGCAGGTTTCCGGGCCACTGCACGTCGCGCTGCCCGGTCGCCTTGGCGATCTCCACCGCATCCTGGATCGAGAAGTGCGTGACCGGGTTCTCCGGCTGCTTGGGCGGCATTCCCTTGGGCAAGGGCATCACCCCGGCGATGTTTGCGAACCTGCCGCGGGGCGTCTCCTGGTGGATGACATTGAGCAGGCAACTCTTGCCGAGGATTCCGGCGATGTCCCAGCCGGCCAACTCAGCCGCCGTGAACTGTCGCCCGCGCCAGGACTCCAGATCCTTGCGGAGCGTAGCCTTCTCGTTGAGCGACGCGGTGTACCGCTTGCTGATCCCACGGGGCAGGCTCTGACCCTTGATCTCGATGCGCTCGTCCGCGATCTCCCAGAGGATAATGAGCTTATGCTTGGGTCCGTACTGCTCGGACTCCTGGGTGCCGAGGTCAACGATGCCGTAGCAGACGGCGCTATGGGTGCCGGCCGGAACCGGATCGCTTTTGGGGCCGGACGAACCGGCGGTTAGGATGATGCTCATTTTTTTATGCTTTTATGGTTTACTTACTACCCGCACGGGCAGAAATTCTTTCGGTCGTCGTGTTCACCCTGGCCGGCTAGTCACCGGCCAGGGCTTCTTCCGCCCACTCGCCAGCGACGCGGGAGGCGATGATGTCCACGCCATCGATCAGGATGCTGCTGATCTCAGCCTGCAGGCAGGCGAGTTCCGGCGGCCCGGACGGGTAGGACGGTTGGCGGACGACGCGGAAGGAGACTGCGATTGGCTGACGCATCTTGCCCCCGACCCGCGTCTGCACCTCAAAGGCGATGCTCATCGTGATGACTGCCTCCGTCATTGGGTGCCGGGCTTGTAGTCCCTCAAGTACGACCAGAGCTTGGTGGCGCCGAGGAAGGCAGCCCAGGCCTCTCTGAGTTCCTCGCTGGTGTAGGTCACGATTTCCACCCGCCCGACCTCCGTCGTGCTGATATAGACGTTGCTGCCGACGATGCCATCGAGCGAGCTGAACTGCGCGATAGCATAAGCCGCGATCTGCATCGGCTCCGTCTCCCACGGCGTGCATTTCTGGCCGGGTTTCGTCTTGCGGGACTTGAAGTCCAAGATCCCCTGCCGGCCCGCCGAATCCACCATCACGGCATCCGTCGTACCCGCGTAGCCGTACTGCGGATTGACCAGCCGCAGTTCGTGCTGGACGAGCTTGATCCCGGCCTGGCTGACCTTAGCCAGCGTGGGCAGGACATAGGGGGCCAGCGCCGCGTCGTAGGTCTCGCCGGCAAAGGCAGCCTCCAGCGCGGCGTGGATGGCCGAGCCGAGATCGGCCGCATCGGTCACC
>Ga0194116_10005969_pt1 | contig 13169 bp, 8 predicted proteins | sample TA2MahsurfametaG_4_FD_148617 | JGI IMG/M metagenome (GOLD analysis project Ga0194116, IMG submission 148617) | Freshwater microbial communities from Lake Tanganyika, Tanzania - TA2015008 Mahale S9 surface | ecosystem: Environmental > Aquatic > Freshwater > Lake | place: Tanzania: Lake Tanganyika... | reverse complement strand
CCGAGCACGTTGCCAAAGCGCACCATGGTGAACACCGTGCGGCGCCCTGCGCGCTGCCCAAGCGACTCGCTGTTCATGGCGCCGTTCGCACCGCGCTCGCCGCCCGAAGCATCGTGCTCCGCCTGCAGGGCCTGCAGCACGAGCTCGCCCAGGCGCTTGGTGGCACCCATCACGCTTGTGGGGCGCACGGCCTTGTCGGTGCTCACCAGCACGACCTTGGCCACGCCGTGGCGGATCGCCGCCTCGGCCACGCGCAGCGTGCCGAGCACGTTGACCTCGGCGCCCTCGGCTTCGTTGTCTTCGACGATCGGCACGTGCTTGTACGCAGCCGCGTGGTAGATCGTGTCGGGCCGATGCTGCGCAATGAGCTGGTCCATGCGCACCGCATCGGTCACGCTGGCCAGATGCCGGTGCAGTGCCACGCGGCTTGAGCCCGGCGCGCCCTGCGAGAGCTGGCGACTGAGCTCGCTGTCGACCTGGAACAGGTTGAACTCGCCGTGATCCACAATGATCAGGGACGTGGGCCCAAGGGCGGCGATCTGCCGGCAGAGCTCGCTGCCGATCGAACCGCCGCCGCCAGTGACCATGACAACCTTTCCCGTGACATCGGCACCCAGCAGTGCGCGATCAGGCGTGACGGGCTCGCGACCAAGGAGATCCTCGAGCGCCACCGGGCGCAGCTGGTCCACACGGACCTGGCCACCATGGATCTCGGCCAGCGTGGGCACCATCAGGACAGGCACGCCCATGAGGTTGACCTGCTCCAGGATCGCGTGCTGCCTGCGGCGCGCTGCCGGCGAGAGCGCGACGAGGAATGCCTCGATCTTCATCGTGACGAGTCGCTCCGCCAGTCGATCCGTGTCGAAGATTGGTACGCCGCGAATCGCACCGCCCGACCGGCTGACGCTGTCATCGAAAAAGGCGACCACCTGCGTGGCGGCATCTTGCGCCATGGCGATCATGAGCCCCGCGCCGGCATCGCCAGCGCCATAGATCGCCACACGACGCTTGCCGACCACCGTGGCGCGAAGCAGATGCCGCACGAGCAGGCGAATGCCGCCACTGGAGAGCAGCACCATCAGCCCGGCGATGGGCACTGCCGTGCGCGGGAAACCCTGGCCGCGATCTGGTGAGACGAAGAGCAGCATCGCCAGCGCGATGCACGCGATCACCGTGCCCTGCCCGATCGTGAACGCCACCCGCGGCCCCACATACCGCGTGATCTCGCGGTAGAGCCCAAGGAGCTGGAACGCCACCGGGACCAAGCATGCGAAGGCGGCAACCTGCCACCACAGAACACTCTCCCATGGCGTGGCCGTGCCCAGACGCAGCGCCACAGCACCAAGCAGTGCGAGCGCCGCCGAGGCGGCATCCCAGCCCACCATCAGCCATTGCTTGGTGCGACGCGATGACGCGTCAAGGATTCGCGGTAAACGCCGTGGCATGAAGACAGCCCAGAAGGGGTGCATGCTACGAAGAGTCGTGACGAGATCAATGGTCGCGGCAAACATCGACCTAACGGCCATAATCGGTTCCGTGATGCGCGGCGAGCGGCGATGTGGCGTGGTTGGGCGACTGACCATCGCGCGGTCCCGGGCCTAGACTCCGGCCATGGCCACGCACGAGCCCTTCAGCGGCACCGAACATCTTGACGCTCCCCCAGACAAGGCGTTTGCCTTCCTCACCGACCTCGATGCCTTGAGCAAGGTCGTTCCCGGCATGGTGAGTGCCACCCGCACCGGCCCTGACAGCGTGCTCTGCCAGGTCAAGCCGGGGTTCAGCTTCATCCGCACCACCTTGAAGATGACCTTCACGCTCGTCGAGAAGCGCGCCCATGATCATGTGACGATCCGCGTAGATGCGACAGGCATCGGCACGGCGTTCAGCGTCGAGACGAAGATGGAGCTCGTGCCCGAAGGCACCGGGACCCAGATGGCCTGGACCGCGACGATCGTGAAGATGAGCGGCTTGGTGAGTGCCGTCGGCACCACGATCATCCGCGCCGCCGGCGACCAGGTGATCAAGGACGGCTTCGCCGCCCTGCGCAAGGCGATGGCGAACTGAGGGGATCACTGCTGGTGGTCGGTCGGATCATGGCTCTCGACCTCGCTTATGCGACCCCGCGTGCCTAAGCATCGACGCTTTGGGGCTGAGGGTGATTTTTCTTGACTCCCTCCGGCGGATGGGTCACACTTGCGTTGCATCGGTCGCGCTCGACCGACCACCTCTTCACTTTATGCATCCATGTATTCCGGGTGCCCAACAACCTGACTTGGAGCCTGCTCCATGACCAAGAACACCCATCGCGGAATTCGTCGTGCAATGACCATCGCTGATGTTGCCGTAGGCGTAGCCAGTACAACGCTGCTTGTGGCGGTGCTCGGCGCTGCCGCGGCCAGCATGCGCTCAGGCAGCGGCACGGCGGTCTCGCTCTCGAACCTGATGCAGCTCGGCACGGCGCACGCGCTCTATGCGGGCGACAACAATGGGCTGCAGTGGTGCGCGCACCGCAGCGAGTTCGGCCTGACCAACGGGAACTGCAACCAGTACCTGCAGCTCGACTGCCCGCCGCAGGTCATCCTTGGGCAGGACCTGGCCGGTGGCCTGTGGGCGTATTGGCTCGGCGGCGGTGTCTGCCCGCCCAACTATCCCGGCAACTGCGGCAACTGGCCGATCTACCAGCCCATGGACTTCGGTGGCACCACGGGCTACTCCGGCTCGTGGCGACTGCTCGCCGTGCGCTCTTTCCACCAGTACCTGAACGGGCGCTACTTCGACCCGGTGTACTTCGCGCCCAACGACCGCAACACCTACCGGCAGGCGCGAGGACTCTTCGACTACCCGGGCGAGTTCATCTTCACTTCGCCAACGCTCATCGGCAGCAGCTACGCCGTGGCGTCGTCGGCGATGTGGGATCCAGGTGTGTTCCGCGCTGCCTCAGAGGGCGGTTTCCGCAACCCCAGCTCGTACGCCAATGCCTGGCAGCGTCAATCGCTCTTCGGCGCGGCGTATCCCGAACTCAAGTCGCTCACCTTCGAGCACAACTGGTGCCAAGGTGGAGGAGGCCCGGCCACCAGTTTCGGGACTACCACCACCCGCAACTACAACGCAAGCGCCGCATCGACGCCCGCCACGCTTTTCTACGACGGCCATGTGTGGCTGCTGCCTAATGCCGACGCGATCGCTGACGATGCGTCACTCATCAAGCGTGGCCTCGATGGACTGTGGAGCCGCGATACGCCACTGGGCGCGAATGGCTACTTCGGCAACCTCTCGATCGACGGTTCGAAAACCTCGCACTCCGTGCTGACGACCAAGGGCATCCTCGGTCGAGATCTGCTCTCGGCCAAGTGAGGAGACCAACCATGCCACGACACACCAACCATCGATCCCAGGCCACGGCGCGCAACAGCACTGGCTGCGCGTCGATGCCTGCAGACCACTGCAGTCGTGGTCCATGCATCGCTGGGCGCACCGCCCCATGGCTCGCCACGCTTGCCATGTGCAGCGTGGCCAGCGCAGCCGACACCACCTGGACCTCGACCACCAATGGCGCGTGGAGCGATCCGGCGCGATGGTCCGCCGGTGCGCCGGATGCAACGTCGACGGCGATCTTCTCGAACCTCGGCACACCGACGGTCTCAATGCCGTTGTCCGGCAGCAGCGCGCTCCGGCTCATCGTTCGCCGGGGCTATGTCAACCTTGGTACCGGTGGCCCGCTTGACCTGGGCTGGTCGGGCGCGTTCTCGCCGGCCCTGGTGGTCGGCGACACCAGTGGGTTCCTTGGCAGCTTGACGCTGAGCGGCACGTCGATCCGCGCCGCGTCGTTCGACCTTGCCACGGTCAGCAACGCGCAGGGTGATGCACGCATGAACGGGTTCTCGACCTTCACGATCGATGGTGCGCTGCGGATCGGCGTTGCTGGCACCGGCAGCCTGCAGCACACGGGCTCGGCCACGCTCACCGCTGGCTCGCTCGAGCTGGGCACGCTCGGCACTGGCGTCGGGTCGCTGACGGGGTTGGTCTCGTCGAGCACATCGTTGCCCCCTGCGGGGCCTGTGTCGATCAGTGGTGCGTTCACGATCGGTAAGTTCGGCAGCGGCGTGGCACGAACGGGTACGACGGCCCGTTGCGGCATGCTCGTCCTCGGGCAGAACCCAACCGCGAGCGGCACGCTCAACGCCGCCAACCTTGATGTCCTCGGCCAAGCCGTGATCGGCATGCAAGGTCAGGGCGCGCTCACGCTCACCGGAACCATGTCGACCAGCGGCCCAGTGACCGTGGCCGAGCGTGGCCCTGATGTCGGCAGCCCAACGCTGCCCCTGTCGCGCGGCACGCTGGAGGTGAATGGCGGTTCGCTGCGGGCTGGCGGAACGATCACGCTTGGTCGCGATGGCGTTGGCACCACGATCGTGCGATCAGGCGGCTCGATCGAATCGACCACCTCGATCACCCGCAAGGGCGCCGACGATGTGATCACCGTCGAACTCGATGCGGTACCGGGCAGTTCATTCGCCTTCAGCGCACCTGCGATGACGATCACCCCTGAAGCGACCACGGTCGCCCTGCAGGTCGTTGGCACGCCGTCACCCGATGCTGTGTGGCGCATCGCGCAATCGTGGGGCGGCACTCTGCCGGCCTGCACCATCGCGGGCTCACCCGGCACTGGCCGAGAGTTCCACCTGGTGACTTGCGGCGGCGATCTGCTCCTGGCCACTACACCGATCGGTGCCGGCCCACCGGCGATCTGTGGCGATACTCCTGTAGCCATGTTCGTCCCCGACCAGATCAGCATCGAGACGCGCGGCTTCTCCAATGGCGGCATCGCCGTGGGCGATGGCTTCTACGCCGTCGGCTGCACGGGCACAGGCGGTGGCGTTGATGTGTATCGCTCGATCAACGGGGTCTGGTACCTCGAGACCACGCTTGTTTCGCCCGATGGCCGGCAGGTCGGCCTGGCGGTGGCCGCCGATGGCCAGCGCATCGCCACACGCACGGTGGACGGCGAGGATGTCGTCACCTTCGTGCGATCGGGCGGCATCTGGAACGCCGAGCAGGTCATCGATCTCGTGCCGGCAATCGGCACGCAGTCGCGCCGCAGCACGCTTGCACTCGATGGCGACACGCTGGTGATCGGCGAACCCAATGCTGCGGGCGGTTCGACCGGCACCGTGGTGAATGCGGGCCGTGTGGACGTGCTGCGACTGGTCAACGGCATCTGGACGAGCGAAGCCACACTCGTGCAGAACCCTGCGGTCAGCAACGGTCGGATCGGCCGCATCGTGCAGCTCTCGGGCGATCGACTCGCGGTCGGCAGCGGTTCGGCGTGGTCCACGATCTTCGAGCGCACGGGGTCGGTGTGGACTGAGATCACGGCGCTGCCCGCACCGACGACGATCAGCAGCTTCGCCATGCACGGTGATGTGGTGGCGTTCCCAGGGACGTCGCTCGCGGCCTGGAGCGCCACGGCCGATGGGCTGTGGCGCGAGGCCCTGACCGGCCCCGCGACCGGCAGCTGGATCGCCGCGGGTTCGGGCATGATCGCGCTGCCAACCTCGGCCCGGCTGCAGACCTTCGTGCGCGAGGGCAACGCGTGGCGCATGGGCCCCTCGCCCACGCTCTCGCGTGCGTCGACTGGGGTGGCCATTGGGGGCGCACTGACCGTCGTCGCGCACAGCGACGGTGCATCAATCATGGGCACGGCGCCTGCACCGACCTGTGCTGCTGACCTGACCGGCGATGGTCAAGTCAATGGTGCCGACCTGGGCCTGTTGATCGGCGCGTGGGAGCTCACGCCGCTGGGCGATCTCAATGGCGACGGCATCACCGATGGCGCCGACCTTGGCCTGATGCTGACGGCCTTTGGTGCCTGCGAACCGTGATTCGAGGGAAAGCATGAAACACAGCGGGCCCCGGAATCCGGGGCCCGCGAGGAGTGGCTTGGTCGTCGGCAGTTTGCCGACGCATGATCACCTCATCGATCACTTGAATGCTTCGAAGTCCTTGCCCAGCAGCGCGGCGCCGAACTTGAGCTTCATGACTTCGTCGGTGCCTTCGTAGATGCGGCACACGCGCACATCCTGCAGGTGGCGGAACGGGCGGTAGAGCTCGCTCCAGCCGCGGCCACCGAAGATCTGCACGGCGCGGTCGGCGGCTTCCCAGGCGGCGTTGCTCGCCCAGTACTTGGCCTGCGCCACGAGGAAGTCGGCCTTGCCGAGCAATTCCTTGCTGCCGGGGTTCTCGTCGCTGACCTGCTTGGCGATCGCGGCGCGCTCGATGACAGCGTCCGACGTGGCGCGCATGATCTCGATGCGGGCCAGGTGGTCCTGCACGAGCTGGTGCTTGCCGATCTCCTTGCCGTGCTGGTGGCGCTCCTTGCAGTAGCGGACGCATTCATCAAGAAGGTCCTCGATCGTGCCCAGGCAGCCCGCGGCCACGCTCAGGCGGCCCGAAACGAGCGTGTGCATGGCGATGCGGAAGCCTTCGCCTTCCTTGCCGAGCATGTTCCGGCCATCGACCGGATGATCGTTCATCTGGAACATGGCGGTGTCGCTCGTGTACATGCCGGGCTTCGAGTGCAGCTGCTCCTTCTCGAAGGTGTCACCCGCCGTGTCGACGATGATCGCGCTCATGCGACGGTCGTTGCCGGTTGCGCCCTCGGGGAACGCAAAGACGATGACCGCATCGGCGACTGAGCCGTTCGAGATCAGGTACTTGACCCCGTTCATGATGAGCTTGTCGCCCTCGCGGCGGTAGGTGCAGGTGCCTTCGAGCGGGTTCGAGCCGGCCTCGGGCTCGGTCAGGCCAAACGCCAGCGTGCACTCGCCGCGGCAGCTCTTGGGCAGGTAGCGCTGCTTCTGCTCCTCGGTGCCGTACTTCAGGATCGGGAACTGACCGATCGAGCAGTGGCCGCTGAAGAAGGTGCGAACCCCGGTGCCTTCCTTGTTGATGCGCACGAGCGCGCGCGTGTAGGTCAGGCTGTCGGCGCCGCGGCCGCCGTACTGCTTGGGCATGCTCATGCCGAGAAGGTTGTGCTTTTTCGCAAGGTCGCCAATGGCCGGGTTGAAGCGGCGCTCGAGGTACGCGATCTCCTCGATAGGGCGGATCTCCTGGCAGTAGGCCTCGACATCGGCCTCCAGCTTCGCCTTCTCGGCAGCAGTGAAGGTGGCGTTGGCGGTCGAGGCGGTGGCTTCGGTCATGATGGCTGGGTTCACGAGCTGGTCTCCTTGGAGGGCTCCCAAGTGTAGGCCAGCACTGACCGCACGCCGACGGGGAAACCGCCGCGAACGGATCCGGGGATGTCGATAAGCGGTGCCCCCGGCGCTGCGCCCGGGGCCGCCGCGACTCTGGGCGCCCCACCCGTGGAAACAATGACCGCTGCGACGCAGCGGCCGGCTCAGGGCGCCTTGGCGGGCGCGGCGTCGCCTGCGGGAGCCGGCTCGGGCTCCGACGTGGTCGAGGGCAGCGTCACGGTGAGTTCCGCCGGGTAGATGCCCTTCGGATCGCCGCGCTCGGCGAGCGTGGCCTCCATCACCTTGCGGTTGCGCGTGACGGAGCCGTCGTGCAGCACGGTCGTGGGCGTACGCACGATGACCGGCTGGTCGAGGTCGACCATGCTGTCGTCGAGCCGGATCGTGAGCTCACCGAGGTCGCGCCACGACTCGATCGTGATCGTGTTGGCGGCTCGGCTCGCGACAACGCGGCTGCCTGCCTTCGGCGCCTTGACCTTCAGCCAGTAGAAGCGGTCGTGCGTGACATCGTCCTGCAGCCAGACGATCTTCATCGGGCGATCGACGCGCGTGTGCTTGGACATCCAGACGATCCCCTCGGCATCGGCACGGTCCATCCAGTGGCCCTTGCCCTCGTGCACCTTCACGAAGTGCGGATAGCCACCGGGATCCTTGGCGGCAAGGTCGTCGAGCCGTGTCGACCACTCGCGCGCGATGCCGTTGCGATTGAAGTTGCCGTCGTTGCCGCCCATGTGCAGCGTGAACGCGAGGTTGCGCAGGCCATCGGGCTGCGTCTCGTTGGGATGGCCGGCCATCATGCCCGCGCCAGCGAACCAGTCAGCCATGCGCGGCGCAAGCTGGTAGGTGCCATCGCCGCCGGCGCTGTAGCCCGTGATGTAGACGCGATCAGGATCCACATCGTGCACCAAGATCATGTCGCGGATGAGCTTCGCGAAGAGCGCATCGATGTGGCCCTGATGCCACAGGTTCCACGTGTCGGTCGGTGCACGCGGGGCCACATACACGCCCTCGCCCGCCACGAAGCCCTCGCCCGGCATGTCATAGAGGCGCTTCTGGTTCTCCCACTGCTGGTCGTTGACCTCCTTGGGTGCGCCGCCACCGCCGTGCATGCTGATCCACAGGCTGCGGCCGCCCTCGGGCTTCGCGCCGTGGATCGCGAACCAGATCGGCATCGTGACGCCATCGGCCGTGATCGCGCCGGACTCGAGCTCCGCCTTCGCAGCCTTCGTGTTCTTGGCGGCGTAGGACTTCCACAGCGATCCCTTGAGCTTCTCGGCCGCGGACTTGGTCACGGCCTTGCCGGCGGGGCCCTTGGCAGAACGCTTGGGTTCGTCGCCAATCGCACCGGGCGCAGGCAGGCCGGCGGGCTTGAGCACGAAGCGCGCCGTGGTCGGGTCCTTCGCGGCGGTCATCGACATCGTCGCCTCGCCACCGTTGACCGAGACCATGACGGCAGTTCCCTCGGGCACGAGCACCGAGAAGTGGTCGTTGGCATCGAAGCGTTCGTCCTTGGTCGTGCCGCGACCGAACTCGCGACCCTTCGCATCGCTCACGACGACCGACTCGGCCGTGCGCTGATCGCCGCGAACCGCCGTGACATACACCCGCACCTGCCCCACCGGCACGGCCGTGCCCAGCGAGCGGTAGCGATCCGTCACGTCACGCGCACGCGAGATGGGGCCCGCTGCGTTCCACACCATCGGGAACGCCAGCGGCGATGCCTGCCACGTGACCGCGTAAATGCCATGCTTGGGATCGTCGCTGCGCTGCTCGGCCGCGCGCGCGGTGAACCAGCCCTGGTCGAGCGACTCGCCGGTCGCCTCGGCCGCGCCCGTGAAGCGCCACGCGCTGCCATCCCAGATCTCGACCCAGGAGTGGTTGCCCGAGCCGTCCATCCACATCGGCACCCCCACGAAACGCGCCGGAATCCCGACGCTGCGGCAGGCATCGACGAGCAGGATGCTGAGCCCGGTGCATGACGCGAGGCCGGTCTCCATCGACTCGGAGGGGCTCTGGTTCGCCTTGCGGCGCTTGGTCGAATACTGCACCTTCACGATCGGCCAGAGTCCGCGATTGATCGCGGTGGCTGCAGCAGCGAGTGAGGTGCGATCACCGACGAGCGGTTGGGCGATGGTGCGCAGCCGCTCGCGCCATGCCTCGCGTGATTCATCCACGCTTGCGTAGGGCAGGATGGCGTCACGGAAGATGTCCTCGCTGACCTTCGCGTGCCATGGTGCTGACTGCCACGCATCGAGGGCCTGCTGCGCATCGAGGGCGATGAACCTGCCCTTCACCGAGTGCAGGTCCGCTTCGGGCATATGCGCGATCAGCCACTCAAGATGCGGGCGCAGCGCAGGGCTGGCCTGCGAAAGAGCGGACTCAAGCTCGGCGCGATTGGCGCCGGAACGCTCAAGTGCCTGCGCGCAGCCAGGGGTGACGGAATCGGCGCCGACCGATGCATGCGTCGCAACGAAGGAAAGGGCCAGGATCACGCAGCGGGCCATCGAATGCATGCTTGCAGCGTAGCCGCGGCACTCAAGGCCACGATGGCGCATGCACACGGGGTCCGGGCCTGCGCCCGGAGCCACTGCAGGCCAGCCGAGAGCTCACTTCACCCGCGGATAGTCCGTGTAGCCCCGGTGATCGCCACCGTAGAACGTGGCCTGGTCCCATGGGGAAAGCTCCGCACCACGCTGCAGCCGCTCGACGAGATCGGGATTCGAGATGAACGGCTTGCCGAAGACGACCGCATCCGCGACGCCATCCGCAAGTTCGCGCTCGGCGGTCTCGCGGGTGTAGCCGCCACAGACCATGAACGGACCGCCGAACTCATTGCGCATGGCGCGCCAGAGCTCGCGGTGTGGGCTCTCGACGGTCTTCGAGGTGTGATCGTTGATGTGGACGAAGGCCACGCGTCGCGCCGCAAGATTGCGCATCAGCCGCAGCGAGAGCGGTTCCCACTCGGGATCCGGGCGCGGACCGATCCCCTGCCCATGCGGCGAGAGCCGGATGCCCGTACGGTCTGCGCCGATCATCCGCACGACCTCATCGACGACCTGCAGCACGAGACGGCACCGGTTCTCGATCGAGCCACCGAACGCATCATCGCGTGTATTGAGCACGCCATTCATGAACTGTTCGAGCAGGTAGCCGTTGGCAGCGTGGATCTCGACGCCATCGAACCCTGCATCGATGGCTTGTGTCGCTGCATGTCCGTAGGCCTGCGGCACCATCATCAACTCCTTCAATGTCAGTGCACGACACGGGGTGCAGCGCACGCGGCCGGGCTTGCCTTCGGCATCGAGCGCGAAGGTGTGTGCCTCGTGCTCGGTCGCCATGCTGCTCACGGGCACCATGCCTTCGGGAAGGACGCTGGCGTGCGAGACGCGACCTACATTCCAGAGCTGGCAGACGATGCGTCCGCCTGCGGCATGCACCGCATCGGTCACCTGTCGCCACGCGTCGCGCTGGGCCGCAGTGAAAATGCCCGGCGTCCACAGGTAGCCCTTGGCTTGCGGCTCGATCCAGGTGGCTTCGCTGATGATCAGGCCCGCGCTCGCGCGCTGGGCGTAGTACTCGGCCATCAGCGGCGTGGCTAGGTCGCCCGGCTGGGCCGCGCGGCAGCGCGTGAGCGGCGCCATGACGACGCGGTTGGGAAGCCTGAGGCGGCCGACGGGCAGCGGATCGAAGAGCGACGGCATGGGGCGGGAACGCTAACGCACGGTGGCGGCGGGCTCAAGTGAAGGGAGCGTGTCTCGCGTCACATGACTGCGCAAGGAACATCGGCGCGCAGCACGGCGGTGGGCTCGCCACGGCAGTTCCAAGTCGGTGGCATCACTTCGGAGTTGCGCTTGCGGGCTCACGCGGCTTGGCCGCGTCCGTCGTGGGCTCAGGCTCAACCGGCTTTGGCGCGCGTTCCCGCAACTGCACGATCACCGCGAGCTCATCCTGCAGTTCGACCTTGCGCTTGGTCCACGCATCGCCGGCGATGATCTGCCGCGCGAGCGCCGTGCCGAGCTGCTCTGCCGCGCGAACATCCGATGGATAGTTCACGCCGCCGAGCGTGCGTGCGAAGCCGACCTCGCGTGCCCGTTCCATCAGCGCATCCTTGCGATCCTCGAAGAGATTGGACAGCAGCGCTGCGAAGACGGTGGCACGAAGGGCCGGCCCGCAGGGATAGCCATTGGCCAGCGTGACCTTGCCGCTGACGGTGATCGCATCTTCGCGTGGCAGGCACGGCAGGATCAGAGGGTTTGCGTGCGGACGCTCCCGCTTGAAAGACTCGGGCAGATCCATCATCAGCAAACTCACATCGTTGCGGACCTCATTGAAGGTCCGGAAGATGATCGGGTACCAGGTGGGGTCAAGACGCGCATCGAGCGCTTCATCGAACCACGTCAGGTCGAAGCTCAGGCTGCGCCAGGCGCGCGACTCGTCTTCGCGCATGCGGCGGTCCTGCAGCCACAGCAGCGTCGCTTCGTCCTTTGCATGCTCAGCCGACGCCGGCTTGGGCGGCGCCTCGACGAGCGCCGTGAGATCGACCGATTCCGGGCAGAGGAACTTGCACTCGGACTGCTTGGGCTTGGCAGGTTCGCGAAGGGCTTCCTTCGAGGGCTCTTTGATGGATTCGCGAGACGAGTCCGTGGGGGGCGTCACCTGGGACGCGTCGAGCGCAGGTTGCTGCGGCGCGGGCGATGCGGCCGGAACCGCCACCTGCTTCGGCGCGGTGGCGGGTGCTTGGCAGCCGACGGCTGTACCGAGCAGGATCGCGAGGAAGGTCGATTGCATCGGTGCACCGTAACCAACGACGGCCGAACGCGCCACGCACGATCCGCAGGCCACGCGTGCCGGGAATCGAGGCCTTCGCCGTTGGACCCGGGCCACCTTGGGGGCACATTCCGACCATCCAGGAGCCACCATGATCACCGCCGCCCTCGTCGTCCACGCACTCGCAGCCTCGACCATGGCTGCTCCCCCCGCCAACGATGCGTGCGTGAGTGCTGAGCCGATCGCCGGTCTCGGATCGTTCACCTTCACCAGCGTGGAAGCCACGACCGATGGCCCCCTGCATGCCCAGTGCAACTTCTTCAACCAGTCGCAGGTGTGGAAGGACATCTGGTTCTGCTGGACGCCGGCGGCCACCGGACTGGTGACCATCGCGACCTGCGGCGGTGCAACCTGGGATACGAAGCTTGCCGTCTACGCGGGCTGCGACTGCGGCGCCACCGCGACATCGATCCTCGGCTGCAGCGACGACACCTGCGGCGCCCAGTCGCGCGTGACCATCGCGGCGACTGCCGGCCAGCAGTACCTGGTGCGCATCGGCGGCTATGGCTCGAGCGAGACCGGCGCTGCCAGCGGTGCCGGCACGCTCACCATTGCCGATGGTGCGCTCTTCGAGGTGACTCACCCCGATACCGGTACGCGGTACGTGGCGTACGCAGCCGCCACGTGGGCAGCAGCGGAAGCCACCGCCGTGCAGCTTGGCGGCCACCTTGTGTCGATCCAGGATGCCGAGGAGAACGAGTGGGTGCGTGCGAACGTGGCCAACTTCGGTGGCGTGGACCGCCGGCTTTGGATCGGCTTCAGCGATGTCCAGGTCGAAGGACAGTTCGCCTGGACGGATGGAGCATCGACCAACTACACCAATTGGAACCCGGGCGAACCCAACAACAGCGGCGGCACCGAGGACTTCACGGAACTTCTAGGGTCGAATGGCCGTTGGAACGATCAGGACGCCGACGGCAACGGACAGCAGATCGGTGTCGCGGAACTGGGCGAGGCGACTCCCGCCTGCGCGCCTGATCTCGATCGTGATGGCTTCGTCGGCGGGGCGGATCTCGGCATCCTGCTGACTGCCTGGGGCACCGCGGACGCAGCATCGGACTTGGATGACGATGGCACTGTCGGTGGCGCCGA
>Ga0194116_10005968_pt1 | contig 13170 bp, 9 predicted proteins | sample TA2MahsurfametaG_4_FD_148617 | JGI IMG/M metagenome (GOLD analysis project Ga0194116, IMG submission 148617) | Freshwater microbial communities from Lake Tanganyika, Tanzania - TA2015008 Mahale S9 surface | ecosystem: Environmental > Aquatic > Freshwater > Lake | place: Tanzania: Lake Tanganyika... | reverse complement strand
GCAGGCTGGAAAGCAGCCCACCGGTCGGCCCGTATTGCAGCCGCACCTCAATGCCGAACTCCGCGCGGTACTTCGCGGCCACGGCCTCGACCGGCTGCTTCAACCCGGCGGCGCAATACACCGTGAGCGCCGTGGCAGACGCTGAACCAGTCGGCGCGGAGCCACGCTTTTGGAGCACCGCAAGCGCCGCAAGCAAGGCGGCGAGAGCGAGGAGCATAGCGGCGAGGGGTTTCATCGGCGGCGGGAAGTTAATTTCGGCGGGTGAACAGGAACAGCCCGATGGCTGCGCACGCGACTGCTCCGAGCCAGAGCGATGCCTTGAAGTTCGCTTCGGGTGCCTTGGCAGATTCCGGCTTTGGGCTGCTGCCAATAGTCACCGTTTCAGCCACGTCATTGGATTTGGACGAAGTCACGACGGCCTTTGTTGATGCGGTGTCAGGCGTGCCTTTGGTCTTTAGCGCAGCCCCCTGCAATTCCTGGTCCCAGTTCACATTCATCAGCAAATCCCAACCGGGGTTTTGGCGTTTAACCTGACATGAGCATGCACCGAGAAGGAAGAGGCAGGCTTCTTCGATTTCCGCGTCGCCAAAGTCGGCGGCAGGCCACGCGCCAAGGACGCGGCCGCGCCCAAAAACGGCAGCCAGCCACGAACCCGTGGCGAGTTCGGCGGCGGGTTTGGGGCCGGCGAGCATTTTTAGGAAGGCAGCTTCCGTAGGCGTGCCAGGGACGCGCAGCAGCGAGAACTTCACGCGCAGCACAGGGCCGGGGCCAAGCTTGCTGGTCGGGTCGTTCGGGTCAATGCGCGGGAGAATGGCAACTTGTTCGAGGTATCGCAGCCGCTTCTCAACGCGGGCGGCAATGGCATCGTCCTCCGCCTTGTTGCCCGACTCCGCGAGCACCCACACGACAGATTCGCCAGCGAGAACGCGCCCGACGATTTCCTTGCGCGCGGGTGAATCCGTGAGCACCGCTAGACTCGCGGGCGTGAGCGTGCCGGACCAGACGACGGGCGCGCCGGCTTGCTCGTGATGCGGACGGAGCAGGCGTGCGGGGCCGGAGCCGGGCTTGGCTTCGAGATTTACCGGCGAATCAGTGCCGAGCGTGCGGAAGAAGTTGGCGAGTTTCGGGTCGCTCAGCGCGCTGGCAGGGAACTCCAAGCGATAGGCGTCTGCCTGCCAGCGGTCGAGCGCGTAGCGGAAGACCGGCACGGTACAGCACTCGGCGGCGTGGGCGAAGGTGAGCGAGGCGAGGAGAAGGCAACCGAACCAATGATGGACGGCGTGTCCGGCAACCGACGATGTCCTCAGTTGTAAGGCAGCGTGGCGCTTCACTTCCCGCCGCAGTCCGAGCCGCTGTAAGCCTGCGCAAGACGTGTTCTCTGCTGGCATGGGTGATTGATTCGTCATTTTGACTCGGCCGGTTTCGGCTTCGGGGCGGGCGGCAGCTTCGGCGGTTCCCCGCCGGCGAGCGGGCCGTGGGCGAAGAACTTGGCCTGTCATTCCTTCTCGTTAGGCACTCGTAGTGATCTGGTCACGACCGAACACAAATTAGATTGTAATTATGACGTGTTTTGGTTGAGAAAAAATCGCCGCCGAACTCAGTAGCCAACCAAGTAGATAGACTGCTCATTTCACTTTCCCAAAACACCGCACCACGCCATCGAGGCTCGACACATACAGCCGGCCTTGCGCTACGGCCATGCCGTCCCAGACGGGCGGGCTGGCGAGGTCGAGGCCGGTGCTCTGGTTGCCGTTGTCCACGGCCACGGCCCAGAGCTTGGCTCCGCGCTTGCCTTCGAGGGCGTCGTCCTGCTCCTGGAGCTGCTGGAGGATGCTCTTATCCTTCGCGGCGAGGCGTTCGAAGGCATACTCCTCATCCACCAAATCCTCCGCGCCGCTCACGATGAGCGAGTTGCCGGCCTTCGCCATCGCACGCGTGATGATAGGCACGTAGCGCTGCCAGTCGTTGGCAACGAAAGAGCCCTTCTGCGGCGGTGCGGGCTGACCGGGCTGAGCGGGGTTTACCGGAGCAGGTGTCGTCGCCGCAGCTTTCGCGGCCTGCTTGGCGGCTTTGCCCTTCCCGGCAATTTGCGCGGGCGCACCGGGCGCGCGACGGAACCACAGCGCGGCTCCGCTGCGGCCTTTGCCAGTCTCAATGCCGGGGCCAGAGACGCCATGGTTCGTGCCGGCCTCGTCGCGAGCGTCGCCTTTATCGAAGGAGGAAAACTGCGCAAGCGACTTGTCCGGCTTGGCGGTCGGGTCAGCGAGGCGGGCCTGAATTTCCGTGCCGGTCAGCGCGCGGGTGTAAATTGCGAACTGATCCATCATACCAGTGTAGCTGGCGTCCAGCGTCTCCCCGGTCAGGTTGTTGTCCCCGTCGCCGCCGAGCTTGAGCGGTTGCTTGGGTTGGGCGGCGACAAAGTCGCTCTTCGCCTGCGCGACGATTTGCCCATCGAGGTAAAGCTTCATCGTTTTGTCGGGTTCGAGCACGCCGACGATGTGGTGCCAGCCTTCGAGCAACGGCGCGGGCGCGTTGGCGCGGGCGCGGGTGGAATTGCTGTTGATGACGAAGCCAACCTTGCCTTGCTCGATGACCAGCCCCGCGCCGTTCTGCGGGCCGCCGTGGCTGATGAGCACGCCGTCCTTGCCGTCGGGCAACGCCCAAATTTCCAGCGTGAAGGGCTTGCCCGCGATGTTGTTCTTCTCGATTTGCGGATAGGAAACGACGAGCGGTGTCGCGCCAGCGGCGGGCGCAGGCGCGTTCTTCGCAGCCTGTTTCGCGGCCTGCTTGCCGGCCTTCGTGGCAAGGCTCGCATCCACGGCCACATCGGGCGCGTCCTTGGGCATCTTCATAAGCTGATGCTCCATCGTGGTGGTCCACTTGAAATACTGGGCCTCGCGCCCGTAGCCATAAACGTTCTTGTCGTCGTGGACGATGATGCGGCCCGACGGCGTGTATTTGCCGGCCTGGTAGTAGCCGTTGTGTCCGCCGGCAAAGCTCTTGCCGTAAACCCAGTAGCTGCGATGGAACCACGAATCGTCGAGGAAGCCCATGGGCGCGAAGAGGTGCGCGCCCTCGCCCTTCTGCGCCGCGCCCTGCTCAATGGCATTGTTGCTCACCGGACCGATTTCCACGCGCTTGCCGTCCGAGGCAATCTTCTGCGTGCGCAGATAAGTCCATTTGCCGTCGCTGCTGAGAATGTCATTCAAGCCCACGGGCATTTGCAGGGTCTTGTGGCGGTCGTTGAAGTCTTTGCCTGTTTCCGGGTCAACGTGGTTGTAAGTCTGCTCGGCGAGCAGCTTGCCGGTCGCGGCGTCGAGGCGCACGAAGCGCAGGCCGTTGTCGAGGAATACGCTGCGGCCCGCGACAAAGCTGACTTTGCCGTCTTCGACGAGCACGCTGCCGTGGACCGGCCACACGCTCTCGACCTGTTCCAACGCGGCGTGGCGGCGGTCGCCAGGCGCGCCGTGATACTTCCAAACCAACGCGCCATCGCTGGCACGAAGGCAATAGACCACGCCGTCCTTGCCACCGAAAAACACGCGGCCCTTCCAAAATGTCGGTGGCGAGTCCACGCGGCCGCCTGCAATAAAATGCCATAGCTGCCGGCCCGTGGCGTGGTCGAGCGCGTGAACCGTGTGCGCGTCCACTTGCGCGACGAACACCTTGCCGCCCGCGATGGTCAGCGCGGATAGCGGACCGCCGAGCTTCACTTCCCAAGCCTTGCCGAGGTCGGGCAGGAGCGGCTGGTCGGAGTTGCCGCTACGCTTCGTGTCGTGGCGGTAAGTAGGCCAGTCCTTCGCGTCTGCGTCCGCACCGAGCGAATCGTTGAAGGCCGGGCCTTTGACGAGCCGCGTGGCTTCCGCGCGAATTGGATGCGGCGACCCTTGGCCACCGGCCATCGCATTGAGACCGTCGAGCTTCGCCTCCGGATAGCACGCGCAGTTGTGCGGGCCGGCGTAGGTGAGGCCATTCGCCGGCATCACGCCGTAGAGGCACGCGCCGCGCACCCAGTGGTTCAAGTCCCAGTGCTCCTTTGCGTGGTCCACAAACTCGATGCCTGTGCGCGAGGGAATCAGGAACTTCTCTGTCGCCTTCGCGATGTAGCACCGGTGGTGGAACCAGTAGGTTCCGTCCGGCACGTTCGGCGAGAACTGCTTTTTCACCGCGCCAGTGCGCAGGTCGCGCCCCTTAAACTCGCCTTTCTGATTGCCGGCGAGCGTGCCCGCATTCCACACGAGGCCGCCCGCGACAATTAAATCCTCCGGCGAGCGGTAGCCGGATTTCTCGTGCGTGTCCTGCCAGAGCGTCTTGCCCGTGGCCGCGTCCACCCCGCGCTGCGCGCCATCGCCGCCCGCGTAAAGCACCGTGTCACCGGCGAGCAGCACGCGCGGCGTATAGTTGAACTCGAAGAGCGTGCGCTTGCTGGCTTTCTCGCTTGCCCACTGCTGCGCGCCGGTCTTGGGGTCGAGCGACACAATCGAATCACCGTCGTGATAGACCAGCCGCGTGCCGTCACAAGCGAGCGTGATGGGTGCGACTTGTTGGTCGGCCTTGCGCCAAAACAGCTTGCCAGTTTTCGCATCGAACGCCGCGAGGTCGCGTGGTTTTTTGTCCCAGTTGTATTCCGTCTCGACGCGTTTTTGGTCGCTCTGCTGCTTGACGGCAAATTCCTCGAGCACCCACGGACGCGGGTTGATGAGCGCATAAATCACGCCGTTCGCCTGCACAAATTCCTCCGCGCCCCGCGAGCCTTCGCAGGTGAAGAGCGTCTGGCCCGTCGCGCCGTCCAGACAACTGATGGGCGCTTCGATGCCCAGCGTGGCGAACACGCGCTCGCCGTCCGCAACGAGCCGGCGCGTGAGCTGCGTGGGGCCGGACTTAAGCGGCCAAAGATGAGTGTTCCACGACGCGATGGGCAGCTTCCAGAGCGGCGTGCCGTTGAATGCATCACGCGCGATGAGGTGCCACTTGGCCGGCAGCAGGATGGAGATGCGCGAGCCTTCGTCCATGATGTAGAAGAGCCGGCCGCCCGAGGAAACCTGCGCGCTGAGGCTGCTCATGCGGTCATGATGGCGCGACCAGCGCGGCGAGCCGACCCACTGCAGCCGTTCCGGCGGCGCGACAAATGTATCCTTCGAGGTCGTGTTGCCCTTCGCGTCGTAGAAGTAATGCGTCCAGTCATCGAAGCCGGGGTCCTTGGGCTTCACCGTCTTCTGCCACTGGCCAGCGGACTTGGTGAGGAGGACCCCGTTTGGCACCAGCACGCGCAACGCCTCCGCGCGCGGCACGCTGCCGAGGTTTTCAGCGACAAGCAGGTTCACGAGGTTGTCAATGAATGGCAACTGCGCACCAGTGAGTTGCTCGACGCTTACGGGGCCGTATTTGCCCGCCGCGAAAATCGCCTCGCGTGCCGCCGTGACCTTCGCTGCGTCTGCATCCAGCGCGACGACTTGGTAGCTGTTGTTCACCCGCAGCGCGCTGGTCAACGCGGCCTCGCCGAGGCCGAGCTGGACGACGAGGCCGCCCTTAATACCGGAAGCCTGTAGAATTTGCTGTGCATCATTGCCAGGAGCGGCGGATAGCTCGCTCAAACCGTTTTGCAATACCAAGGCAACGAAGACAGGGACGAGACAGGTGCGAATGTTCATAGCAGAAAGTCCTTACAAAATGACAGAGACTGGAACCGATGCAATAAAGCAAAACTGCTTGGCTTTTCACATTGCAAACGCGCTGTCGTGCACCCGGGATGAGGCCCCAGTTATTCTAGGACCAGCAATGCTTATCCGAAGCTGAGATTACTTTTTCAGCAACGCGAATTCCATGCTGTCCACCAGCGCCTGGAGGCTCGCCTCGATGATATTCTCGCTCACGCCCACGGTGCCCCACTCCCGCTTGCCATCAGTGCTAGTGATGAGCACACGGGTCTTGGCCGCCGTGCCAGCCACGCCGTCGAGGATGCGCACCTTGTAGTCTGTTAGCGTGACCTTCTTGAGCTGCGGAAAAGATTTGGCTAGTGCCCGGCGTAACGCGCCGTCGAGCGCGTTCACCGGACCATCGCCCTCGGCGACTTCGTGATGCACTTCGTCTTCGACGCGCACTTTCACCGTCGCTTCGTTCGTTGAAGTCTTTCGGTTACCGCGCATGGAGACATGGAAATCGTCCACGGTGAAGAGCAGTTCCGGATTGTGATCAAGGATGCCGCGGATGAGCAAAAAGAGCGACGCCTCGGCGGCCTCAAATTCGTAGCCAGCTCCTTCCATCGCCTTCACTTTGGCGGTGATTTCGCGTGTCTCGGGCGCGTCGGGCGGGAGCTTGAAGCCCAATTCCGCCGCTTTTAGCAGGATGTTGGTGCGACCGGACATGTCGCTAACCAGCACGCGGCGAAAGTTCCCGACAGCCGCCGGGTTGATGTGCTCGTAGCTGCGGGCCACGCGGTCAATGGCGTGTACGTGCATACCGCCCTTGTGTGCGAACGCGGTCTGGCCAACCCAAGGGGCACGTGAGTCGTGGCGCAGGTTAGCGACCTCGTCCACGTATTCGGAGAGTTCCTTGAGCTTGGGCAAGGACTTGGGCGGCAGGCAGCGCAGGCCGAGCTTCAACTCCAGCGTGGGCATCACACTGATGAGGTTGCAGTTCCCGGTGCGTTCGCCGATGCCATTGATGGTGCCCTGCACCTGCGTGGCTCCGGCCTCGATGGCAGCGATAGCGTTGGCGACGCCGAAGCCGCAGTCGTCGTGCGTGTGGATACCGATGGAGCAGTTCAGCTTAGACTTCGCTAACGCAGTCACACGGGCGATTTCCTTCGGCAGCCGACCGCCGTTGGTGTCGCACAACACGATGCAATCCGCGCCGGCTTTCTCCGCCGCCTGCCACGTGGCTAAAGCGTATTCCGGCTCGTCGGCAAAGCCGTCGAAGCTGTGTTCCGCATCGTAGATGACTTTCTTCCCGTGGTCCTTCAGGTAACGGATTGTGTCGCCGATCATGCCGAGGTTCTCGTCTGGCTTGGCGCGCAATACCTCCGTCACGTGCAACAGCCAAGTCTTACCCACGATGGTGACGACCGGCGTGCGGGCATCGAGGATGTTCCGCATCAGCTCGTCACTCTCCACCGCCACGCCCTTGCGACGGGTCATGCTAAAGGCGGAAATCTTCGCGTTGCGCCATTTGCGGCGGGCGGCCTGCTTGAAGAACTCCATGTCCTTCGGGTTGCTGCCCGGCCAGCCGCCCTCGATGTAGTGAATCCCAAAGGTGTCAATGCGCTCGGCAATGCGGAGCTTGTCCGCGACCGAGAAGTTGACGCCTTCACCCTGCGAGCCGTCGCGCAGGGTCGTATCGTAAATTTCGACTGCTGGTTTCATCACATCCCCGCCGTGGCGGGAGCGTGCTTTGTACGGGAAGGCGGGGGCGTAGGCAAATCCCAAAAGACTACGAGTCTCTTGATATGCTGGCCGAGGATTTAGGTGCTCTGGCTTGTGGCCAGAGCGAAGCGGCTCCGGGAGCGTCTGAGCTAGTCCACAAACCGTTTGGTCAGCTGGCCGTAGGCATCTACCCGCCGATCTCGGAGGAAGGGCCAATGCGTGCGGGTCACATCCACCTTCGCAAGGTCCACAGGGACAAGGAGATTCTCTTCCCGGTTCATGCTAGCCTTGGCAAGTATTTGACCGCTTGTGCCCGCGACGAAGCTCTGCCCCCAGAACTCGATGCCATCACCGCCGATGGGCGTCTCCAAGCCGATACGATTCGTGACGGCGACGTAACACCCATTCGCGACGGCATGGCTGCGCTGAATAGTCTCCCACGCGCCGTGTTGGTTAACGCCATATTCCGCCTTTTCGCTGGGGTGCCAACCAATTGCGGTGGGGTAAAACAAGATTTCTGCACCCTGCATCGCGGTCAGCCGCGCACCCTCGGGATACCATTGGTCCCAGCAAATCAACACGCCAATTTTCGCGTGGCGAGTGCGCCAGGCCTTGAAGCCAAGGTCGCCAGGAGTGAAGTAGAATTTTTCGTAATAAAGCGGGTCGTCCGGGATGTGCATCTTACGATAGATGCCCAACAGCGAACCATCGGCGTCAATGATCGCCGCCGTGTTATGATAGAGGCCGGAGGCGCGCTTTTCGAAAAGCGAAGCGATGATGACGACCTTATGTTTCCTAGCCAGTTTGCAGAAGGCGTCCGTACTTGGGCCGGGGATGGCCTCGGCGAGTTTGAAGTTAGCGTGATCTTCGTTCTGGCAAAAATACTGCGAGCGAAAAAGCTCCTGCGTGCTGATAATTTGCGCGCCAGCCTTAGCACAACGCTCTACCTGCGCGAGGGTTTTCGTGAGGTTGTCCGCCGGGTTCGCGGAGCAACTGGTCTGGATGAGACCGAGCGTGACGGTCGAGGCAGTGCGCTTCATGCCAGCAAATTAGACTGGACGTGCTACGCGCTCGATGCGCTGCGTCTTGCCCTTGGCTTCCTGGATCTGCTTGTAATCCACCTGTCCATAGAGTTGGCGGATGAAGCGACCCATCGTTTCGTTGGTTGGTCCATAGCCAGCATGGTAAATGTAATGCTCCAAGTCATGTAACACCTCGTCGGCGTTCGGGTAACGGCGGGCAAGGTCGCGTTCCAAGCACTTTTGCAGTACCTTGTTAAGTGGCTCGTCAATGCGGGAATCCAGCGTCCTGAAGTCGGGAATTGCCATGGCCTGCACCCGGTCGCGCGACTCGCTCATACTCGCGCCCTTGAAAACGTTATACCCGAGGAGCATCTGCGCCAGCACGATGCCCAGGGAAAAAACGTCCGATCGCTTATCGGTAATCTGAAAATTCGACTGCTCGGGACTCATGTAATCCACCTTACCGGCGACCACCTCACCCTCTTGATCCTGCAAAAGCCCGCGTGCTTTTGCGATGCCAAAGTCGGTCACTTTTACGTCGCCCTCAAACGCGATCATCACATTTTTCAAGTTCACGTCGCGATGCACGATGCTCAAGGTCTTGCCATCCTTGTCGGTCTTGGCATGGGCGTAGGCGAGACCACGCGCGATGCGGCTAGCAATGAACACCGCCAGCTCCTTGGGCAACTGCCGTTTCTGTTCCAGACACTTTTGCAGGAATTGCTCGACGTTGGCACCGCGAATCAATTCCATCGCAATGAAGAACATTCCATCCGTCTCGCCCAAATGGTAAGTCTGGACAATGTTGGTGTGGATAAGGTCAGCCACGAGCTTGGCCTCGCCGATGAAATTCTCGATGAACAGCTTTTGATTCGCGTAACTCTGGCGAATTACCTTGATGGCCACGCGCTTAATAAAGCCGCTAGCGCCGTGCTGCTCTGCTTCATAAACCACGCCCATACCACCCTCAAAGATCTTATTTACAATCTTGTAGCGAACCGAGCATTGAATACTGAAGAGGCCAATCACGGGAAGACGACACTGAAATTCAGCCTTCCCGTCAAGCTTCGACCCATCGGCTATGGGTGTTTGCGCCTACGAAAAACACACAGAGGGAAAGACTAACGCTGACGCCTATCATCAAAGTAGCTAGCGCGCTGGCTCTAAAGCAACTTTGCTAGCCAGCTTCAAAAGCTCCAGTCCGATTTTATCCACGTCAAACTTGCCCACCATCGCATCGCCATGGTTCGAGAGCACGACCACGCCAATTTGGTGCACCCGGTTAAAGGCAATGAAGCTCACGTAGCCGCCCGTCCCGCCGTTGTGCCAGTAGAGTTCCAACCCCGTCTGAAAGTCTCGCTGCCGCTGCCAGCCCAGTGGCAGGTCCCCCGCTTCGCCCACTTTGTGAAGCTTTCGAGCCCGGCTTAAGGAACGACCAACCGGCGTGTCCAAGTCAGCCAAGTTCGCCTCGATGAAGGTCAACAGATCTTCCGCGTTCGAGCGAAACGCCCCCGCAGGTGCGAACACGTCGAAATCCCAGCTTGGCACCACCTCGCTCTTCGATGAATGCCCCAGCGCCAGCCGCATGCGCTGCTCGTGGGCCAAGCGAATGGCCGTGTTTGTCATGCCCAGCGGCTCCAGCAACAAGCCCCGCACCAACTCCTCATAAGTTTTTTCCGCTTGGAGCGTAAGCACATGGCCTAGCAGGGCGAAGCCAAGGTTGGAGTAGTCGTTTAACCGCCCCGGTGGGTTGTTGACTTTAGCACCTGCCAAGAACTGGTGTAGTTCCTCGGCACGATACTTCACGTAAGGATTGGGGAGATTCGCTGCCGAAGTGTCGAGGTTGCTTGGTAAGCGCGGCAGGCCCGAAGTATGTGTGGCGAGATGCAGCAACGTGACTGGCCCTAGGGACTTTGCCAAGGCGACCTTCTCCGGCAGTAACGCGCGCAATGTGTCGGTTAGCTTCACTTTGCCGTCGAGTTCCAACCGCGCGAGGGCCAGAGCTGTGAAAACCTTCGTAACCGAACCGATTTCAAAGAGGGTCTGCGCGTCCGGCGGCACGGGGTTTGTCGGGCTTGCTTGACCGAAACCCAGCACGACGCGCTGACCGCGCTGAGTCAGGCCGATGACAAGCGCCCCGTTTTTTCGATCGACGATGTAGCCGTCCCCCATTTTAGCCGCGCGCTGGCGTAGGTCGCGCGTATCCGTTAGCCGGTCGTACTTCCGCCTCTCCTGCGTGACATAGGTGAGCAAGCCGCCGAGGAGAACCGCCAGAAGTATCAACACGCCGCTGCTCACCTTGAGGGTGAGCCAAAAGAATCTGCGTGAGGAATCCGCTTGCATCAGCGGCGATGCAACCTAAGGAAGCCACATCGCTCAAGGGAATAGTGCGGAATGCGATGCTTCGGCTCCCGCATCCCCCGCCGGTTAAGCCAATAATTTGTGGATTAACTCCCCGTGCACGTCCGTGAGCCGGTAGTCGCGGCCTTGAAAACGGAAAGTGAGCTTAAGGTGATCGAGGCCGAGCAAGTGCAGAATCGTAGCATGCAGGTCGTGGACATGGCAGCGATCGCGTGCGACACCGAAGCCGAGTTCGTCCGTCTCGCCGATGGTCTGGCCGCCCTTGATGCCACCGCCAGCGAACCACATTGAGAACGCGTCGATGTGATGGTTGCGCCCGGTCTTGTCGCGGTTTTCGCCCATTGGCGTGCGACCAAACTCGCCGCCCCAGATGACCAACGTGTCCTCCAGCAGGCCGCGCGCTTTCAAGTCTTTAACCAATGCGCCGCAGGCTTGGTCCACATCCTTGACCACTTTGGGAAAATCGTCTTCCAACGTCTCACCCGGACCACCGTGGCTATCCCAGTTCGTGTGATAAAGCTGTACGAAGCGCGTGCCGCGCTCAATGAGCCGCCGCGCTAACAAGCAGTTCCGCGCGAAGGACGGCTTAGCCGGGTCCACGCCGTAAAGGTCAAGCGTCGCCTTGCTTTCGCCGGAAATATCAATGAGCTCCGGCGCGCTCGACTGCATCCGATACGCCATTTCATAGGCGGAGATGCGCGTGTTGATTTCGTCGTCGCCGGTCGCGACAAGGCGCTGGAGGTTCAAGTCGCGCACTGCGTCGAGCGTGCGGCGCTGGCGGTCGGCGGTAATGCCAGATGGACTCGTGAGATTCAAAATCGGCTCGCCCTGCCCGCGCAGCGGCACGCCTTGAAACGTCGTCGGGAGAAAGCCACTGCCCCAGTTGACTGCGCCGCCGCGTGGGCCACGCGGGCCGCTCTGCAGCACCACGAAGCCGGGCAAATCATTCGCCTCGCTGCCGATGCCATAGGTCGCCCACGCGCCGAGGCTGGGCCGACCGAACTGCCCCGAGCCGGTGTTCATGAAGAGCTTGGCCGGGGCGTGATTGAAGAGATTCGTCGCGCAGGTCGTGACCACCGCGATGTCGTCCGCGACGCCGCTGGTGTATGGCAGCATGTCGCTGATCCAAGTGCCCGCCTGCCCGCGCCGCTCGAAGTGTTTGCGCGTGCCGAGGCACTTCACCCCGTGGCTGCTGCCCATGAACGCGAAGCGCTTGCCCTCAATGTAACTCTGCGGAATCGGCTGGCCGTTTAACTCAACGAGCTTGGGTTTGTAATCGAACAACTCCAACTGGCTAGGCCCGCCGGCCATGAACAGGTAGATGACGCGCTTGGCCTTGGGCTCCCCGTGCCCCCCCTTCGGGGCGAACGGATTAACCAAAGTCGGCGCGACGGCTTTCGACTTGTCCGCCATTAGCGACGCCAGCGCGATGGAACCTAGGCCCATGCCGCAGCGACTGAAGAATTGGCGGCGGGTCGTCGCCAACAAAGGATTTTGCAACTCGGAGTTCATGTCAGAAAAAGCTGCCGAAGACCGACGGAATCTCCCGCGCGGCGGCGCGCAGGCTGGTGTTTTGCGTTCGCAACCGGGCGTCGAGTTCCACGTCGGATTCGGTCGAAGTCAGCAAGTCCTCCACCAACGTCCGCCGCTCGGCGAAGCGTTCATGGTGCGGGTGGCGCTCATCCAGCCAGTGCGACAAGAGCCGCGCCCGCATGTCCGGCAAGCGCCACATCATGCGGCCATAGACCAGCCGAGCGATGTCGTCCGGGTTGGCATACGGGCCCCACGGGTCGGGACGGTTGGTGACGCTCTCAATCATCATGGGTCAGCTTATCAGGCCGAGTGCCCTCGCCCAAGTCTCATGGGCACGGTCACGCGGTTCATTGCGCTTCCGTTTGGGCACCAGCACATCCTCCGGCGACGGCACAGTCACGGCAAGTCGTCCGTATTGTTTAGTGGACGCTCGGTCGGGCCACCCGGTGGGAAACTCCTTAAGCACCCAATCCGGCATCAGGTTCACATGCCAGCCGTGCGTTCGCTCAAAGTCGCTGCCGATGACTGCCGCGTAGCACGCCAGGGCGACTTCGTCGGAGTCGGTAATAGGGTCAACGTCCATGCTGTTTTCAGGCAGCGGGTCGTTCCGCCCGCGCTGCGCGGCGTGCCAGAGCAACGCGCCTGAGCCGATGAGTGTCATTGACGCCGGAGCCTTGATTTGACCGGACAACTCCTGAAGCCAGTCCTCCACTTGCTGCGGATATTTTAGTTCGCGACGCGGCATTTCGCATCATTCCCTCGTGATGGTTTCATCCAAGTTCAACAGCACCCGCGCCACCGTCGTCCATGCGGCGAAGTGCTTTGGCTCCACGCCGGCGGGGGCTTTTACGGCTTTCGCTTCGGCCTCGGTCACGGCGGCGAATTCGCCTTTG
>Ga0194116_10005967_pt1 | contig 13174 bp, 10 predicted proteins | sample TA2MahsurfametaG_4_FD_148617 | JGI IMG/M metagenome (GOLD analysis project Ga0194116, IMG submission 148617) | Freshwater microbial communities from Lake Tanganyika, Tanzania - TA2015008 Mahale S9 surface | ecosystem: Environmental > Aquatic > Freshwater > Lake | place: Tanzania: Lake... | reverse complement strand
CCCAATCCCCAATCCCCAATCCCCAATCCCCAATCCCCAATCCCCAAAAATCTATTTTAACTCTATTATTTTTTCAAGCATTTAGAAATATTAATATTTGAATTTTAATGATTGACAAAAACATATTGAGTGTAGTATTTATTAAATAATATTAATTATCATAATATGCATAAAATATAAAATCTAAATAAAAATTATTTTTTATGGATTGGTCCTATTTTGAAAATGGGCTATTTAAAAATTATAGCAATAATTGTTTCGATAATAACTTAGATAATAAAAGAGAAGATAGAGATTTCTTAGAAGAAAACAATAATTTAATGAACGATTTTGAAATAAAACATGATGAATTTATACTAGATAAATCACTTCGAAAAAATAGTAATAATACTAAAAATAAAGGAGATTTTAAATTAAATTTGGAAAATTATTATCAAGTTTTTTCTGAATCAAAAATTTCAGAAGCTGGAACACAAATCTGTGAATTTTCAAATAAACAATTTCAAAAAGATAATGGTATATATATATTCTTTTGATTTTTGAATGACAATTAGAATTTTCCTATTATTTAATTTTTTATTACCTTTTAGGCTTTAGTCAATTGAAAAATGAAGATTTAAAATCCGATAAATTATCAAACAAACAAACAGAATATTCTTCTTCTCCTTTCATCGGAAACCAAACTAGTACAAACAATAACTCACATTTAGATGATTCTAAAAGCCATTCAAGTGAAAGTGCCTCTGATTCAATTAAAAAAAGAAATTTGAATTGTAATAATAAAATGGCTGAAGAAAATGAGAACAACAAATTTAATTTTGAAAATATCAGTATGAAAAATAATAATTATACTGAATACAATGAGGAGGAAAATAATCAAATCAATCATAAAAATAAAAACAACAATAAATTATGTCTAAAAGATTTACATTTGTTTCCTAGCCAACAGATAATTCAAGATGAATTTTATGCATCGAATAGATTGACTGTGAATAATCTTATGCTAACTAATCAAAAGTATATCCTTTTGAATCAAGATAACATTTCTATATCAGAAAAAATGAAAGCAAAGATACAGAAGACTAAAGATCTTTTAGAGAAAAGACAATATAAAGTAATTGAAAATACAAATATGAATGAATATTTTATTGCTGATGGAAAAAAATTCCAATATAACTTGGAATCTGCATATCAATTTTCAGAATTGAAAAACAATAACATAAGCAAGAAAAACAATTGTCCTGATTGTATTAACGTAATGAATAGAATTAATTATATTAATAAAAATCAAAATAATTCAAATGAAAATAATAAAAAAAATACTGCAAAAGCTCAAAAAAATTTAATGATTGATGGGGCTTCTAAAAAAAATGTTGAAAATACAAATTTAAAACTTTATTCAACTTCCGATATAATTTGTTTTAATACAGAATCAGTTAATGGATTTAAAAATAATTCAACTGCTTTAGTTGAAAAGTATGAATTTAATAATAAAGAAAATTCTAATTATTATAATGTTGTGGAATCTCTAAGTTCTAATGGAACTTCAAAGAACTCTTGTATGGATATAAGCTTGAATGAAGAAATATTTACAGGAGGAGGGATTAGAAATAATTTAAATAAGAAAGAATTGAAAATGCTTAGAAATCGAATCTCAGCTCAAAAAAGTAGAGATAGAAAGAAGAAAGAAATGGATGATTTGAAATTAATTACACAAGAATTATTCAACCAAAATGTATTGCTAAAAAAGCAATTAGAAGAAAAAGATAATCAAATTTCCGATATTAAAGAAATGTTCAACCTTCTCTGCAATAATTGCAAAGGAATCTTGGCATTTAATAAAAATCAAAATCAAAATGATAATAGCAATTTTTTTTATGAAGATGGAAATAATAAGAAATATCTTTATTCTAACGATCTTCAAAAACATATAAACACTAAGAATTGCTTGAATTTTGATAAAAGTATTAATACATTAAAAAATAATTTGATAAGTAATAAAAGAAATCGAGTTAATGATTTCCAATCTATTGTAAATAATGGAAATAGAAGAATTGTTAATAATTTAAAATATGGAATTATGACAGGCTTTCTAGTGATGGCTTGTATTTTAGGGTCCTTCGCTTTTAATTTTGGTTTTAATTTTTCAGAACAACAAACAGAAATTTCGAATCAAGATATCAGTTATAAATCGAGAATATTGCAAGAAAATACAATTGATAATGATATTCATATAAGAAATAGTAGCCTAAGTAATTTTAAAATAATAAAATTATTAACTAATTAAATACAAATTATTTTTTTTTTAAGGCAACAGATCAACATTGATCCATACTTGGTTTTTAGTTTTCCAATTAAAATGGGTTAATCCTAAATTTAAATTTCAAAAAATTATTTTTTAATGTATATAAATATTTATTCTTAAAATAACATAAATTATAATTTTTCATAGATGTAAAAAATGAATCATATATGAATGACTCAAATCAAACAATAAAGATTAAGAATAAAAATCCACTAATACTTGACCTTTATGAGAATGCCAAAAGCTTGGTGATTTATAAACAGAAAGATTCTTCTAAAAATTTAAACTTTGAAAAATTAAAAGAATTATCCTTAAACAAAAATGATCAATATTTAAAAAATATCAGGGATAAAATAAATTTACATTATTATTTAAATTTATCTAAACAGATTATAGATAAGGTTGACAAAAACATTTATGACTTAACCTATTTAACTGATTTATCCCAAGACTCTAAAAATATTATTGCACAAAACTTAATAAAAAATATTAACAAAATAAAAAATTTCTTTGAATTAAATATAAGTGGTGAATATGCTTATGATAACTATGAAGATGTAAAATCAAGAGACTTTGCTTTTTTGGGAAAAAAAAGAGTGAATTTTATTAAAAGAAATAATCTAGAAATTAATAAAAAAGAAAAAAACGAATTTTTAAATTTTGAAGAATGGCCTAATAATGAAGAATGCTTAGAACCAATAGGAGTTCGTTATACAATTTCAGATTATGACTTTGAGGATGATAATGAAATTTTACCAAATCCTTTATTAGAAAATTATTTAGATGATATAAAATTAAATGATTATTTCGAAAAAAACAAATTTAAGGGGAATTCTCAAAAATTTAACAATATATCTTCTCTCGATTTAAATAAAAAGAACCTTAATCAATACGAAATTCATGAAGCTATTAATAAAAATTTAATTGTAAAGTCAAATGATAGTTTCAATAAAAATACCAATAATAAGGGTATTGATATTCCTTATATTATTGATAACGATAATGAAAAAGTCAAATCTTTTTTTTGTAATGATTTCATCTCTTTCACTGATGAACAAACTGAATTTTTCAGAAGGGTTTTTACTAAGTTGGATGTACTGAAACAAGATGATACTAATAAAGAAAAAAAAAATTTAGGCAAAAATATATTTAAAAATAATGAAGAAAGTAAAGAAGAAGAAATTGAAGTTGAAAAAAAGAAGTACAATATTTAATTGTTTGGAATTCTTTTTTAAATTTTTAAATTTTCTAAATTTATTTTATTTTAAAGTGATGAAGATTGCTTATATTTACACATGATTATACCTGAACAAAATTTCAGGAAGGATCAAGTTACATCTGATTCTCAAGATTATAGAAATAGTAATTCTAGTACTTTCAACAATAAAAATAATAATGAAAGAGAATCGAATAATAATAAAAAAGTTTTTTATGAAGTTGGTTGTAAAATATTTGAGATCAATAAGATCTATAAATAAAAGTTTTGCTACATTATTTATAATTCGAGATTCTTTTTTTAGGATTGTTATTTTATCATTTTTATGAAAAATAATAATTTTTTGATATTTTATTATTAGTGAAAGATTAATATATTTAAGTATATTGAATAATTATAATTCCTAATTAATAAGTTTATTAAAAATAATAACTTGGTTTATTTATAATATTTTATTAAAAGAATGAATTTGAATTTTTTCATTAATATTATTCTTTTTTGTTTTTCATAACCGATAATGATTGATCAAGATTTTTATAAGACGCAACATCATTCTATTTTAAGAAATTAAATTATAAATGAATTTGAATACCATAGATTTTTCATAAAAATGTTCCATATTAAAAGAATCTAGATGTCTTTCATCTAAATATTTCAAAACAGCATCACTTCCATATTTCGTGCATACTCCTTTTAAATAATTCAAAATTTCTTCATCATCTTCTAACTCTTCTGAGAAAATTGTATATAATCTTTTCATAACTTTAATTGAATCATGAATTGCACTTAATTCTATCAAGTCCAAATATTCTCTATAAACTAAAAATAGCATCAAGTGTTTATTTTAATGTTAGTTCAATAAAATAAATATTCGAAAGTTTTTTAATAATTACCAGCTCTATCGTAATCATTCAGAAGTACATTTTCAATTTGGCTTAAAATAGTGAAAATTTCTTCATTATCCATTACACATGCCAATGCGATTGGTGGTTCTTTATTCTAAATTAATTTATATAATTGAATAAAAAACAGATTAATTGTGAATAATTTTTAGTTTTACCTTATCAGGGCAATTCAATATTTCTTTTGAAAGCTTTGTTGTTGACATCAATTCACGTAAGATATCTGCTCTTCCATACCAGCATAACATATGTATAATATTCCAATTCAACTTAATTTTAATTAAAACCAAAATTAAATTTTACTGGTTCGAAGTTTAATCGCAATAATTCATCATAGGAAATTCCTTGAATAGCTTGTTTAAATTGCTTTATATCTTGAGTTTTTCTAATTGCAGACTCAACAATATCCTTTACTTAAAAATTGATTAATAATTTAGAGAAAGTTATTTAAGAGAATTTTAATCGAGAATACAAATTTATACTTGATTCTTTTTAATATATTTTTGTTGATTTGCTCCCATTTTTGAATTATTTGAATTTTATCCTTTAAATTATAACTTTATTAATTTGATTTATAATCATATCGAAAAAACTTTGTAAATCTAGTTCTTATTCAGTTATAAAAAACTTTAAGGTTTGACGATCTTAATTAATATAATTTTATTATTAGAATGAAAGCTCTTTATTCAATTTATAAATTTGATGATTTTTAAAATTGATTTATTATAAATAAAGCGGAATATTAAAATTAATTCAATAATTTTTAAAAAAATTTAATTAAGTTTTTGATGGAAAAAAATATTTGCGCTATTAATGAACAGTTAGATTCTAAAAACTTGGAACTGAATTCTTTAAAAGATAATTCAAATATTAAAGAAGATCAAATTAATAATAATAAAGAAAACTATTCAATTGATAATTCGAAAAAATCAACATTGCTAAAATCATATGAAAAATCAAACAAAAAAAAGCATTATAAACTAAAAGATTTGAATTTATTAAATACAAAAGATGAAAAGCAAAACCAAACAGACAATCCTCAAATTATAAAAATTCTTAATGAAAATATTGTCTCTCAAAATAATCAATTTGATGAATATAGTATTTTTTTAGATAAGGACTATAAAACAATTACTCTATCCAATCATAAAAATAAAAGCAATAAAAATATTTCATTTATAACAAAAGAGTCTAAATTAATAAATACAATTCAACTTCAAGATACGATTTATAATACAGAAGATAACAGTAATCATACCATTTTACATACTGTAGGAATACAATGCAGCCAAATACCAAACAGAGAAGGTAATATTTCAAAATTAAAGCATATGAAAACATATAATAAAAATATGGATTATTATAAGTACAATTATGAAATCAACAAAAAACATATGCTCAAGACTCAATTTAACTTAAATAAAAAATATGAAAATGTAAATGATAATTCTAAACTGAATATTTCTCAGTTATTAAATATGATTCCTGGAAGGGAAATAGAAGAGCAATTTGGAGGAAAGATTAAAGTTTATCAAGATTTTATTGAAAATAACAAAATCTACACCAAAGAAGAAATGAAATTACAAGAAGATTTAATAAATAAAAAAAATTCCTTAAAATTATTTGCAGAAGTAAATTTTATAGATAAAAATAAATTGGAAAAAACAAAATCAGAGCAAGAAGATGAATTTGATAATATAAACCCTTATAACCATTTGAGATTCGAACACAAAAAGCCCCAAGATTATATACTTATGGTAAATAAAAAAACTTCCTTAAATCAAGTTGAAACCCCTAAAGGTTTTGGTTTAAATTTAGAATCTATAGATAATATATCTAAATCAAGGCCTTCTCCGAATAGTAATATTTTTTTTAAAAATAAAAATTATTTAGATAAAAATAAATTCATTTCTGAAGTTTCAATGCATAGAATAATGAAAAAGGATTATTTTGATAATACCTCGAGTGTTGAATCTAAAGCAAGTACTATATTCCACAAAATGGCACAAGAGGAAATTAATTTAAAATTAGAAAAACAAAGAAAAGACATTAAAAATCTATTGAAATCAAATAACAAGAATAATCTAAACAATAAAAATATTATTGATAAAGATTATTCTAATATTTTGAGCTCAAATAAATCACTATTATCTAAAAATAAAATAGAACCAAAAAGAGAACAGACAGATATATCTTTTGAAAAAACAAGAGATTTTTTAAAGCAAAATAAATCAACAAAAAAATTAAAAGAGACCAATAATTTGGAAAGTCAGAATAGTGATATAAATTCAGAAAAATATTCTTTAAAATTGGTAGAAGAATCAGAGATCTCCAAAGTTCTTCCAAGTATCTATTCAAATAGAATGAGTGAAAATAAAGAGCAAGAAATGAAAAATCTCAATGAAATTAATAATCCATATAAACATTCATTAAATCGAAGAATTAACAATCATGGATTTGAAGATAAAAGAATTAATGATTTCTTTAATGTACAACAAAGTTCGAGAAAAAATGCAAATCTTTTTGATCAAAAGGACAATATTTTAGAAATAGATGGTTATAAAATGCAAAATTTAAATGAAAAAATTTATGAAAATAAAGATATTCTAAAAAGAGATTTTAGTTCTAGATATATTGATCATATGAAAAATAATATATTTAATATTGCTAATATAGAAATTTTTAGTAAATATTCTCATAATAATAACAATAAACAAATAAAACCATTTACTCCAGAAAATGAAAAATTTCAAAAACACAGTCATAGGCTTTTAAATTCAAATACTATTGTTATTAAAGAAGATATTAATATAGAAGAAAAAACTAAAAGATCAAGTATAAAGAATACTTCTAAAAAATACCTTGATTTACCTGATAGTTCGAATATCAATTCCACTTTAAATTATTATAACAATACATGTCCAACAGAATTGAATAATTCAAATACATTAATCTCAAAAGAAAACCTTGATTTAAATTCAAGCCGATTGGAAAAAACTGAGAAGATAAAAAATCTGAATAGAATAATTAATATGGGAAAGCTTCAAAAATTGGATGATTTAAAAAAACAGATTAATTCTGGTTATTCAAACATGAATTTGTTAGAAGGCAAATTAATGGACAAAATCAATGATTCTACTCAAAACTTTAGAAATAAATTAAATAAAATTCAAGAGAAATATTACAGTACATATAAAAATGAATGGCAAAATTTCACCCATTCTTAAAATAAATTTTTCCGATGATACACAAATTTAAAAAAGTTATTGTATGATTGGTTAAATTTTTTAGATTTATCTTTATTTGGCTTAATAAAGATCCATTTTAGTATAACAAAAATAAATTTATCAGAATGTGATGGATAAATATTAATCCATAAAATCTTATTTAATTATTAAATAAAATTCAAAAATAGAAAAGTTTAATTTAAATATAAATCAATAAAAAAGTTTCATGACATAATAAATCAAATATTTATAAATATTCAAATTGTTTTAAAGTTGATTTTATTTTAAAATACAAAGTTAAGATTATAGTATTACAAATACCAAAACAATAATAATAATTCAACTAAAATAGTTTATTACTATTTTATTTCCTTATTATAGAAAATAAGCTTGTTATCTTTATTATGTTCAAAAAAAGTTAAATCTGATTTATAAAAATTTGCTTTTTTATCATCAACTTTTCCTTGTGAGCTTGATTTTATAACATTATTTAAGAAACTAAATGAAAACTTAAAACTCTCTTTTTTGTCAGAATTAGTTTCTATTGCATTGTTTGTGCTACTTTTTCTTTTTTCAGAACTTTTTTTTTCTTTATTTGTTATATTGTTAAATTTTTTTGATCTCCAGAAATAACTATTATCTTTGCTGGTTTTATTATTTATTTCTCTAAAGCTTTTATGATATTCTAATTTTCCCTCTTCGTTAAAATTTAAATTTTTATTAATTGTTTGACCTTTTTTTACTACATGGAAGTATTTAGGTGTGTAATTATTAATAGTAGGAATGAATCTGGGTTTATTCTTCTCGATTAAATATTTCTGCTTTTGAATTTTTTTGTCTTTTTGATTGTAGAGTTTATCATATACCTCTAATCCAGGAAATTCATTAAAATTTTTTGTATTTGCAATTATATCGCTGACTTGATCTATTTTAGGAGTATGACTCGTATTTTCATTTTCAAATTTTTGCTCTTCCATTTTCTTCTTCATTTCTTTGAATTTATTTTCTTTGTTATTATTCCATTTTTCATTTTTTGTTAGCCATTCATTGAAATGTTTACTTATTGGAGTGTCTTTATTTATTAAATTTAATTCGTTGAATTGAATTTTATTCTTTTCGTTTTTTGTCGAAAGATTATAATCATAGTAATTTGTAGAATTGAGATTCTTTGCAGAATTATTTCTTATTAATTCTTTTTTGTATTTTTCTAAATTCGCTTTTTTTTCATTCTTTACCTCTTCATATCTCTCGTATATAGGTTTCTTATCTTTGAGCTTATTATTTATGATTTTCAATGAACCTGAATCAATTCCAGGTTTTGATCTCAAATTAAGCTGTTCATTATATAAAATCATGTTTTTAATATTCATCATTTTTACATTTTTTTTTTCAGCAAAAATTTTCTCTTTTTCAGAGATATTGTTTCGAGACCAATTTCCTTCTCCAAACGTTTCTTTATTTTGAAATATGCTATTTTCAATATGAAAAGTTTTGTTGAAATTTTGATATTTTTGCATATTATAGTCTTGATTAAATATATCGAAAATATCATTTGAAGAGTTTAGTTTATTTGGAATTCTTAATGATTTTTTTCTTATTAGTTTTTTATTGATGTCTTCTTTTTCGTTGTTTTCGATTTCTAAAAAATATGGAATATTAGTCGCCATAACAGAATTACTTCTTTTTAAATGATTTAATGCTTTTTCTTTTAATGGAGTTTCTTTCCCTTTCATGATATCAAAATTATCGGCTTTGTTTATATTTTCGATTACCGTTACTAATGATTGATTATGGAATTTTTTTTCAGCATGTAAAACCAATGGGTATAAAGTACTTCTAAGAAATTTCATTTTATTAGGATCGATATCTGGTAAGTTAGAGAAAGAGGAAAATTTAGATGTGATATCCAAAGAGTTACTTCTAATTGGGGATATTTTATTTCTTTCCATGTTTTTTTTGCAGGATTATTAAAAAATAAAATTTTGATGTTTTAAATTATGTTCTAATTATAAATAAAACTTTTTCATATAAATATATATTATGTTTTGATTTTTTCCGAATTGGTTATTGATCGAATTAATGTCGTTTGTTATTATAAATTTGAAAAAACAAAATTCTTCAATAATAGTAATTCTGATAAAATTTGTATAAATTTTAACTTGAATTTTAGTTGAAATTTTAAAATAAAATTAAAAATTATTAAAATAAATAAAATAATTAATTATTTATATATTTGATACAAAATGGAAAGAAGAACTGCTAAAGTCGGAATCACAGGTAAATACGGTACTAGATACGGTCAAAAATTAAGAAAACAAGTTAAAGCATTCGAAATTTTACAAAGAACTAAATATGTTTGTCCATTTTGCGGTAAAACTTCAGTAAGAAGACATTCAGTAGGTATCTGGACTTGTACTGCTTGTAGAAGAAGTGTTGCAGGAGGAGCATGGGAATTTTCTACCTCTGCAGCTCAAACTGCCAAATCTACTATTAATAGACTTAAAAAATTAGCAACTGATATTGCAAAGAATGAAACTGAAATTGAAGTTGAAGAAGAAACTAAAAATGATAAGAAAAAACAAAAGAAGCAAGAAAGAAAAGAAAAGAAGGAAAAAGCTTCAAAAAACGATAAACCTAAGAAAAAATAAATTATATATCTAGAATTATAAATTCAATAATAATTAATCCGAAGATAAATTAGAAATTTTTTAAATTCAAGTTTTGTGAAATTTTTCTTTCCATATTATAAATTTAATTACTAAGGTAATAAATTTCAACCACAAATTAGAGATGATTTAATATCTCAATTTTATTTTACAATTTTTAAAAATTGATTGATAAAGCTATTTTATAAAAGAAATAAAAATACTGAAAAACTTTAATAATAGGAGAAACTTTGAATTATCAAGTATACGAATATTTAAAAAAATATAATAAAAATTTTTGTGAGATTTCATTTTCTTAATCATATTATGTAATTTTAATTGGAAAATTTTTTAAATAAATATTATAAGTTAATAATTTTTTAATTTTTTTTACAAGCTTATTTAATATTTTTTCATTTTAACTAAATAAATTAAATAGAATTGAAAAAAATAATTTTCTTCTTATTAATTATTAAAAAATCTTGTATTACTTATTTACATATTTTTTAAAATATTGAGTAATTTTATATCATTAATCGAATGCTAATATAAAGTTTCGTTAATTTAAAAACTACAATATTGAATGATCATACATCAAATTTGATTTTGTGTTTGTTTATAAATTAAAGACCTTTCAAAAGAGCTTGTAGATATTACAGTTGTCTCTAAACCAAGTTTTATAAAATTAACATTTTTCCCTTTTAAGATATGTAACAATTTTGGATGATTAATATATTGACTAAAATCTATTGATGGAAGTTTACCAAATGAATTATCTCCCCAACCATAAATATCACCATTATCTAAAACAAATTTAAATAATTTGCAAATGATTCCTTTCTAAACTTAAGATAAAATTTAAAAATATAAAAAAGTTTAATTTTACTTAGCAAAATCATGCAATGATTATATCCACAGAAAATATCAACAATCTGAGCTTTTTTATCGAAAAAAATTGCTGTAGGTGTAATGTATCGAGACAGAACTCCAGTACACTGTCCATAGGAATTGTCACCAAAAGCATAAAGATCACCATTTTTTAAAAGAACAAGAGAGTTTCTAGCACCTACAGCGATTTTTGAGATTTTAGACAAACATTTTTCTTTAAAAAAGTTAATTTCTTGAATTTTTAGTGTATTAGAATATTCAATTCCAATTTCTCCATAAGTATTATCTCCTATTCCGAAAAGATTGCCTTTTTCTTTATTTTAATAAATAAAAATTTCACTAAAATCTTTTGAAAAAATTCTTACCATCAAGAATCATGCAATGTTCAGAACCCATTGCTATGTCTGCTATTGGAGTTAACATTTTATGGCATAATTTGTATTTTTTCAAATTATTCATATTAAAATTCAATTTTTCAAAATAAATTTCATTTTTGTATGTGCAAAAAAGAGATCTTTTACCAAATGCGTAAATACATTTTATACTTATTTTATTATAATCTAAATCCACTAAGGACTGAATTTAATTTCAAAAATTATTTTTCAATGTTTTGGAGAAAGATAATAAATCATTTTAAAAGAATTGTTAAGGAATTAAATTGTAGAATGATTTAGAATTTTATAATTAAAATGGGATAAAAATTTATGTCTCATGAGTGAATAAATAAATTTATTTTCGTTTTTAATAAAAAAATCTTTTACAATAATATTTAAATTTTCTAATTTATCTCGATGATAGTCCTCCTCTCTGTATCCGACTCTAAATAGATAATTTTTATTGTTAGCTTCTATTAGCAATAAAGAACAATCATCCTCACAAGCAATATCAACTATTGTATGCTTTTTAAATCTATCATCTTGTATTTTTGGGATGTAAATAAGTAGTTCATTAATCTTATTTTCCATTTCCAGTGATTTTAAAGGCAATCCAAGTTGACCTTTAGAATTATCTCCAAATATTCCTAATTTCCCACTAGAAAAAAGTATTAATACATGATCAATTCCTGTACAAATCTTTTTAATGAAATCGTCTTTATCAATTAATTTTTCTAAACTAATGGTTTCTTTCATTTCTTCAGCTATTAATCCAAAACAATGTAATTCATTATTTTCAAATAGATTGTTATTTTTATTGTTCTTTGGAAGAAGTAAAGTGTGTTCATCTAAAAGCTAAAATAAAAAATTTTAAATAATGAAAATAAAATACAACTAAAGGCTCTGCTTTTTCAGTTTTGCAACAGAAAAGCCAACAGCAACAACGATAGAATGAATTCATTTAGGATTGTTTAAAACTTATATTTATAAAAAATTTATTTGATAGAATAATTATAAGTTCCCGAAGCTTAAGTTTTTTTTATTTAAAAATTTTTCCAAATTATGAAATTTCTTATATCTGTTTAATTTATTTCATAAAATATATCCTAATAATAATAATCAATATATTTTGATTATATTGAATTGTAAAAAATAGATTTGTACTTTTAAAATATAAATAAAAAATTAATTTTAAAGCTTTTTCTGCTATTTCATGGAAATATTTTTATAAAGGATTTCTTAAATGTAGTTTAAATCTTAAGACTTTTAGGCAAGGAATTAATTTTTTTAATAAACGCATTTTAGGGGAACTTAAAAACTTTTTATATTTGATAATCAGAAGCAAAGTAAATCTATAAATCTTATATATTTTTTCCTTTGATGATTTTATTTCAAATATTCATCATTTTATTCAAATAAATAAAATATTTATTTTTTCTTGAGAGAGACTTGCTGTATTGAAGATTTTAATAGAAAAGTCCATAATTAAGGAAAAAAATTGAATTTGGGATATTTTAAAAAGTAAGTAAATTTAGTTTGAAAAGCTTTATAATTTCTAATTAATTCAAAAATTTATTTTTTATTTATTTATCAAGTTTTATTTAATTTTTTGACAAG
>Ga0194116_10005961_pt1 | contig 13188 bp, 13 predicted proteins | sample TA2MahsurfametaG_4_FD_148617 | JGI IMG/M metagenome (GOLD analysis project Ga0194116, IMG submission 148617) | Freshwater microbial communities from Lake Tanganyika, Tanzania - TA2015008 Mahale S9 surface | ecosystem: Environmental > Aquatic > Freshwater > Lake | place: Tanzania: Lake... | reverse complement strand
CCGGCCGCCTGCTGAACGAGCCCCTAGGGCAGCTGCATTTCTGGCTCACCTTTGTGGGATTCAACCTCTGCTTTGCCCCCCAGCACTGGCTTGGCTTGAACGGCATGCCGCGGCGTGTCGCCGAATACGACCCCCAGTTCACGCTGATCAACCAACTGAGCAGCGCTGGCGCCCTGCTGATGGCGATCAGCACGCTGCCATTCCTGATCAACGTGGTGATGAGTGCCTTCAACGGCGCCCCCGCCGGTGACAATCCCTGGAATGCCCTCACCCCGGAATGGCTCACCAGCTCGCCACCGCCCGTGGAGAACTGGAAGGGTGAGCCGCCCCTGGTGCATGAGCCCTACGGATACGGCGTTGCACCGGGAGAGCTGAGCCTCGAAGCCAGCAGCGGCCGCGACCTTTGGAGCCTCGGACAGAGAGATCAACTATGACCAGCACCCACCCCGAGACCACTCAGCACGACGCCACTGAGGCGGAGCACGGCCACAGCGATCACCGCCTGTTTGGGCTCGCCACCTTCCTGGTGGCCGATGGCATGACCTTTGCCGGCTTCTTCGCGGCGTACCTCACCTTCCGGGCCGTGAACCCCCTCCCGGCCGGGCACAGCTACGAACTGGAATTGGTGTTGCCCACCATCAACACCGTGCTGTTGCTGGTGAGCAGCTTCACCTTCCACCGCGCCGGCGCGGCCCTGCGTCGGAGCAACCACCCCCTGTGCCAGCGCTGGCTGCTGGTCACGGCGTTGCTGGGCTTCAGTTTTCTGGCCGGTCAGATGAAGGAATACTTCTCGCTGCCCTTTGGCCTCACCGACAATCTGTTTGCCAGCACCTTCTACGCGATCACGGGCTTTCACGGCCTGCACGTGACCCTTGGCGGGCTGATGATCCTGATCGTGTGGTGGCAGAGCCGCGAGGGCGGCCGCATCAGTGTGGACAACCAATTCCCCTTAGAAGCAGCCGAGCTCTACTGGCACTTCGTGGACGGGATCTGGGTGATCCTCTATGGGCTCCTCTATCTGCTTTGAATTTTTTCTTTCACTTTGCCCTTGCGGTTGATTGGAGTTGATCGGCACAATCGGTCAAACAATCCTCAGCCAGGCCGGTGTTCGTCGAAGAGAAAGTGATCACACCCGTGCAGATGCTGGAAGGGAAGGCACTGCTCGATAAAGCGCGATCACTGAGCAATCGTCCGGAAGATCAGATTGCTCGGGCCTGTGGCTATGTTGGCCCGAGCGGCCGGGTGCTCAAGAAGAGTTTCTATCGGGCCCTGGTGGAAGCGAAGGGCTACAAGTTGCCCAGCCAGAGCGGCAGCACTGGCGGTGGTGGCGCCGGCACGCGGGGCAGACAGGCTGAGTTCCGCACCAGGGTGCACGGCAACGGCAATCTGCTGATTGGCCATGCCTATACCCGCCGCATGGGATTGGAGCCCGGCCAGGAATTTCGGATCGAAATTCACCAGGAAACGGGCTCCATCTGGTTGCTGCCCATGCAAGAGGGCAGCGACAGCGAGTTGATCGATCAGGCCGGCTGAGCCGGACCACCGCGATCATCGGGGCCGTGGAAGGCGGCGCTAAACACCAGCAGATCGATGCCGCTGAACAGGAAGCTGATCCCCACCAGGATGCCCAGCACGCTCAGCAGACCGCCCGCTTTCATCGTGACGATGATCAGGCCAAGGATGAAGGTGACAACGCCATTGGCCAAGCCCCAGCCCCAGCCAGCCATCTGACGGTGTGACAAGGCCACGATCGCGGCCACCACACCCTCCACCAGAAACACGATGCCGATGGCGAAGGCGAGCGCAGCCACTTGGGCCGCCGCCGGAACGATGCCAGCACTGAACTGCTGAATGATCCAGGCGCCAGTCACCAGGAACAGCGTCGACACCACCAGACGCCAGAAGCAGTGCCAGCGCGTGAGCCGCCTGGAGCGGTTGAGGCTGTTGATCCAGCCGAAGATGCCGCCCACCAGGAAAGCCAGCGCCACGATCACGGTGACCCAGGCCGAGGCGATCACGGGGAACAGCAAGGACAGCACCCCCAGCACCAGCAGCAGGATGCCTTCGGCGACGGTGAAACTGCGCAGGGAACTCAGATCGAGCTCCGGTTGATCAGAAGCCATGAAGTGTTCAGAGGGACCACCAACGCCCGGACGGTAGTCATGGCCTCGAGCTTCGTCAGCCCCAGCCGTGCTCGGCGAGCCAGGCGCGGCTGAGCTGCGGCGACGCTTCCTCAGTGCCCCCCGGTGCCATGCGGGCAGCGAGCAGCCGCTCGGTGTATTTCGCCAGCAGATCTGCCTCAAGATTCACCGCATCCCCGGCGCGCAGATGCTGCAGCGTGGTGGAGCTCCAGGTGTGGGGAATCACCGCGATCCAAAACTCAGCGCCATCGGCACTGCAATCGGCAACCGTGAGGCTGATGCCATCCACCGCCACGCTGGCCTTCTCGCACACGTAGCGCCCGTAGCTGGGGTCTTGCCAGCGCAGCACTAGGCGCCATGAGGCCGGCTGTTGCTCCACCGCCACCACGGTGCCGAGGCCATCCACATGGCCGCTCACCAGATGCCCACCGAGGCGGTCCGCCAGACGCAGGGCCGGTTCGAGATTCACCCAGCCGCGGCGATCCGCCTTGGCCGACAAAGTGGTGCGCGCGAGGGTCTCCTCACTCACATCGGCCTTGAACCCCTGAGCGGAGCGGTGGGTCACCGTGAGGCAAACGCCATCCACCGCCACGCTGTCGCCCAGCTGCAGGGCAGCCGGATCCAGATGCGAACCGGCAGGGATGAGCAGCTCCACCCCGCCACTGCAGCGTTGCAGCTGACCCACGGCTTGCACCAGCCCGGTGAACATGCGGTGCCCCGATCAACCCTGGCCATAATCGGGCAGAGGCGTCGGCAGGCAAGCGATGGTTGAGATGCGCGTGGCCGGCATCGCCCTCGACGCCGCCAGCCGTAGTCCGATCGTGCTGCTGCGCGATCCCTCAGGCCGGCGCCAGGTGCCGATCTGGATCGACCAGGCCCAGGCTCAAAACATCATGGCGGGGCTCAAGGGGCAGACCCCGGCGCGGCCCCTCAGCCATGACCTGATGGTCCAGCTGCTGGAGGCCGGGGGCCTGGAGCTGCAGCGGGTGATCATCCACACCATCGAAGACAGCACCTTCCGGGCGGTGCTCAAGCTGATCGACGCGGATGGCGAGAGCCATGAGCTCGATGCCCGCCCCAGCGATGCGATCGCCCTGGCCCTGCGCACCGGCAGCGGCATCTGGATGCTCGAGGAGGTGGTGGCTGATGCCTCGATCCCGGTGGATGCCGAGGCAGATGCGGAAGATGCCGCCGATTTCCGCCGCTTCCTCGACGGCATCAGCCCCGCCGAGCTGGTGCGCCACATCAACGAGGCCCAGGGCGAACTCGATCAAGAGCACGACGAGGAGGCCGATGACGACAGCGAAGCCGGCGGCAGTGAAGACAGCGGCAGCCACCCCGCCTAGGCGACGCGCCTTCGGACGCGGCCCGGCGATCACGCCCTTCAGCCTGGGCACCATGCGTGCCACGGGCAGTGCTGAGCAGATGGCAGCCGTGCTGGATGCAGCCCTGGCTGCTGGCATCAATCACCTGGAAACCGCGCCGGCCTACGGCTCCGCCGAGCGCTACCTAGGCCAAGCGTTGCGTGCCAAGGCCGCAAGCGATCCAGGCACCATCGGCCAGCTGGTGATCACCAGCAAGCTGCTGCCAGGGATTGATTTCCTTGAAGGCCAGCAGCAGTTGCGGGCAATCCTGGAGCGCTTGGGAGTCGACCAGCTGCACAACCTGGCCGTGCACGGCCTCAACAGACCGGAGCACCTGAACTGGGCCTGCCAAGGAGCCGGAGCCGAGCTGCTGGCCTGGGCCCTAGGTGAAGGACTGGTGGGCCAGGTGGGCTTTTCCAGCCACGGCAGCACTGGGCTGATCGAGCAGGCCCTAGCCAGCGAGCGCTTCAGCTTCTGCAGCCTGCACGTGCATCTTTTCGACCAAACGCGCCTGCCCCTGGCACGCGCGGCCCTGGCGGCAGGGATCGGTGTGCTTGCGATTTCCCCAGCCGATAAAGGCGGCCGCCTCTACGCCCCATCTCCCGAATTACTGGCCGACTGCGCGCCGATCCAGCCGCTGGAGCTGGCCTATCGCTTCCTGCTCGATCAGGGCATCTCGACCCTGAGCCTGGGGGCCGAGCAGCCCGAGGATCTAGCCCTGGCCGCGCAGCTGAACGGTGCCGGCCCATGGCTTGAACCAGGGCACCAGGCAGCGCTGGCGCGGCTCGCCGCCTCAGGCCAGAAACGGCTGGGGAGTAGCGCCTGCGGCCAATGCCGGGCCTGCCTGCCCTGCCCCCAGGCGGTGCCGATTCCGGAGTTACTGCGCTTACGCAACCTGGCTGTGGGCCACGGCATGAGCGCCTTCGCTCAGGAGCGCTACAACCTCATCGGCCGAGCGGGCCATTGGTGGGAAGAGCTCAACGCCAGTGCCTGCAACAACTGCGGCGAGTGCCTGCCCCGCTGTCCGAATCAGTTACCGATTCCAGAGCTGCTGGCCGACACCCATCAGCGCCTGGCGGCAGCCCCCCGGCGCCGGCTCTGGGGCTGACTCACGCCCTGGCCGCCATCGCCTGATCCCATACCCCCTGCCAGCGCTGCTGCTGCGGCGCAGCCAGGGGCGGAAGGCTGCCGCAGCGCGCCAACACGGCCGCAGGCGGCAGCAGCAGGGGCCGCAAGCGCTCGGGCCAGCGCGCCAGCGCAGGCTGCAACTGCTGTTGCGGGAGTGGAGGCACCCAACCAGCGGCCAGCAAACGATCCAGCAGCGGCAGGCTGAGACCATCTCGGAGCCACTCCAGAGGCAGTGGCGGCAGCGGCTGATCGACTCGAGCCGGGGTGATCCGCACCAGCAACTGCCACCAGAGCGGCGAGCCGGAGGCTGGCATCACCGCCATCAACCGCGGATCGCGCTGGAGCAAGGGCACGGCCCGCTGACTGGGAACCACCGCCGCATCCGCCTCACCGGCCAACAGCAGATTGAGCCCATTGGGCTCATCGAGGCTGAGGGCCTGAGTGTGCAAACGCCGCACCTGAGCCGGCAGGCGTGGATCCTCGATGGCGCTGGCCTCGAGGCTGTAGAGACCCAGCTGGCGCATCGCCAGATCGATCAACAGCCGCGGGCTGGATGGCAGCACCAACCGTTGGCGCAGGCTTGGATCCAGCAGCAAATCCCAACCCTCCGCGCGGCGACGCTGCAGATCGGGACGATTGCGCAACAGGATCACCCAGGTGCCGAACGCCCAGGGGAAGGCCCGCGCCGGGGCATCCGACCCTGCAAAGAGACGGCTTGGGGCCTGAGCGATCGGATCGAGAAGCTGCAGCAGCGCCGGTGCCTCCAGGGGTTGCAGCCGAGCCACCGGCAGCTGCTGAGCCCAGCCATCTCCCAGGCTGAGCAGGAGGGGCTGGTCCTGGGGCTGGCGCAACACGTCCAGCAGTGCCGCGGGGGTGTCCAGTTGCTCCGATCGCCAGCTGGGCGGCAAGGCCTTCAACCAGGCGGCGGGCAGCTCGCCCCGCGCACTCAGCAAACGGCCAGCATCCCCGCCGTTGCGGCATCCCGCCAGCGCACCAGAGGCCAACAGCGTTCCACCCAGGCTGGCCAGCTGCAGCACCTGGCGGCGCGAGAAGGAACGGGCTTGGGCCATGGCCCGACCCTAAGAGGCGAATGCCGCCCTCACCGCAGCAGCGCGCAGGCCTGATCACAGAGCGCTGCCAGGTCGTCTGGGCTGCGGCCGCTCAGCTGCCAGAGAGCGGCGAGGCCGCCAGCACCCACCCCTTCTTTCACAAAGCCCTGCTCAAAGGCCAGCAGTTCCGGCGAGCGGCAGCTGCTGAAACGCAAAGCTGCAGCGAACGCCAGCGGCTCACAGCTCCAGCGGCGGCCCAGCTGCTCCAGCAACAAGGTGAGATTGCTGCTGCGCTCCGCCGCCACCCAGGCGGTGGTAGCCAAAGCGGTCTGAGCGATCAGCTGCGAACGATCCGCGGCAGGGGTGAGCTCCAAGGCCAGAGCCAGCACAGCCGCCATCTGGCTGCCACCAGCCAGCAGCACAGGAAGCCCTGCGAGGGCAGCGGCCTGCACCAGGCCAGCGGCCAGGGGCTGCATGGGATCACCCACCGCCGCGAGCACCGCTTCAGCGCCAGCCGGGCTGGCCAGCTGTGCCGCCGCAAGCCCGCGGGCCACCAGATCAGCTTTTAGGCGGTGGGCGGGTTCCCGCAAACTGCCGCTCACCAAGCCGGCCGCCTCCACCCCAAGCCCTTGGAGCACAGCCTGGGCGGTGCTGGTGCCGCCGGGCACACATTCCGCCACCAGCAGGGGCTGCCCGAGCCTGGCGAGCTGGCGTCCCCAGCGGCGCCCAAGCTGCAGCAGCTGCTGCACCCGTTGGGGCTCCATGGCCGCGCCACTGCTGAGGCACTGCGCCGGCCCCTGACCGAGCTGCAGATGCGGCACCGCCGGTGCCACAGCCGCTCCGGCATCCACCACAAGGGGGCTCAAGCCCAGCTGCTCCACCACCACCCTGGCGATCAGGGCCGGACTCACCCCCGCCGGCAGGGGCGGCAGGGCATGGGGCCTGGGCTCAGAAGGACCGAGCAGCAGCAATTCAGCGTCTGCTGCGGCGGTGAGGCGGCGGCTCTCCGGCGTGGCGCCTGCCGCAGAGATGCCCGGCACCGCAGCGGTGGCTGTTCCTGCCAGCACCAGCAGCACGCGGGTGGCCTCCGCGGCGAGAGAGAGCTGGTGGCACCAGTGCTCCGCCTGCAGCGGATCGCCGCTGAGGCGTTGCAGCGTCAAAGGGGATCGAGGCTGAGCAAAGGGCGCAGCGGCGGCGGCGGGGGCGGGATCGGGCTGCGCAACCGCGGGAAGATCCACAGCGCCACGGCGTGCAGGGCCAGCACGTAGATCAGGTTTTGCAGCAGCACCAGCGCAAAAGCCAGCAGCTGCACCTGGAACAAATCAGGACCGCCCCCCAGCTGCAGCAGGCCGCTGAGGCGCTCAAGCAGCTGGGCGGCGGCCGTGGTGATCACCACCCAGAGGTTTTCGCCGAGCAACAGCGAGAGCACCGCCACGCGCACCAGAAACCCCGCGGCGCCGATCAGCAGCCCCACGCTCCAGCTCACCCACCACGACACCCCGCGGCGCCAGCACCAGCCCAACCAAAGGGCGAGCAGGCCGTAGGGGAAGAGCACCAGCGGCCCGCGAATCGGGCCCATCAGGGCCACCAGCAGCAAGGCCGTCACCGTGACGCCTTCAAGGGCGCAACGGCCGTTATGGCGAAGCTGCAAGAGGGCCAGGGGAAGGGGTAGCGCCAGCCGAAACAGGGCGCCTCCCACAGGGAGGTAGTAAAGGCCCACCCAAAGCAGGGCCGTCGCCGCAGCTAAATAGGCGGTGTCGGTGAGCTGATGGGCCTGCCGGCGACTCAGGCTCATCGGGCCGGTGGTGCCTGGGAGCGCACGGGCGCAGCGGGCTCCGCGTTGGCAGGCACACGCTCGATCGTTTCCACCTCAAAGGCCACTCCGGCTTCCCGCAGGGCGTCGGTGACGGCTTCAGCGGGGGATGACGGATCGGCAGCGGGCAGCTTGATCGTGACCCGGTAGGGCGCAGGGGTGAGCGGAGCCAAGGGGGCTCCCGTCTTTTTGCGGGGCTCAAGCTCGGGCTGATTGGCAGTGGGCTTGAGCGCTGGTTGCTTTTTGGCCGCTACTGCGGGTTTGGCCGCGTTGGTGGGCGCAGGAGCTCCCGCAGGGGGCTGGGAGAAGCTGCGGGAGAGCTGATCGCCAAAAGGGGTACCGCTGCAACCGGACAAGCCAGCCGCCAGCAGCAGAGGGGCCAGCGGCCTCAGCACCCGCATCAGCTATCGGCGGCGCGGATCACGCGCACGGCACTGGCCCGCAGCCGACCCGTTTTGGTGGTGGCGGGGGCCTTCTTCGCCGCCGGCTTCTTGGCGGCTGGCTTCTTGGCTGCAGTGGTGCCGGCAGCCTTGCGGCCCTTGCTCTTGCCCGCTGCAGCCTTGGCAGCCAGGAGCTCCACCGCCTGCTCCAGGGTGATCGTGTCGGCTGTGGTGCCCTCGGGCAGCGAGGCGTTCACCTTGCCCTGCTTCACATAGAGGCCGTAGGGGCCATCGAACAACTGGATCGCCTCATCCGCACCCTCAGGGGTGCCGAGATCCTTGAGGGCCGTTCGACCGCCGCGGCCGCGCTTGGGTTGGGCGAGCAGCTCGACAGCCCGCGACAGGCCCACCATCAACACATCGTCTTCGGCCTTGAGGGAGCGGTAGTCCTTCTCGCCCTTGCCCTTGTGGTGCACCACGTAGGGCCCGAAGCGGCCCAGGCCGGCTTCGATCTTGCCGCCGTCGGGGTGCTCGCCCAGGTGGCGCGGCAGACGCAGCAGGCCGAGGGCGTCGTCGAGGGTGAGGTCTTCCGGCTTGGTGCCCTTGGGCAGGGAGGCGCGCTTCGGCTTGGGGTTGTCATCGCTCACCTGGCCCCGCTGCACGTAGGGCCCGTACTGGCCGAACAACAGGTACACGAGATCGCCGGTCTCTGGGTCTTCACCCAGAGATTCAGGCCCATCGGCCTTTTGCTTCAGGATCAGCTCGGCTTTATCGGCATCGAGATCGGCCGGGGTGATCTCGTTGGGCAAGGTGGCCTTGAGCAGCTCTTCGGTGCCGTCATCCGCCACCCGCTTGGTTTCCAGGTAGGCACCGAAGCGGCCGATGCGCACCACGCACGGCAGGCCCTCCAGCTCGATCGTGCGCGAAGCGGTGGGATCGATGTCGCCCTCGCGCTGCTGCACCTGGGCCTCGAGGCCCTTGTCGCCTTTGTAGAAGCTCTCCAGGTAGGGCAGCCACTGCACCTGCCCGTGGGAGATCTCATCGAGGGTGTTCTCCATGCGAGCGGTGAAGCTCGTATCCACCAGGTCGGGGAAGTGCTCCTCCAGCAGCGCCGTCACGGCGAAGGCCGTGAAGCTGGGGGTGAGGGCGTTGTTCTGGAGGGTGGCGTAGCCGCGATCCACGATCGTGCCGATGATCGAGGCGTAGGTGGAGGGGCGGCCGATGCCCTCCTTCTCCAGCATCTTCACCAGGGCCGCTTCGCTATAGCGGGCTGGCGGCTGGGTCTGGTGGCCGAGCGCTTCCACCTCTTTACAGCTGGGGTTGTCGCCGGTTTTGAGCGAGGGCAGCAGCACCTCCTGGCCTTCCAGGGCGGCATCGGGGTCATCGCTGCCTTCCACATAGGCGCGAAAGAAGCCGGGGAAGTCGATGCGCTTGCCGGTGGAGCGGAAGGCCGCGGTGCCGAGGCTGCCGCCATCGGCCTCCAGATCGACGCTGAGCATCGTGAGCTTGGCGTCGGCCATCTGGGAGGCCACGGTGCGCTTCCAGATCAGTTCGTAGAGGGCCAGATCGCGGCCATCAAGACCTGTGGCGCCTGGGTCGCGAAAGCTTTCGCCAGCGGGGCGAATCGCCTCATGGGCTTCCTGGGCGTTGCGGGCTTTGGTGGAGAACTGGCGGGCCGAGGGGCTCAGGTATTCCTTGCCGTATTTAGCGTCCACGCAGCTGCGGGCGGCATTGATGGCCTGATCGCTGAGGTGCACCGAGTCGGTGCGCATGTAGGTGATGAAGCCGCGCTCGTAGAGGCCCTGGGCGGTGCGCATCGTTTCCCGCGCTGAGAGCCGCAGCTTGCGGTTGGCCTCCTGTTGCAGGGTGCTGGTGGTGAAGGGCGCCACCGGCTTACGGATGGTCGGCTTCTCCTCCACGGCTGCCACGCGCCAGGGGGAAGCCAGCACCGCTTCGCGCAGGCTGCGCGCTTCGCCCTCTGCTAGCAGGCGCACCTTGCTGCCGGCCTTCAAGCCGCCGGTGGCCTCATCGAAATCGGAGCCGCCGGCGATGCGCTCGCTCTTGAGGTGCGTGAGCTTGGCCTCAAACGGGGCGCTGCCCTGCTGCAGCTGGGCCTTGAGGTCCCAGTAGCTGCCGCTCTTGAAGGCACGCCGGGCCCGCTCGCGCTGCACCAGCAAGCGCACCGCCACCGATTGCACCCGGCCGGCGCTGAGGCCCCAGGCCACCTTTTTCCATAGCAGCGGCGAGAGGGTGTAACCCACCAGGCGATCCAGAATGCGCCGGGTTTCCTGGGCGTGAACGAGCTCCATATCGAGCTCGCGGGTCTGCTCGAGGGCGCGGCCGATCGCTTCTTTGGTGATCTCGTGGAACACCATCCGTTTCACCGGCACCTTCGGATTCAGAAGCTGCAGCAGGTGCCAGCTGATCGATTCGCCTTCCCGGTCTTCGTCCGTCGCCAGCAGCAGCTGGTCGGCGCCCTTGAGGGCTTCCTTAAGTTCCTTCACCACCTTCTTTTTGTCCTTCGGCACCACGTAGAGCGGCTCGAAGTTGTTGGCGGTGTTCACGCCGAGGTTGGCCCACTTCTCACCTTTGTGAGCCGCTGGGATCTCGCTGGCGTTGTTGGGCAGGTCGCGCACGTGCCCCATCGAGGCCTCCACCTTGAAGTCCTTGGGAAGGAACCCGCGGATGGTGCGGGCCTTCGTGGGGCTCTCAACGATGACGAGGGTGTGCGCCACAGGCAGGCGGTAAACCGCTTCCCTCTTTATCGCACCGGCGGTCAAGCCCCGGCCCAACGCCCCAGAACCAGCGGTCAACGCGGCTACAGTCACCCCCAACGGGCGACCTGGATCCAGCTGTGCACTCTCTTCTGGCCGAGGCGGGCTCCGCAGCCGCACCTGCGGTGAGCGCGATCACGTCCCTGCAGCTCAATGCGGGGGCCGTTGCTCCAGAAGGCGCAGTGCTTCTGGCGATGCTGGCCTGCCTGGTGGTGGATCTGGCCGGTGAAAAGGCCGCTTCCCGCTGGGTGCCCCTTTTCTCGTACATCGGCCTCGGCACCGCTCTTGGCCTGCTGGCGCTGCAATGGAATGCCACGCCGCTCGAGCCTTCCTTCCTCGGCTCCTTCCTGGCGGACAACCTGGCAATTGCCTTCCGCGCTGTGGTGGCGGCGTCCACGTTGCTGTCTCTGCTGATCAGTTGGCGCTACGTGGAGCAGGCCGGCACGCCCGTGGGTGAGTACGCCGCGATCCTGCTGGCCGCCACCCTTGGGGCGATGTTCCTCTGCGGCTCCACCGATCTGGTGAGCGTGTTCGTGTCGCTGGAAACGCTTTCGGTAGCGAGCTATCTGCTCTCCGGCTACATGAAGCGCGACGCGCGGAGCTCTGAGGCTGCCCTTAAATATTTGCTGGTGGGATCCGCCGCGGCTGCCGTGTTTCTCTACGGCGCTTCCCTGCTCTATGGCCTCACGGGTGGCAGCACCAGCCTCGAAGCTGTAGGTGTGGCTCTGCAAACCAGTGCGTCTCCGGTTGCAGCGCTGGCACTGGTGTTTGTGCTGGCAACGGTTGCCTTCAAGATCGCCGCAGTGCCGTTCCACCAGTGGACACCCGACGTTTATGAGGGCTCGCCCACTCCGGTGGTGGCCTTCCTCTCCGTGGGCTCCAAGGCTGCAGGCTTCGCCCTCGCTTTGCGCATCCTGGTGGGCTGCTTCGAGCCCTTCGAGGCACAGTGGAAGCTGCTCTTCACCGTGCTGGCGATCCTGAGCATGGTGCTGGGCAACGTGGTGGCCCTAGCCCAGACCTCCATGAAGCGGATGCTGGCATACAGCTCCATCGGCCAGGCCGGCTTCGTGATGATTGGCCTGGTGTGCGGCACCGAAGACGGCTACGCCGCGATGGTGCTCTACATGGCGGCCTATCTGTTCATGAACCTGGGCGCTTTTGCCTGCATCATTCTGTTCTCACTGCGCACAGGATCTGACCGCATTAGTGATTACGCCGGTCTCTATCAGAAAGACCCGCTGATCACCCTTGGCCTAAGCCTTTGCTTGCTTTCCTTGGGTGGCATCCCGCCGATGCTGGGCTTCTTCGGCAAGATCTACCTCTTCTTTGCAGGCTGGGCTGATGGCCAATACCTGCTGGTGGTAGTGGGCCTGCTCACCTCTGTGGTGTCGATCTACTACTACATCTCAGTGATCAAGATGATGGTGGTGAAAGAGCCACAAGAAGCCTCTGATGTGGTGAAGGCGTATCCCGATGTGAACTGGAGCATTGCTGGTCTTCAGCCCCTACGAGCTGCACTGATCTCCTGCGTGGTGGTGACCGCCGTGGGCGGCATCCTCTCCAACCCGCTGTTTGGTTGGGCGAATGGGGCCGTTGCCGGCACCCCAATGCTGCAGAAAGCGCTGGCCGCTTCCGGCCTCCCGATCGGTTGATGGGCAACGCAACCGCCCCGTTGGTGGCGGAGCTGGATCACATCCGCAAGGTGTACGGCAGTGGCGACACTGCCGTTGCCGCCCTCGACGACCTTTGCCTAAACGTTCGGCGCGGTGAATACCTGGCGGTGATGGGCACCTCCGGCTCCGGCAAGAGCACGGCGATGAACATTCTCGGCTGCTTAGACCGGCCAAGCAGCGGCAGTTACCGTTTGAATGGGGTAGCTGTTGAGCATTTGAGTGATGATCAGCTCGCCGATCTGAGAAATCGTGAGCTTGGTTTTGTGTTCCAACAATTTCATCTTCTTCAGGAACTTACAGCTCTCGAGAATGTGATTCTCCCAATGGTGTATGCAGGGGTTCCGTCAGAAAAGCGTCGCGAGATAGGTATTGCAGCTTTGCGGAGGGTTGGTTTAGGCAAGCGCTTGAACAACAAACCTAATCAACTATCTGGTGGTCAACAGCAGCGCGTGGCCATTGCAAGAGCAGTAATCAACAAGCCAAAGCTTCTTCTGGCCGACGAGCCAACCGGCGCTCTTGACTCAAAAACAACACTAGAAGTACTAGAACTATTTGATGAACTTCATCGTGATCAAGGCATGACTGTTGTCTTGGTTACACATGAACATGATGTTGCTGGGCGGGCGGAACGAATTTTGCGATTCGAGGACGGTAGATTGATGAACCTTTAGCTGAAGAGCTCTATATTGTAAATATTGATACGGGCTGGTAATTTCCCCGGCTAGACGTCCTCCATGCTATAGTAAAGCAAATTTTGCTGCTTGCCTGTGGCCTCAACCAAAGTTTTGGCGGGAACCAAAGCAATTAACCTAGTTGAGAAAAGCGGTCTTGATGCTTCAGAGCTTTTGTCATCGGGCTACTTGCTT
>Ga0194116_10005954_pt1 | contig 13203 bp, 10 predicted proteins | sample TA2MahsurfametaG_4_FD_148617 | JGI IMG/M metagenome (GOLD analysis project Ga0194116, IMG submission 148617) | Freshwater microbial communities from Lake Tanganyika, Tanzania - TA2015008 Mahale S9 surface | ecosystem: Environmental > Aquatic > Freshwater > Lake | place: Tanzania: Lake... | reverse complement strand
ATCCAGCCCGTCATCTCCTGCGAAGTTGGCGTCGTTGATTCTTTGTTGCGCGAGACCAGCTATCAAGAAGACCCCGGTTAAACCAACCGCCAACCATTTGACTAAGCCTGACAGCCCAACATTCTTCGCAAGCAATAACAAGACAATTAGTAAGCCGGCGAGTACCACCCAAAGATTTGGGCGATTTAGTGCCGTGAGTCCGAATGCGACAATCGCAAGAATCGCGATCCAACTCTTTTTAGTCGCCCACCACCAGACCAAGAGCCCAATACCCAGCACTGAGGTCGAAACAGATAACGATTCACTAAGAATCGTGCTGTCCCACTGCAACACGTAGTAACTCAGACCAACGGACCAAATCCCTAATGTTGCAAAAAAAGTGACCCACAATTTCTGGAAGATCAAGGCCGCACCGCTGAGAAGAACCAGCCATGCAAATGTCGATATCAGCCATTGAACTAAAACGCGAGTTGAGTCGTCGGGTAAGAGAGCAAAGAAAGCAGTAACGATTGTTGGACGAGCCTGAGCGTCGACAAGTGAGAAATCGAGCCACGCGCCACCTTCAACTCGGTAGGTGCCTGAATCTGGATAAGTCGCCGGGTATTGGCCTGCAAAGAGAAACTGCAACAGCCTTAGTACAAAGAACGTGATGGTGGAAATGAGCAAAATCACGCGCCTGTAGATCTCTAGCTGGCCTAAGAAAACGCTGGTGGCTCGCTTGCGAGAGTGTTTTGACACGCCCAAACGGTAGCCCACCGATGCAGGCCTAATCGATCATTTTCGGGGCGATAACCTCAACCGCGAATGCATCGTTCCGCATTAATGACGTCAATCATCATCTTGGGATTAGGCGCACTTAGCGCGTTCCTTCAAGAGGGTTTGTTGTTCTTCTTGGTTATGTGCTTCATGGGGTCGCTCTTTTGGCAGCTTCTTGCTTCACCAAACGTTACGAGCTCAGCGTCGTCTCGTCGCCTTGCGGAGGTAAGACCAAAGAGAGTCGCGTCGATCGCGATTTTGCTTCCATTGGGCGCTGCCACGGTTTTTGCGGTGACTATTCCCGTTTCACTAATCAGAGCACTGTTCGTAGAAGGCGGCCTTACCACTTTTCAAGGTTCGGTGACATCGGTCATTTCTTTGCTTCTACTTTTTGGGCTCGTGCTCTGGGCAAGAAGTCGTTCGAAAGCACCTGTCATTTGGGTGACACGCCTGGATTTGGTGCCTGTAGTTGCCGCAATCATTGTTGTCGCCGTCGGCGTCCTCTCGACATACGTAAATCGAGTGACGGCACTTGCCATCTTCATGGCAGGTGGTGATCACGCAAATCACGTAGGACGCGCGGTTAGCATTTTGAACGCGGGCGCTGCAGGTTCAGTGGAGAGATTTGCTGCCCTGCGACCCGGGGGTCTGAACCCTTTGCACTTCCTGGCTGCAGAACTCTTTTCACTACAGGGGGGCAGCGCCAACTTCATTGATGCAGCAGATTTCTATTTGTTTTTTTCACGTTTTGAGTGGTTGCAGCTCGGTCTTTGGGTACTCGTCAGTGGTGTCACAGCACAAGTGGCCTTCTCGATGTTAAGAGCAACGAAAGAACTAAGTAGCACTTCGTGGGTGTGGGGTATTACTGGGGCGGCCCTTCTAGGAATCTTTCTTCTCGCACTGCCTTATGTGAGCTCTACCGGTCTGCTTGGCTTCTCTACAAGTGTCTCCGTCGCATGGATAGCGCTAACGCCAGCCGTTTTGCTAACGGTGTCAGGGCTGAAATCAAAGGATGCCCTGAAGTACTTCTTTCTTGTGGTTGTCATGGTTGCGCTAGTTGGGATTTCGATTCGTAGTTCGAACGCATTTCAAGTATTGGTATTCCCAACATTGGTGGCGATTCTTTATGTGATACATCGGCGCCGAGTTCGATTTTCAATCACCACGTTTATTGCCCTGGTTGTTATTGCGCTAGTCGTTGGCTTATTTGTGAGGGTTTTGGGGCCTTATGTGTACGTGTTTCTTAGTGCGGGTAACCCAAGCGGAACCTCGAAAGAGCCCGACTTCTGGCTCTTTAGCGCACTGTTGCTAATCGCGGGGGTTGGTTTAGCACTACGAGTGCGTAGCACGCGTGCCACCTGGCTATGGGCTTGGGCAGTTGCATCGGTTTTTGGTGTTTTTATATCGATGGTTTTCTTAACTCTTCGTTTCGGTAGCACACCAAACGACCCTGACTATTTGGTTAGTAAGACACTCTTCGCCGGTGTTGCTTTCATTATTCCTTTCGCTGCTGCAGCCTTGATCGCCTGTGTAGCCCTGGCTGCAGGACGCATCTCTTCGCGCGCGGTCAAGGTTTCGGTGGTAGCTGTGCCAGTTGCTGCGTTGCTCTTCATCAGACCTGATTCCGCTTGGAATCAAGTTCTTACTGCATGGGCGGGTGAGGGACATCCCATGACGTGGTACAGCGCAGCTTTTTCTCGGGGACTCCCAGACCAGACATACGCGTTTTCTTTGAAGAACCGTGACGCCTCTTGGCTGGCGGGTCTGAGTTTCGAGGCCTATTCACTACCTGCTCTCACCTATGACCAAGTAATTGCACCTAATCCTGAGCCGGGCTTGTGTGAATTCATAGACAAGAACGACGTGCGCGTTATGGTTACGGACGGATTTGAATTACAAGGCGCACTTACTGATTGCCCCGCAGCTGCTGGGGTTTCCTACATAGTGCCGCCCCGACAAGCTGGGTGAGGTTGCCTTGAAGGTGCTCGTGACAGGTGGGGCCGGCTTCGTAGGTTCACACGTTGTTGATCGGCTTTTGGCGCGCGGTGACGAAGTAATCGTTTTGGACGATCTTTCTACCGGTCGTCATGACAACCTAAAGAATCACCGTGATAACCCCAGATTCGAATTCATCCTTGGGTCGATTCTTAATGCGGAGCTGGTTGACGATGCAGTTCGCCGAGCCGATTTTGTTTTTCACCTTGCAGCGGCGGTAGGTGTGAATTTGATCGTAGAAAGGCCGCTAGAAAGTTTGGCGACCAATATTCGGGGTAGTGAGGTTGTTCTCGAGAAGTGTCATAAGTACGGGCGCCCCGTGTTGGTCACTTCGACATCAGAGATATACGGCAAGAACACCTCAGACACCTTGCGAGAAGACGACGATCGTGTTCTAGGAAGCGCCTTAAAGACGCGATGGTCTTACAGCGAAGCTAAAGCAATCGAAGAGATTTTGGCCTATTCGTATTGGCGTGAAAAGGGTCTTCCAACGCGCATTGTTCGACTATTCAATACGGTAGGCCCGAGGCAGGTTGGCACGTACGGAATGGTCGTGCCCAGATTTGTTGAGGCAGCTCTTAAGGGCAAAGAGTTAATCGTTCACGGCGATGGCAGGCAAACAAGATGTTTTTGCCATGTTCACGATGTTGTTGACGCACTATTTCTGACTCTCGAAAGTCCAGACACGGTTGGCACGGTATTTAACATCGGTAGCCAGGACGAAATCAGCATTCACGCGTTGGCTGAGCGAGTAATTACTGAACTTGGATCGCGCAGTGCCATCACGTTTCAGGCCTATGACGTCGCCTATGAAGAAGGGTTTGAAGATATGCAAAGGCGAGTGCCAGACATCGGTCGAATCAACAAGTTCACAGGTTGGCAACCTCAGCGAGATTTATCCACAATCATCAAAGATGTGGCAACTGACATAGCGAGCCGCTCAACCAGGTGAAACCCTGGACATACGCCGCAATTTTCTTCTTTGCCTTAATCGGATCAGGAGTCCTCGTAGAGCTTGCTAGACGAGTCTCTCCAAGGCTTAGAGCACTAGATCGACCCGACAGCAATCGCAAACTTCAGACAAGTGCCGTTCCAAGGTTGGGTGGAGTCGCGGTCATTTTGGCTTTCAGCGGAGCGTTGTTGGTGGCAGTTGCAATATTGCGAACTCCTGCTGACATTCCAGTTTTGTTAGGTGCTTTGATTCCTGCTCTGGGCGCTGCCGGCATTGGGCTTTGGGACGACTACCGACCAGTTTCACCAACTTTGCGATTGATTCTTTTGACATTTCTGGCGGCCTTGGCCTGGTGGTTCGGGACAAGTATTTCTCTAACGGATCTCTGGTACGTAAATGCGGCGATGACGATTGTTTGGATAGTTGCAGTAACCAACGCGTTTAACACCATCGACAACATGGACGGCCTTGCCGCCTCTAGCGCTTTGATTGGCGCTTTGGGAACAGCGTTTATCGCTATTTACTTTGGACAATTTCTGGTGGCGTCCTTTGCACTTGCACTCGCGGGTGCCGCTGGAGGCTTTCTTTGGCATAACTGGGCACCTGCAACGATCTATTTAGGTGACGCTGGTTCTTATTTCTTTGGTTTCCTACTGGCCATTTTGACTATTCGGTTAAACCCTGTCGCGGTGGACATACCAATCGCCATATTCATACCGGTGCTGCTTCTCTTCTTGCCCATTGTGGACTTGATATTTGTATTTGTGCGTCGAATTAAAGAAGGACGGCATCCGTTCACACCGGGTCTGGATCACCTTAGCCACTCCATGCAAAGACGTGGCCTGACCCCAGGGAGAATCTTGGGGCTAGTGCAGGTGATTGGTGTCGTTTCGATGTCACTAGGGGTGGCAATCGCCGTCTCGATTTAGGTGAGCTGTCTAAGTGAGTAAAGACAAAGTCAGGGTGATGCGGGTGATTGCCAGGATGAACGTTGGTGGCCCCGCGATGCAGGTGGCTGGCCTTGCGAAACTGTTGCCGTCCGATGAATTTGAGCAAAGGGTCTATGCCGGCGCAGTCGCAGACCATGAGGGCGATTTCGTGCAATTGCACGATCTCAATTTGGACATCAGACCATTGGCTGCAACGGGACGAGGTTTCTCATCGTTTTCTGATTTGAAGTTGATAAATCAATTAGCACGTGAGATGCGAGAGTTTCGCCCCCATATCGTTCATAGTCACACTGCAAAAGCCGGCGTCATTGCTCGGATTGCAGCTAATCTTTCAAGAATCAATTCAAAGCTTGTTCACACGTTTCATGGTCATCTTCTAAAGGGTTACTTCAGTCCGATGATGCTAACGGGGCTGGTTGTAACTGAGAGAGTTTTGGCTAAGAGAACCGACGTTTTAATCACCGTTGGGTCCAAAGTTCGCGATGAGTTGGTTGAGGCTGGAATAGGCTCTAAAGACCAGTACGAAATAATTCCCCCAGGTGTTGCACCAGTTGACATCGGTGACCGAGGGCTAGCCAGGCGCTCTTTATCTTTGAGTAATTCTGATTTTGTGGTTTTGTTTTTAGGTCGTTTGACGAGAATTAAGCGTGTCGACCGATTGCTTGACGCCGTAGCTTTGGCAGTTGCTGAGATGCCAGAAACAAAAGTTCTTATTGCAGGGGACGGGGAGTTACGAGGTCAACTCGAAGTCACAGCCCGAGCGCGTAGGTTGCCCGTCCAGTTCTTGGGGTGGCGTAGTGATTTAGAACTTTTGTTAGGGGCTGCCGACTGCCTGGTGATTACCAGCGACAATGAGGGCACCCCGGTGTCACTAATTCAGGCTTCATTGGCGGGCGTACCAACTGTTGCCACGAACATAGGAAGCGTGAGCGAAATAATCGAAGACAACGTGAGTGGCTTGGTAACAGGTCTATCACCAGAGGCCACTGCAGCGGCACTTATTCGGCTCTCTGGGAGCGCTAGCTTGCGCTCTCGGTTGGGTGCCCAGGCTCAAGCAGATGCGATTTCGAAGTATTCATACCAGCGTCTGGTTGATGACCACGTCAATCTCTATCGAAGACTCATGCTTAATTGAAACGGGCTCGACTTCTTTGGGAATTGACACGTCAAGAACTTAAGTCACAGCGAAAAGAAACTTTCCTGGGTCTGCTGTTGATGGTTGTGTGGCCTTTCGTGCAGGCAGGTGGGTTCTTACTCGCTTTTTCGATTATTCGCGGCGGTGGTTTCGGGCAATCTTTACTAGTCACCTATCTGGGGGTACTGGTGTGGTCAACGTCAGCGTTGGTTATCACCGCAAGTGCCGCTTTTTTTGCAAAAAACGCAGAACTTATTCGTCATTTGGTCTTTCCGTTTCATCTGATCGTTGCAACCGAAGTAAACGTCAAGTATTTGTTTTTTTTGGTACAGGCCGTAGTAGGGGGAGTGTTCTTACTGTTTACTGAGCAAACGTCAAATCCTTTTGAGGGAATCTTGGGTCTGTTTGTATTTTTGCTTGGTTCATACCTGCTCTTGTTGGCTTTGGCTTGGCTCTTCTCGCTAATCGGAGCAGTAGTGCCTGATCTGGTTCTCGCACTTCCTGCGCTACTGACTTTGCTGCTGGCACTTTCGCCGGTTTTTCAGTTTGGGTCCTCGGTGCCCACAGCATTGCAGATATTTAACGAGATAAACCCTTTGAGTATCGCTGTTGATTCTTTTTATGGGGCGGTCGGAGCTCGCGGTGAAGTAGAGATTCCTTGGCTCTTCGCAGGCGGTTGCCTCATATTCTTCTTCGTTGTACGGGTAGGGGTTAGGAAGATCTATCGAGAGCTAGCCAAAATCGCATGAGCCGTAGCTCAGATGGCACAAGGTCAACGCGATCAGCGGTGGCTGGCTCGATACACGTTCAAGATCTGCAGCTGGAATACCCGATTTATTCGAGTGTTGTTGGTGGCAGATTTGCTGAAGTCGCGCGTTCTTTTCTGCCATTTGTTTCCAGCAAACGAAAAAAGGTTCTGGACGGTTTGTCATTCACGATTGAGCCTGGCGAGGGCGTTGGGCTCGTCGGGGTAAACGGGGCTGGCAAGACCACGTTGCTCAAAGTCATTTCTGGCTTAGTGGCCCCGACGGCCGGCAGCGTCGCTGTGGGTGGCCGAGTCGTTGCATTACTGGCTATGGGTGTTGGTCTTCGTCACCATCTAACTGGAAGGGAGAACATTTGGTTTGGCGGTCTTCTGTTTGGAATGAGTCGAGCAGAAATAGATGGTTCTATTGACGAGATCATTGATTTTGCTGACCTTGGTGGCACTATTGACCAGCCTTATTTCACCTATTCAACAGGAATGCGATCGCGCTTGGGCTTTGCGCTGGCCACCAGTTCACCTGGGGACATTTACATCCTGGACGAAACTTTGGCCACAGGTGATGTGAGATTCGTTGCGAAGTGTTATCAACGCATAAAAAGCATTCGAGATTCCGGTAAGACCGTTTTGTTCGTTAGCCACAACTTGGGCGAAATCGCACGTATGACCAAACGTGTGCTTGTCCTCGATAAAGGGCATTTGTTATTTGACGGCAATACCGACGAAGGCTTGCAAGTTTATGAGTCGGTTGTGTTTCAACCCGCGGCATCGACAGAGCGGGCGCCTGTTGAGGTGGTCGACACCCGAGTGGGCGCGAAGGGTGATGGGTTGACCGCACGGGTGACCCTCAAAGATGCTGAAAACCTAACGGCTAGCAAGGTAATTATTGGTAGCGAACTTGACGTCGAGATTGAAATTGAGTCTGACCAGGAAATCGGGGATGCTCATGTCAACCTATTTGTTTACGAAGTAACGTCTGGGCAGCCGGTTTGTTATTTGTCACCAGGTAGGTGGCAATCGATTTTGAAAGCAAATGACGTGCAACAAACCGTGGAGATTGGTAAGGGTAAAACGTGCATAAGTGGCAAAGTGCCCGAGGTAACACTTGGTGAGGGCCTGTACAAGTTGGACTTACGAATTGATCCCGTTGATAAGAGGACTGGCCTAGCAAGAGAACAAACCCGAACCTTTCGCTCAGTAGGTGAGCTCTTTGTCACTTATGAAAATTCTCGATTTAAGGGTGCTGGGACTTTGTTAGAAGTTCCGGTTGATTCGTGGCGCGTAACGCACTGAAGGTCTTAGGGCCAGATACCGATATCGGCGTTAGGCGGTTACTCCGTTGGCGCTTGCAAGGGGTTCGACAATTAACTGTGGTATTGGCCCCTCAAATTGAAGTGTCAAAACCTGTTGTCTGGTGGTGGTCTCGTGCCGCACGCGAAGGTATTTGGCGCCGACTTGGTAGGGCAGGTGAAAACTTATGGGCTCTTTCGCGCAGGCGAGCGATTTCAAAACTGATTGATGCGGTGAGCGCAGCCTCACTAGGCCGTGAAGCAACGTCGGCCAACGTCATTGCAATTGATTCTTTGGGTAGAGGTGGTGCTGAGAAGCAGGCATTACGTAGAGCTCAAGCACTCGGCAAAGAGTCTGGGAACGTAACGATCTTGCTGCGGGAACCCTTGACAGCTGACAGCCGAGTAGTGGCCGCAGATATTAAGATCTTTGTTCAGCCAAGCTTGCAAGAGCTTGTTGACGACCCGGCGAAGAACTTCGCCCTAACCAGTCAGCAAGTAGAGCTGTGGCGACGGTTGTGGGCTCTTTTGCCGGGCGATCTTTGGCTGTCTACCTATCTAGCTGCGGTATCGCTCATGAATTTGCGACCTAACTCGGTCTTGACCTTTTTGGATCGAACAAATGTGACTGTTGGCTTGGCTGCTTTGTTGACGGATGTTGAATCGGTGCGTCTGAGCTTTCGAAGTGTTAGCCCTCGAAATTACGACTTCTACCGGCTTGAATGGTTGGGTATTTACCAGGCGCTAATTAGGCGCCGTAAGTGCACCCTCGAGGCCAATAGTTTTGCTGGACGAGATTCATATGCAAGATGGTTGCAAGTAGACAAAAAGCTAATTGCTTATCAACCTAATGACGAAACTTCCGAATTTGGTAATGGTGGGAGCCCTTCAAAGCCTAGGCCCTCTAACCAAAGATCGGCTGCTACGGGGCACAAAGTTGGTTGGCTTGGTCGGTTTGGAGGAGAGAAAGACCCCCATCTTTGGGTTGACGTGCTCGAAAACCTCAATCGAGATTTCCCTCAAGTATCTGGCGTGATGGCTGGCACCGGCCCCCTTGAATCAGAGACGAGAGATTTGATAAATCATCAAGGTCTAAGTAATGCGATTCAGATTTTGGGTATCACTTCTGGGTCTCGTAAGTTCTTAGATAGCGTGGACTTGTTGTTACTGACCTCCCGCTACGATGGTCGTCCGAATGTGGTTGCTGAAGCCGCCTCATGCTCAATTCCTGTTGTGGCGACAAGCTCAGGAGATCTAGTTCTAATGGAAATGAATTACAAAAACTTGATGGTTAGTAAGCGCAGGGATAGCGAAGTGCTAGGGGGCATGGCATCCATGGTTGCGCTAGCCGTTTAAATAATCCTTCACTTGGGCGACCAACCCCTCTCTTATTGAGAACCTATTTTCAAAGTTAAGCTCCGTTTTTGCCTTAATATTCACACCCTCAGTGTGGAGTTGATCGCCTGATCGACTCTCGCTGTGAACTCTTTTCGCATCTTTGGCCAAGATATCTTCAATAATTGAGATTGCTTCATTGACTGAAATCGATTGGTTGCCGCAAATGTTATAAATGCCCTCAGAGTTAGGCAAATTTGCGGCCGCAAGTGTGGCGCTGACAACATCCCCGACATAAGTGGCAGATCTCTTTTGTTCACCTGTACCGGTTACCTCTATCGGTTCACCCGCGGAGATAGCTCTAATGAATCTGGACCATGCCATGTCTTCGCGTTGGCGAGGACCGTAGACCGAGAAGTACCGCAAGATCACGATTCCTGGCTCAATCTGTGGGGCGTATGCCGACCAAATCTGCTCCGAAGCCAGCTTGGAAATTCCATAGGGCGAAATGGGATTTGGCTGCTGAGATTCATCTCGGTTGGCGATTGCCCCGTAGACCGACGAAGTAGACGCGTGAACAATCTTCTTAAGTTGTGACTTACCAGCGGATGTCACTAATGCGACAGCTTCGGCCAATTTCTTAGTCGCTAAAACGTTGTTATGCAGGTACTGCTCAAAAGCAGTCCAACTCGGCAATAGACCGGGAGTCGCTGCTTGGTGAATGACGAAATCAAAACTACCCACCATTTCGCGAAGATTGAGATTCATTAAGTCTTCTTCAATGAATTCAAACCGAATGTTGGTTTGCATCGACGTGAGCCATTCGCGGCGACTAGTGGCGGGACGCAGGGTTTCGTCGAATTTATCAATTATCGTAACGTCGTCTCCTAGATTTATCAGGCGTTCAGCGATGTGAGACCCGATAAACCCTGCCCCGCCCGTAATTAGATACTTCATCTAAATCTTCTGGATGACTTCAAGGTATTCGGTGGCGAGGTTGCGGCCCGTGAAGAGCGACTGAGCTCGCTCACGCGCTTCTATTCCCAAAGTCACGGCTTTTTGCTTGTCGTTTATCAGTGAAAGCATCGCGGCCGCTAGTTCAACTTCATCGTCGGGTTTCACGAGAAGGCCCGCATCTCCCAAAGTTTCAGAATTCCCACCGACGTCTGTTGCCACAATTGTTAGGCCTGCGGCCATGGCCTCCATGAGGGAATTGCTCATGCCTTCTTCTTTGGAGGACAGAACAAAGAGACTCACGCCACCATAACTAGTTGGGCTCACCGCTTGTGCGCCCGTGATTTCCAAATTCACACGCAGCGACTGAGCCAGTGCTTCAATTGAGGCTCTTTCTGGGCCATCGCCAATGATTCGAAGTCTCGCTTGCGGATGCTCAGCCTGCACGCGAGCAAATGCCCCTAGCAGGGTTTCTTGACCTTTGTAAGCAATCAAATTCGCGACATTTAGAACCGTGGTGGGCTCAATTGGGTTCGTCGGATCGATAAACCACTCTTCGGTCATAGTGTTTCGGATCACCACAACGCGCCTTGCATCCAACTTCTCTTGTTCGATCGAAAATTTTGCTACCGCCTTTGAGTTGGCGACTACCAGATTTGTGACAGCGTTAACTAATCGCTCCAGTGTCAAAATCCAGAAAATGTCTTTGAAATAGCCCATTGAGCGGCGCGCGCTTACTCGGATTGCGTTTGTACTAAAAGCCGCAACAGGAATAGCGGTCAGATATGCGTACAAGAGAAACGCGATGACAACTTGCGGTTGGTAGTACCAAATCGTGGCCCAAAGCTTTGGTGTCACAGTCAAAACCCAGGGTATGCGCTCTGGGGGGTGCTCTTGCAAGATGACGAGTCTTACTAAGGGATCAACTTGTTCACGTCTTTCCCCACCGTGAAACGAAACCAGTGTGGTGTCAACCCCTACTTTGGCCAGAGAATTAGCCAAGAGAATTAGCTGTTTTTCTGCGCCACCACGCCCGAGTTGGCCTATCACCAACAGAACGGATTCGATTTGTCTTTGTCCTTGATTGATAGAGGATCTGCTTGCAAATCTTGATACGAGAGCAATCAGAATTAGAAAAAGTAAATACCCGATGGAGGCAAGAAAGTCCGCTGCTTGCTGAGGCGGTGTGGCCTCATATATCGCACTAATGCCCCAAACCCCAACGACTAATGCGATAGCCAATTGCCAAATCAGGGGTGTACCCAGTTTGATAACGCCTCTAGTTGGTGCCGTGGGTAGCAAAAGCAGCAGGATGCCCACAACTACAAACACAGCAGAAATAGCGAACTGAGGTGTCGGCAGAGCCATAACACCGAGCAGAGCGGTTGTTAAGCCGATAGTTACGGTTGATCGCGAACCCACGTGTAAGGCCATCGCGGCACCGACCAAAGCCATGGGGGTAAGTAGCGAGAGGAATTGCTCAGAAGTTGTTGCCCAAAAAAGTGGGGCGATTGCTAAACCAACCCACCAAACGTTGCGTCCCCTAAAGCCTGACGGGCTGGTGAAGAATGAAAGACCTAGCAGCGCTGCGGAGATTCCACAAGAGATAAGCGCATGAAGCCATGACTCGAGGCTTTGCCATTGCTGCTCAAACCAAACACCGACCACCAAGGCAAAAGCCGCCGCACTTAGGAGCGCAAAAATCAAACCGACCGTATGTTTAAGTCGAACTCGGTGCCGCTTATTCTCATGAACCAGCGCAGCCACAGCCAGAGTGCTGACAAGAAACAGCATGGCCAACTGATAATCAACTAAGGGAACTATCACCAGAAGTGGCGTCAGAGCTTTAGATCCAAAAAAAATAAAGGAAAGCAACATCAGCGATACGCAAATAAGCCACGAGGGTTTAGCCGATTCTTCGCTTAGAAATACGGCCCCTACAACGCCAAGCACATTTAGGCCTACCCAGCCAACGAGGCCGCCCTTCTTAAGGCTTTGCAGCGAGTAATTCCTTTTGCAATGTCTTTAGCCACTGGGCTGTGCGAGACACCCCGTCCAACAGTGAAATCTCGAGCACCTTGGGGAACAAGCGCCGTAGTTCTTTAGGCTCGTTTTGAGAGTGCATGACATCGCCTGCGCGAATTGGACCAAACTCAGGGGTAATCGCTAAGCCCGTAACTTGTTCGATATCTTCAATGAGCTTTAGAAGGCTTTCTTGCCGGCCTAAAGCCAAATTCACGGGTCGACTTGATGTGGTTCTTGATTCAAGAGCCTGAACCAAAATGTCGACGACGGTGTCTACATAGGTGAAATCCCGAGTTTGTGTGCCGTCGCCGTTGATGATGACAGGCTCACCGTTTAGTGCGTTCCAAATGAATTTTGGTACAACGGCCGCGTAGTCGTGGTCAGCTTTTTGCCTAGGGCCAAACACGTTAAAGAATCGAAACGCCAGCGTGGGTATCGCAAAAGAGCTTTGGTAAGACAAAACGTATGACTCGCTTGCGAGCTTGCTCGCCCCGTAAGGCGAAACGGGCGAAACCCAAAGATCTTCATTTTTGGGCAATGTCTGGTTTGCTCCATAAACGCTAGATGACGAACTAAAAATTAAATATCTTGGTGTTTTTCGTAAAGCTTCAAGCAAGGTCAAGGTGCCGTTGACGTTTGCTCGATGAGTTGCAACGGGATCTGCTAGTGAGCGAGGTACAGAACCCCTGGCAGCCAAATGCACGACCGCGTCGCACGACATGACTGCGGGCGTGACGGCCTCAACGTCGTTTAGATCAGCTTCGATTAGATCTACTGGGAGGCCAGAGAGATTTGTGGCATCACCCGTTGAAAGATCATCTAGAACCGTGACGGAATGGTCGCGAGAGACCAGAGCGTGCGCCAGATTCGAACCAATGAACCCGGCGCCACCGGTTACTAAGACCTTCAAGCTCTTAGCCACCTTCTTCCCCAAAGTTCAAGAGTTAACAAGGGCCACAACAATAAGTCTTTATCAGTTCCTGCCATGTGCCCTCGAACGATTGACCGCACCATGTTTCGGTCAAACCATGACCCCGTGACGGCATCAG
>Ga0194116_10005953_pt1 | contig 13204 bp, 14 predicted proteins | sample TA2MahsurfametaG_4_FD_148617 | JGI IMG/M metagenome (GOLD analysis project Ga0194116, IMG submission 148617) | Freshwater microbial communities from Lake Tanganyika, Tanzania - TA2015008 Mahale S9 surface | ecosystem: Environmental > Aquatic > Freshwater > Lake | place: Tanzania: Lake... | reverse complement strand
TTTAGTTCGGTAACTATGAATTTTAAATATGAATCAGCATATGGATCCGTTTTAAAAAGCGGGGAATCAGAGTCTTTTCTGTTGGCTTGCAACAATGAATCTTGAAAATTTTTAGGGAGTAATTCAAATGGTTTTTCTGGAAAATATTCTGCATGTCTTTTTTCTCCATTGTTCCAAATGGCAACAACAATGCAGGGTTCGATAGCGCCTATATCCATTAAGTGTTGAATGTGGTCAGCAGCCTCCCAAGATTGGTGGTTCCAAGTGATGTTGGCGTCAAAAACATTCTGGCCATCGTGCATGTACAGAACACGGTAGGATGAATTGGGCTGATTATTTTCTGGTGTCCAAATGGCCACAGAGCGGGCGTCAATCAAAGAAGATGGGAAGGAAGGAATGTAGTCTATTTTCCCTCTCTTAACCGCGGGTTGTTGTGCCCATGTGCATAATGGCAAAATCAATGCAGCCCAAAAGAGTTTGAATTTTTTCATGCAATTATCGTTTCCGCAATCACGTGCGGAAAATGTTCAATTTCCAAAGCACGTACTTTTTTTTCGATTTCTGCGGGGCCATCCGCTTGTTCTACGGTACAACGAGCTTGAAAAATAATGTTGCCTTCGTCATAGTGTTCATTAACAAAGTGAATGGTAATTCCTGATTCCTTCTCACCAGCCTGATGAACCGCATCGTGGACAAAATGACCGTACATCCCTTTACCCCCGTATTTGGGCAATAAAGCAGGGTGGATGTTGACAATTTTATTGGGATAGGCATGGCAAAGCGCGGCTGGGATTTTCCATAAATATCCCGCCAGGATAATCCAATCTATCCCATTTTTTTGGTGTTCTTCAATCAGCGTGGTACAATTTTCTCTCTCCTCTTTTGCGATAACTCTAGTCGGAATTTCCGCGTCTATAGCGTGTTGCAGGATCAGTGCATCGGGTTTGTTGGAAAGAATCCATGCAATTTCAACATGGTCGCTCCCTTTGAAATATTGGATTAAATTTTTTGCATTTGAACCCGTTCCTGACCCCCAAATCGCGACCTTTATTTTTGACATTTAGTTTTCTTTGAAAGTGGTAATGGTCATGGTTTGATTGTGCAAGGCGCAAGCGACGGTGTCTTTTATTGGAGAAATTTCTCCATTGGAGTAGAATCCACAATAGGTAGTGGACTCTCCGATTCTGTCGATGACAGCGTCCAACTCTTCTTCCGTGCGTTGCCCAAGTACGATTCTTCTTCCAACGCAAGAAATCAATATAGCCAAGTCAGGCTTTTCGAGTGAATCATTTTGAGCTGCAGCGTCTTCGGCACCTTCGATGATGTGGTCAAAGTTGGCCATCATAAATTGTACTTTAGCGCCATTAGGGATATTTCCAGCAAAGGTCATGGAGCCATGTTCCTCGTCAATGTTGAGGATCGTTCTTACCAACATGGACCCATCATCACCAATGATACACAAGGGGAAAAGTAGAGCTGCTCCGGGAAGTTCGTCGGCACGCTCGCCGAGGTAACGTTTGTACAATTCCAAGGCATTGACGTTGTCCATGGTGAACAACACATTTTTTTCCGATGAGGTAACGGTTCGAATTGGACCAAATTCACTCCATCCCCCCTGAGAACCGTGTGATAATTGGATGTTATCTCCATAAAAACCAATGGAGGCGATAACCCCAGGTTGAGCTACTTCATTAACACCCACAAAAGTTTGGGTGAACCTTCCCGCATCTCCGGCAAGTCCTCCTGTGACCAAAACCTCTTTTGGAACAATGCTATTTACTCCCTGAATCAAAAAGTCACCGTTTGCGATGGTTCCTTCGGACAAAATAAGAATGCTCTTTAATCCTTCGTGCAACATAGCATTGGCTAACATCTCACCACTCTGAAAACTATCATCGGTATGTCGAATCGTTTGTCTATGAACTTTGATTTTGGTTTTTTCAAATTGTATGGCAGTACAAACGGCACTTTGATCTAAAATTTGATCACCCGCAATTTCGCCCGCAGTGCTGCAGAAAATAATATCGGCATTAGGATAATGACCCTTTAAAGAATCAAATAAATCCTCTTGTTTTTTTAAATCTATACCAATGAAGCACAATACCAATTGCGATTCCGCAAGTTGTACTTGTTGGTCATTCCACCCCGACTCAGCTGTCCAAATTAATTGTTCCGTTTTCATTCACCGAATTTACTGAAATTAATCAAATGCGGTGAATTCTTTTGTCTAACACTCGTCATCGTTTACCTTTGTTGGTAGAGCAATTACTATGTCGATTATTGTAAAGAATGTAAGCAAGCAGTATGGATCTCAATGGGCATTGGATAATGTGTCATTTGAAATTCCAAAGGGTCAGATTGTGGGATTTTTGGGCCCAAATGGTGCAGGAAAGAGTACCATGATGAAGATTATTACTTCTTTCATTCCTTCAACATCCGGAAAAGTGGAGGTTAACGGATTTGACGTGGCGACAAAGAGTATGGACTCCAGAAGGATCATCGGATATCTTCCGGAGCACAATCCTTTGTATTTGGAAATGTATGTTCGTGAATACTTGGCTTTTATGGCAGGTATTTACAAAATGGATAATATTCATGGTCGTGTAGAGAACATGATTGAGCGAGTGGGTTTGGGGGTAGAGGCGCACAAAAAAATTGGTACTTTATCCAAGGGATATAGACAGCGTGTAGGATTGGCTCAAGCCCTCATTCATGATCCTCAGGTTTTGATTTTGGATGAACCGACAAGTGGTTTGGACCCCAATCAATTGATTGAGATTAGATCATTGATTCAAGACATGGGCAAAGAAAAAACAGTGATGTTTTCTACCCACATCATGCAAGAAGTGGAGGCCATTTGTTCTCGCGCCATTATCATCAATAAAGGAAAATTAATTGCCGATCAATCCACACAAGATTTGAAAAAATTTGGCTCCTCTACTGTCTTGCATATTGAAATTGGCGATGAGGTGTCGGCTGGTTTTTGGAAATCGATTGATGGTGTAGAGGGAGTGCGAAATGTGGGCCCAAAACAATGGGAATTGGTATCAAGGACTGACAAAGATTTGCGCAGAGATGTTTCAGATAAATTGAGTAAATCAGGCTACTTGCTTTTGGCTATGTCTGTGAAGGAACAAAGACTGGAAGACATTTTCAAAGATTTAACCAATAATAAGTAATGGCTTTTGCACAAGAACCCGTTGAGTCTACCGTGGCAGTCGCCACTCTAGGAGGGGTTATTCGCACCATTTTCTGGATTATTTTAATCTCTTATTTGCTTCGTTTTATTGCGCGATTGAGCGTTCAGTATGCCATGAATAAAACGCAGGAAGAAGTTCAAAGACAGTTTCAGCAACAACAACGACAACAAGCATATCAACCCAAATCGGAAACTAAAATCAAGGAGCCGGTGGGTGAGTATGTGGATTATATTGAAATCAAAGACGAATGACCATGAAGAATTTTTTGATGAAGGCTCTGCCTCACGTGCTAGCGGTGGTGCTATTTGTATTAGTATCTGCAGTGTACTTTTCTCCTGTAATGGATGGCTTTGCGCTTCGTCAAGGCGATATCGACAATTGGAAGGGTATGTCCAAAGAGATTGCGGATTACCGCATGTTGCATGATGGAGAAGAGCCTTTGTGGACGGATGCGATGTTTGGTGGAATGCCGGCATATCAGGTTTCAGTGAATCATCCAGCCAACGTCTTCAAGTATTGTATCGTCGTATTTCGATTGGGACTTCCAGGACCTATCGGCATTTTATTTACCGTGTTAATGGGCGGTTATTTAATGGGATTGTTTTTGCGGGTGAGACCTTGGTTGTCCATGTTATTGGGCTTGGCCATTGGCTTGTCAACCATCAATATTTTGTATTTGGGTGCAGGACATACTGCCAAGGTGGTAGCCATTGGTTTTATTGCCCCCATGCTGGGAGCTTTGATCTTCGCCATGCGAAGCAAATCCATTTTGGGTTGGGCTGCTTTTGCCTTTTTCTTGGGTTGTCAAATAACCTCTAATCACCTTCAGATGACTTATTACGCCGGTATTTTGATGGCGGTTGTATTTTTATTTGAATGGGGATGGATGTGGACTCAAAAGCAATTTAAAACTGCGATGTTTTCTTTCGGATTGGCCGTTGTTTCAACCGTGATTGCCATTTTGCCCAATGCCAGCAACCTACTCAGCACCTACGAGTATAGTCAATTCACCACCAGAGGGAAAAGTGATTTGACGGTAACTTCTGCAAAAGAGCAAAAAAATCAGCAAGATCAGCAAGGTCTCTCTGAAGATTATATTTTGGATTACAATTACAACAAAGGCGAACGTTGGAGTATTCTTTTTCCCAACGCCAATGGGGGCGCTAATGGATATTTTAAAATGAATGCCCCCGATGCCGTGAAGGGAGTAAGTAGGGATCTCAAGCCAATGGTGGAGATGATGGATCCATACTGGGGAGGACAAAGCAGCAGTGGTGGCGCCTTTTACTTTGGTTGGGTCACCTTGGTTTTGTCGCTGTTTGCTTTGTTCTTTGTCAAGGATGTATTGCGTTGGCCTGTGGTGTTGATTTCCTTGCTTGCGCTGGGATTGTCTGTCAATGAGATGACCTCTTTGAATGATTTCTTTATACATCATTTTCCGATGTTCAAGAAATTCAGAGATTCTAAAATGATCTTGATGTTGCTGCCCATCGTTTGGGCCGCTTTGGCAGGGTTGATGTTGGAATTTTGGTTTTCAGGACAATGGGTTTGGGAATCGTCCAAAAAGAATTGGATGATTATATCGGGAGCTTTGGTTTTGTTTGTATTGATCTTCTTATCACAACCCACATTGGTAGGAAATTTTGAAGGGAACAATCTCACAGAAACCATTACCCAGCGGTTGGTTCAGTTCCAAGTCATCAAAAATGCGCAACAGATAACACCGCAAGAAGTTGGAATGGTGGAGCGTGTAGCTGCTGAGGTCGTGGATGCGCGTAAGGCCATGTTTGCATCAGATGCTCAGCGGGCTTTGATGGTATTGGTACTTTTATTGGGGACACTTTTTGCCGCGATTAAATTTGAAAAAGCCAAATGGCCAGTGTTGGTGATTTTGGCCTTGATTATTTTTGGTGATCAATGGTCGGTTTGTCGACGTTACTTAAACAGTGACAAAGACAAAGGACGCTTCATGCGATATGCCAAGGCAACGGAGCTCTTGACTCCCATAAAACCAGCTCAAACGGATCTGGTGATCTTGGATCAAGAATCAAAAAAGGTGAAAGATTTTGCGTCTAAACAAGCTGAAATCAGAGCCAAAATGGAGGATCATCTCGATTGGAGAAAATCAGTTCCTGGGGAATTGAAAAGTCAAATCGCAGGATTTGCGGCTTTGAATTTATCGAGTCATTATCGTGTCTTGACCTTACAGAACCCATTCAGCAATGCGGACGTGAGTTATTTGCATAAATCCATAGGCGGATACCATGGCGCCAAATTGAAGCGATACCAAGAGCTAATCGAATTCTGTATTCAGCCAGAAATGGAGGAGATGGTGGATTCCTTGCGCAGTGGAAAAATGCAGAATGCATTCAAGGGCACACCGGTATTAAACATGTTGAATACTCGATACGTAACATATAATCCAGAGAATCCGCCCATTGAAAATCCCGATGCGTGCGGGGCAGCTTGGTTTGTTGAAGAAGTGAGAACGGTGAAGTCAGCTGATGACGAAATATCGGCACTGCAAACTTTGGATACCCGAAAAAAGGCGGTTGTCAATGAAGCGTTTTCTGGATTGCTCAAGAGTCAAGGCGAGGATACAACGGCCAGTGTAATTATGAAATCATATGAACCCAATGCGATTGGATACGAGGTAAAATCTGCCCGTGGCGGGGCGGTTGTTTTTTCAGAAATATATTATCCCAAAGGATGGAAATGCACCATCGATGGACAGGAGGTAGAATATGCACAGGTCAACTTTGTCTTGCGCGGGATTACGGTACCTGCGGGTGTTCATCAAGTGGAATGGACATTTGAACCAGCAGTTTGGAAAACTGGAAATCAAATTTCTTGGACCGGTTCAGCTTTGATGATCTTGTTGGTGTTGGGTGGAATTTTTTACGATAGAAAAAATTCCTTGAACGTCGATAAACATTAAAAGGGGGTATACCACAGCAGGAAACAAGGAGGACGGGAAGTGCTGATACGCAAAATTGGGATTGGTATAACTCCAAGATTGATGCGCAAAAGGAATGGCGCCGTATCCATGAACCACTGTAATAACAGTGACCACAATAAAAATAACGTGAAATGCAATATGGGCCTTTGGGCTCATTTTGTTTTTTAGAGCAAAAAGAATCAACCCCACAACTCCCAAGATGATTTCTAAATGGAAAGGAAAAAGGGAAGTCCATTGGGGCATTTGTTTGGCCTCAAACAAGGCTGTTAATGCTATACCTAGCGGAATTCGTGCGGATTGCACCAGCCAATGGTAATCGTTATTTAAACTGTTAATCCAGCGCTTTCCACGTGGGGTGAAGTACAATACGCAACCAAAGGCTGCGGCAAAAACCCAAGGAAAAACAAAATGAAACCAACCGGCTGTCCGATCCATATACCAACGGTTGAGACTCAATACACTTTGAAAAAGTGCCCAAAGCACCCACATCAAAACTGCGATATGTGCTTTGTTTTGGGTTCGGGTTTCGGCACTTTTCTGTATCATGGGGATCAGCAGAACAATACAAAGCAGAACAGTGACAACTGAGACAATGATGATCCAAATCGGAATTTCTAGCATGGTTAACTTTATTTTTTCGATGTCAAAGGTATTCAGTTATTAGCTTTGTCAAAATGATGTTTGCCGTACAATCAAAAGTGGAGAAAAAGGGATGTTCATGGTCGGATTTTTGGTGCGGCAAAACCAAAGCCGAATTGGCGTGGGTGAACGATTGGAACAACATTCCAGTTGCTTATCATTCATTTTTAGATTCCATTTTCCTTCAAAAGGAATACATTCAATCCCTTCAATCGGAGTATCACTGCACATTGGTTTTGTTTAAGTACAATGAGAAGCCCGCTGGGGTTGCTTTATTTTTTTTGTCAGAATTTTGCACCGAGGATTGGCGAGGAGGGGAGGAGCGCGGCAGTTGGGCCAAGTGGTTGGCTCAAAAGTGGAGCGTTGCTTCTCAAGTGCAGCGCGTTTTGCTTTGCGGAAATCCTTTTGTTTCTGGTCCGCATGGATTTTCTTTTCAAAAGGATCTTACATCAGCCATAAAATCTGATCTTTTGTGTCAAGCCATGGACGCGGCAGTGAGCCATTTCAAGATACAGGGAGAACGGGTTGGAATTTGCCTAATCAAAGACTTTACCTGCTACCAGCAGGATCTAGTTAAGGAGTTAAAAAAATGTGGTTTTGGATTGGTTGCCGCCGATCCCATTATGGTTTTGCCATTGCTCCCTCAATGGAAATCTTTTGAAGATTATACGCAGGGATTGATTTCAAAATTTAGATCCAAAGCCATAACGGCCTATAAAAAATCAGAGCAAGTGACCACTGCCTATTGGTCATTGGAGGAGATGAAAGACTTTCAATCTCAGTGGTACCCGTTGTATGAGCAGGTATACCTTCGGGCTCAAAGCCGCTGGCAGCCCCTTACTGCGCCCACGTTGTGCAATATGAAAGCCCAACTAGGAGAATCCATGTTATTTCGAGCTTATTTCTGGAATACACAATTGGTGGGATTTTCTGTTGCCATAGCAGATGATGAAATGGAGGCCCATTTGGTGGGAATCGATTATACAGTGAACAGGCAGATTTATTTGTATTCACGGATGTTATATGATTTTGTTGAATTGGGAATTCAGCGCAAGGTCAGGCAAATTGTATTTGGGCGTACCGCTGTTGAAATCAAGTCAGCCATGGGAGCGATGCCAGTGTACTATGGAAATGTTTTGCGCCATTCCCGATCCATCCCCAATTTGTTTGTCAAGTGGATGACAAAATCTTTGGATTATAAAATAGAGGACATGCGCGCCCCTTGGAAGGGAGAGATAGAAAGGGAGATAGAGGGAAGACTACAAACCGGGATGATGCATGAATGAGAAAAGAATATTGCTGATTTTGGCAGCAATACAATTCACCAACATCGTTGATTTTATGATCATGATGCCCATGGGGGACATCTTGAAAAAAGAATTGATGATCGGACCTGGGGCATACGGACTTTTGGTATCCTCTTACGGTTTAGCCGCTGGATTTTCTTCATTTTTGGGTGTATTTTATCTGGATAATCTGGATAGGCGCAAGGCCTTATTGTGGGCGTACACCGGATTTATGTTGGGAACATTATCCTCAGCTATCATTCCAACCACCCAAGATGTTCATCTCAATTATTATTTATTCATTGGAACGCGCGTTTTGACAGGTCTTACCGGAGGTTTATTGGGAGGGCTTGTCATGTCGATTGTAGGGGATTTGATACCCTTGGAGCGACGCGGCAAGGCCATGGGCATTGTTACGCTGGCCTTTTCTTTGGCTGCAGTATTGGGAGTTCCATTGGCATTGATTTTGGTCGACTTTTTTGACCACAATTGGCATGTGCCTTTTTATACGGTCAGTGCGATGAGTGCGGTGATTGGGGCTTTGGCATGGAAAATAATACCACCGATCAATGCACACCTGAATCGAAAAGAGGTGTTTAATCCCATGGCCACGGTGCAAGGCGTTTTGCAGTCTAAAGTGCAGCGCAATGCATTGTTGTTTACGGTGCTTTTGGTTTTGGGGCAATTCACGGTCATTAGTTTTTTAACCCCCTACTTTATCAATAATGTTGGGTTGGAGCAAAGTCAAATTAAGTACATCTATATCGCGGGTGGCGCGGCCACAGTGCTTTCTGGAATCTCCATCGGCAAAGCGGTTGATCGTTTTGGTAGATTTAGAATTTTCACCCTTTTTGCTTCGTTGTCTTGTATCACCATGTTGGTCAATACCCATTTGCCCAAGGTGGATTTGGTTTGGGTGATGTTTATTGCCTTGTTCTTCTTTACCTTCATCTCTGGTAGAATGATACCGGCAAACACCATCATTTCTGCAGTTGTCAACCCCAAGCAGCGGGCGGGTTTTATGAGTTTAAATAGTTCTGCCCAGAGTCTGGCGTCGGGGAGCAGCGCAATCATCGCCGGTTCGATTATTCATCAAGCCAATGAGTATGCCCCTTTGGAGCATTACAACTGGGTGGGATATATAGCAGTGGGATTTACACTTATTTCATTGTGGATTGTTAGAAGAATTAAAAAATTATCTGCGCAATCCCAACTGTGAACTTATAATTTCGCTTCATGCGTTTAATAGGCCAAATTCAACATCCCCATTTGCGAATAGCCATACATGAGTATAATGGCAAGTATTTGGTAGAGTTTGAGGGAGGCCGGTGCCGGCAGACTTATAAGTTTGACAAGGAATTGTACCCGTTGGAAGCGGTACAACAATGGGTCAGCGAAGTAGAGCCCAACATCATGGAGCACATGCATGCGATGCATGAAGACTTAAAAAAATTATTACCCAAGACATGAAAAAGAACATTTGGATCATTGGCGTGATGGCCGTTCAGTTTGCGTTAATCGTGGTGTTGTTTTTGAAAACATCCAAGAGCAAAGAGGAAGAAGTATTGGATAGCGCCCCTGTAGCCAGCGCCTTTGTGGACACAGCCAATGTGAAGTCAGCGGTAGTGGCCTACATCAATGGGGACAGCATCAATTCTCAATATCAATTTATCAAAGACAAGGAGTATCAGTTGGAGAGCACATTGAAAGGAGCAGACGCCCAGTTTCAAAAGGAATATACCAAGCGAGAGAAAGAGGCGCAGGAGTTGATACAATATGCCAACAGCAAGCAATTGCCCGAGGATGAAGCACGTACAGTGCAAGAGCGTTTGGCTCAATTGGATTCAGAGATACAGCAGTTGGATGCAAAGATGTCCAATGACATCGCGGTAAAGAAGGAAGCCATGATGAAAGAATTGAACAAACGAGTAGAGAAGTATTTGGAGCGATTTGCCCAAAAGAAAAAGATAGATTTTGTTTTAAACTATCAAGAAGGGATACCCATTGTATTGCATGGAAATCCGGCCTTTAATGTCACAGCAGAAGTATTGGCAGGATTGAACGCGGAGTATGCCGCTGAAAAGAAGAAATAATATGACCTTAGCGCAACAGAAATATTGGAGTGGGGCAGCAGAGTATTTGCTATTTATGTGGCAAATGGAGGATTTGTTACGGGCGGTACATTTTGATGTAGATGCTTTGGATGGATTTATTGCCACCTATTCCCAGAGTTCGGAAGAGGTAGAGGCAGAGAAGAAATGGTTTCAGAATATCGTTCGAGACATGAAAACGGAACGGTTGGAGCAACGCGGTCATTTGTCGGAGTTGGATGAAATCATGACCGAGTTGACCTATTTGCATCAATCGTTATTGAAGGTATCCAAGGACCCGGATTATTTGTCATTGTATCAGATAGCCAAGCCCAATATGGATGAGTATGCGAGCAGGGCCAAGGGAATTGGAACCAACGAAGTAGAATTGTGTTTACAGGCCTTGTATGGCCTTTTGGTATTGCGTTTAAGAAGAGAGAAAATATCGGAGGAGACCCAGGCTGCGATGGATAGTTTTTCAGCTTTGATGGCCGCTTTGAGTAAGGAATACTTAAAAATGAAACAAGGCGACCAACAAGCCGCCTTGAATTAACAACAACAACAACTAATCCGACATCCCTGTACGGACAGCATTTTTAAGAAAGCAAGCTCTGAGTCAAAAGAAACTGCATTTGTTGATTTTGACGGTTCAAGAATTCCAAAGTTTGCTCGTTTTCGAATTCTTGGTGGAAGCGCGCTGCCGCGTCGGCCACATGGTTTTGAAGTGCTTTAAGGCTTACTGGAACAGATATTACACGGAAAGGACGGCTATCATTCAAAAGAGACTCCCAGTTCAATTCGTCAGTGTTTTGAGCAACAAAAACAGCTTTTACTTGGGGGAATTGTTGGTTAACAGACTGAAGGAATTCGGCACCAGTCGTACCATTTAAGAACTGATCTACCACAAGAACTTGTACTTGTTCTGGAAGGAGAAGATCAAAAGCTTCAGAAGCATTGTTAGAAACAAGAACTTCGAAGTTTTCATTCAAAGTGTTTTTCACATCTTGCGTAAAAGTAGCGTTTTGAGAAACCACCATTACTTTGGTTTGTGCTGCTGTTGTTTGATTTGTTTTCATTTTGCTGTGTTTTTGTTGTTGTTGAGTAGTTGAACGAGAGCAGAAGAAGAAAGGTTACAAAAAATGTTGAAAAAGTTTTTAACTTATTGAAAATCAGCAATAAAAAAGTTGAAAACTGAAGGGGATGAAATAAAAAGGAGAGGATGGCTCCTCTCCTTTTCGGGTTAAAATGGATAAAAAAGGAAGAACAGAAGGAATTATAGTGTGTTGTGAGAAATATTTTGGGACGGGATAAGCTTTTGGATGATTTGAATAGAGTCCATATTGGATTGTTTTAGGAATTGCAGAATTTGGGCGTGTTGGTCCAGGAGTTGTGTAATCTGCACATCTTGGAAAGAGGGGGTGGTGGCAGACGCTTTCTTTTTGGGTTTGGTTTCGTATTCATATTCAGGTTCGCGGGTCATGAGGATATTGATATGCACGTCATAGATTTTAGAGAGTTTCTTAAAATCTTCGAGGCGGGCTTTTCGGAAGCCGTTTTCGAGACGGGAGTATTCGGGTTGGGAGATACCCAGTTGGTCAGCGATGTATTCTTGTTTAAGGTCGTGAAGAATTCTGAATTCTCTGATTTTAGGATAGCGGATCATAGTTGTTTTTGTTTTTAAGGTTTTAACTAAATGGTTAGGACAAACGTGGGCAAAAAAAAACCGGCGATTGCCGGTTTTCGAAATTTTCGAAGGGATGAATAATCTTAGTGCGATATATTTCTATATATGTGAGATTTAATAGCATTTGGGATTGGGAGTAGTCCCAACCTTTGACAATAATCCAAAGATTGTTGTTCTGAAGTAATCTCAGAATATTCCCCTATAGCATCCCATTTCTTGCAGGTTTGAAAAACTTTGTTGCGGAGTGTTTTCGCGAATGTATCAGCAATTTGATTTTCTGTAAAATAGTCCGTAACACCTGTATTTTCTTTAATGGAATTATTTAAGGCTAAAGCGATTTCTTTATTTCTATCAAATCCTTTACGCCCGTTTAGCATCAAAAGATATTTAGGATGGATGTCAAGTAAATAAGCATTCATCAAGTAAGCTAAAGAATTCATTAAGTCAGTAGAAAGAGGATCTGAAACAAATTGGGGTTTGACATATGAAAAATTTTCGGCATCATAAACAGTCCATTTATCTAAATGATATCGGGGAAATTTGAGGTCTTCAATTTTTTCATCCGATTTCAGAAAACACTTTTTCTCAAGCTCTAAATACTTCTTTGATTTTATTCTAGGGTCTTTTGAATTTTCAGTTGAAATTCTGAAATTAACTTTATAGTATTCTGTGGTAGATGTGATTTTAAAGTTTGGAAAGGATAATACTCCATAAGCAATACCCGCCCACCTGATTACGTGAGACACGTCATTTGGATGGAAAAGCTTAAAAGTTGGATTCAATGCAAATAAATTTTGGATGGTGAACAACTCCCTTGGGATACCCAATAACTGTTCGACTTTGGGTTCAACGTAAATAAAACTTCCAGAATTGAGTTCAAAAACAGAGAAGAATTGGTTGAACTCTCCTTGAATTGCTCGGGTCGTATTACTGATGCTTTCCTCAGAAACTTGGTTTTTTTGAAGGGCGCTTGCAGAAATTGCAATTTGCATTGTTTGAGCAATATGATTTCCAAAACCGATATTTCTAATCTCTTCTATTTTATCGAAGAATACTTTCACATATTCAGAGACATCATCATTTTTAAAATGGACGTTCATTTCACTCAAATAGGAGTGTATTATTTCATCCCAATTTGGAAAGCTCAATTTAGAAAATTGGCTTGACTTGTTGTTTTTAATGTCCATCGGAAATTGATATAGAACAATTTATAAAAATTAAATGAACTTTCAATAGTTAATAGTAAAAAAAATGACTTTTTCAATTGATTGAATTTTGAAATATCCTTGTTAAATGCAGCGAATTCAATTTATTCAACCTGAGGAATTAAACGTTTTACGTTCAAC
>Ga0194116_10005952_pt1 | contig 13204 bp, 9 predicted proteins | sample TA2MahsurfametaG_4_FD_148617 | JGI IMG/M metagenome (GOLD analysis project Ga0194116, IMG submission 148617) | Freshwater microbial communities from Lake Tanganyika, Tanzania - TA2015008 Mahale S9 surface | ecosystem: Environmental > Aquatic > Freshwater > Lake | place: Tanzania: Lake Tanganyika... | reverse complement strand
CAACAGTGTGTCGGTGATCAACGGCCGCACCGGCACCGTGGATGCCACGATCACCGTCGGGCCCACTCCCGATGGTGTGGCGGTGGATCAGGGGGATGACACCGTCTACGTCACCAACAACAACAGCAACAGTGTGTCGGTGATCAACGGCCGGACCCGCGCCGTGGCTGGCACGATCCCCGTCGGGACCACTCCCTATGGTGTGGCGGTGAGTGATCAGGATGACACCGTCTACGTCACCAACTCCGACAGCAACAGTGTGTCGGTGATCAACGGCCGGACCCGCACCGTGGCTGGCACGATCGCCGTCGGGGCCAATCCCTATGGTGTGGCGGTGGATCAAGGGGATGACACCGTCTACGTCACCAACTTGAGCAGCGCCAGTGTGTCGGTGATCAACGGCCGCACCGGCACGGTGGCTGGCACGATCCCCGTCGGGACCGAGCCCTATGGTGTGGCGGTGGATCAGGGGGATGACACCGTCTACGTCACCAACTACGGCAGCGACAGTGTGTCGGTGATCAACGGCCGCACCGGCACCGTGGATGGCACGATCGCCGTCGGGAACCAGCCCTATGGTGTGGCGGTGGATCAGGGGGATGACACCGTCTACGTCACCAACTCCGGCAGCGACAGTGTGTCGGTGATCAACGGCCGCACCGGCACCGTGGCTGGCACGATCGCCGTCGGGACCGAGCCCGTTGGTGTGGCGGTGAATGATCAGGATGACACCGTCTACGTGCCCAACAACGGCAGCAACAATGTGTCGGTGATCAACGGCCGCACCCGCGCCGTGGCAAACACGATCGCCGTCGGGACCAATCCCGATGGTGTGGCGGTGGATCAGGGGGATGACACCGTCTACGTCACCAACTCCGGCAGCGACAATGTGTCGGTGATCAACGGCCGGACCCGCACCGTGGATGGCACGATCGCCGTCGGGACCAATCCCTGGGGTGTGGCGGTGGATGATTCGGGTACGAATGCGGGCCTGGTCTACGTCACCAACTCCGGCAGCAACAATGTGTCGGTGATCGCCCGTGTATCTGCGTCGCTGGTCCCGGTGCTCGCCGAGGCTGGGAGCACTGTGACGGTGACCGTGGACGTTCCCCAGGTCGACTATGCCGTGGATGACGCCACCGTGACCTCGGTGTCCTTCGGTGGCACGCTCGCCACCGGCCTGACTGCCGGGGCGGGGGATGCGTGGACTCTGACGGTGCCGGCTGGGTCGGGCACGGTGCCGGTGACGGTGAGGTTCAACGGTGGTCTGACCGCGTCGGCTGGCACCTTCACCTTCCCCGCAGCGCCGACCCAACCCTCGATCGTGATCACCGGCACCCGCACGGAGGTGCGCGGTAAACCCGGCATAGTCGTCACCGGCACCACCACAGGTTTCGGGATGGGGGCCATCCTGCGGCCCTGGACCCGTTTCCCCGGACAAACCTCCTACACGCAAGGCACCGCCCGCATCCTCGTGGACGTCCAGGGTGGCTTCACCTGGGAGCGCCGCACCGGCAAAACGATCTACATCTTGATCAGAAGTGAAGACGGCACGGTGAAGTCCAACCGCCTCATCCTTCGCACCACCTAGCCACCCACACAGCGAGTCGACAGCCCCAGAGGCAGCGCGGTCCGCTTCAGGCTAGACACTGCGCGCTCACCAGACATGACAGAGAGCCCCGCGACCAAGATTGGTCGCGGGGCTCTCTGTCGTCTTGCTAGTAGCGCAATGTCATCCATGTCCATCCAAATGTCATCGACGTCCATCCGAAGGTCATCCATGTCCACCTACGCGGTGACACTGCATGTCCATCTACATCAGCTGCAGCCGGAGGTGCTCCCGCATCCCTCGCAGACGTAACAGGAACCGGCGGGGCGCATCTTCACGCCGCAGGTCATGCACAGCGGTGCGTCGGATGCGGTGCCCGTGAGGGCCTCGAGCAGTTCCGCGGACGAGTGCACCTTGCCTGGCACGACGCTGTGGGCCGGTGCAACCTCAACCGCCTCTTCGACGACCGCATCGGCGACGATCTCGTCTTCGACGATCGCCGACGCGACAGGTGCGCCGTAGGTCGCCGCGACCGTGGCCGCGCGCTCCTCGGCGGTGAAGATGCCGAGCTCGGCGCGCTTGTCCTCGGGGAGGTAATCCAGCGCCAGGCGGCGGAACACGTAATCCATGATCGACTGCGCCATACGCACGTCCGGATCGTCGGTCAGGCCGGCCGGCTCGAACTTCATGTTGACGAACTTCGAGACGAAGGCCTCCAGGGGCACGCCATACTGCAGCGCGATCGAGATCGCGATGGAGAAGGCATCCATGACACCGGCGAGCGTGGAGCCCTGCTTGCCGAGCTTGAGGAAGACCTCGCCCAGGCCGTCATCGGGGTAGGAGCCGGCGGTCATGTAGCCCTCGGCCCCGGCGACGCTGAAGGACGTGGTGCGCGAGGGACGCGACTTGGGCAGGCGCTGGCGAACCGGCCGGTGCTCGATGACCACGGTCTCCTCGACCGCGGCGTCGGCGGACTTGGCCTTGGCATCGGACAGCGGTTGGCCGACCTTGCAATTGTCGCGGTAGATGGCCAGCGCCTTCAGGCCGGTCTTCCAGCCCTGAAAGTAGATCTCCTCGACCTCTTCGATGGTCGCCGTCTCGGGCATGTTGACCGTCTTGGAGATCGCGCCGGACAGGAACGGCTGGACCGCGGCCATCATGCGCACATGGCCCATCGGCGTGATCGCACGCTGGCCCATGGCGGTGTCGAAGACCGCGTAGTGCTCGGTCTTAAGCCCGGGGGCGTCGATGACGTGGCCGTTCTCGGAGATGTACTCCACAATCGCCTCGATCGTCTCGTCGGTGTAGCCAAGACGCTTGAGGGCGAGCGGAATCGTCTGGTTGACGATCTGCATTGAGCCGCCGCCCACCAGCTTCTTGAACTTCACTAGCGAGAAGTCCGGCTCCACGCCCGTGGTGTCGCAGTCCATCATGAAGCCGATGGTGCCGGTGGGCGCCAGGACCGAGGCCTGGGCATTGCGCCAGCCATTGGTCTGGCCCACGCGTAGGCACTCGGCCCACTCCTTCTCGGCGACCTTCAGCACATCGCCGTCGAGGCTCGTGACGGAGCGGACCGCGTCGGTCGCGGCCGCATGCTTGCGCATCACGCGCTTGTGGGCCTCGGCGTTGCGGGCGTAGCCCTCGTAGGGGCCGACTATGCCGGCGAGCTCGGCGCTGCGGCGGTAGGAGGTGCCGGTCATCACCGAGGTGATCGCGGCAGCGAGCGCGCGGCCACCCTCGGAGTCGTAGGGCAGGCCCACGGCCATGAGCAGGGCGCCGAGGTTGGCGTAGCCGATGCCGAGCTGGCGGTAGTCACGGGTGGTGCGGCCGATCGCCTCGGTCGGGAAGTCGGCGAAGCAGATGGAGATGTCCATCGCCGTGATGACGAACTCCACCGCGCGGCGGAAGGTCTCGGCGTCGAACGTGCCGTCATCCTTGAGGAACTTCAGCAGGTTGAGCGAGGCGAGGTTGCAGGAGGAGTTGTCGAGGCTCATGTATTCGGAGCACGGGTTGGAAGCGGTGATGCGGCCCGTCTCGGGGTTGGTGTGCCAGTCATTGATCGTGTCGTCGTACTGGATGCCCGGATCGGCGCACGCCCAGGCCGCCTCGCTCATCGTGCGGAAGAGCGCCTTGGCGTCGACCGTCTCGATGACCTCGCCGGTCTTTCGGCCGCGCAGGCCGAACTCGGTGCCCTCCTCGACGGCGCGCATGAACTCGTCGGAGACGCGCACGGAGTTATTGGCGTTTTGGTATTGCACGCTCGCGATGTCGGAACCGCCCAGGTCCATGTCGAAGCCGGCGTCACGCAAGGCGCGGATCTTGTCTTCCTCGCGCACCTTGGTCTCGATGAACTCCTCGATGTCGGGGTGGTCGACGTCGAGGACGACCATCTTGGCCGCGCGGCGCGTGGCGCCGCCGGACTTGATCGTGCCGGCCGAGGCATCGGCCCCGCGCATGAAGGACACCGGGCCGGACGCCGTGCCGCCGGAGGAGAGGAGCTCCTTGGAGGAGCGGATGCGCGAGAGGTTGAGGCCGGCGCCCGATCCGCCCTTGAAGATGAGGCCCTCCTCGCGGTACCAGTTGAGGATCGAATCCATGGTGTCGTCGACGGCCAGGATGAAGCAGGCCGACACCTGCTGCGGGGCCGGCGTGCCGACGTTGAACCACACCGGCGAGTTGAAGCTGAAGACCTGGTGCAGCAGCATCCAGGTGAGTTCGTGCTCGAAGATCTCCGCGTCCTGAGGAGTCGCGAAGTAGCCGTATTCGCGGCCGGCCTGCGTGTAGGTCAGGACGACGCGATCGATGAGCTGGCGAAGGCTGGACTCCCGCGTGTCGCTGCCCACGGCGCCGCGGAAGTACTTGGTGGTGACGATGGTGGAGGCGTTGATGCTCCAGAAGTCGGGGAACTCCACACCCCGCTGCTCGAACACCGTCTCGCCGGTCTTCCAGTTGGTCTGGACGACATCGCGACGCTCCCACGTGACCTCGTCGTATGGATGAACGCCGGGCGTGGTGTAGAGGCGCTCGAGGGTGAGGCCGGTGCCCGTGCCAGCGGCGACGGGGCGGTTGGTGATCTCGGTCATGCGGATGTCTCCTCAGGAAAGTGTGGGCACGGTGGAGCTGGCCGAGACCGCGTCAGCGGACTCGGGAGAGGTTGCCGCGAGCGCAGCCTCGGAGCGGAGCAGGGTGATCTCAGCCTCGAAGTCCTCGAGGCTGTCGTAATTGCGATAGACGGAAGCGAAGCGCAGGTAGGCGACCTCATCGAGTTCGCGCAGGGGGCCGAGGATGGCCACGCCCACCTCGGCGCTGGGCACGTCGGCAGCGCCCGCTGCCCGAACCGCGTCTTCGACGCGCTGGGCGAGCAGGGCGAGGTCGTCGTCGCTCACGGGGCGGCCCTGGCAGGCCTTGCGCACGCCCGAGACGACCTTCGCCCGGCTGAAGGGCTCGGTGGCGCCGGAACGCTTGACGACGGACAGGACGGCGGTCTCGGCGGTGGTGAAGCGCCGGCCGCACTCCTGGCATTCGCGGCGGCGACGGATAGCGGCGCCGTCATCGGCGGTGCGGGAATCCAGGACCCGGGAGTCGGTGCCGCGGCAGTACGGACAGCGCACGGACCCTCCCTTCCCTAGCGCCTTCCCTAGCGACGACGGGGCCGCCCGGTGGACGATCCTGTGGACCACTTGGGGACACCCTGTGGGCTCCTCACCACAATCTGTGGAGGAACTACACCGGTGTGACCACTACATGTAGCGAGGACCATAGACCCTCGCACGGCTACGCGCAAGACGCCGAACGGGCGTGTCGCGTTTACCTCTCCCGTCACACCAATCCCATGGGCCACGCCCCCTGAACGGCGGCCTACGGGTGGATAGAGCGCGGGTTCAGGAGGACTCAGCCGAGAGCGGCCGCGGGGACGGCGAGCGGCTGCCCGGGCTGGAGGGTGGAGGTCGGCAGGTCGTTGACCGAGCGGATCTGGGCCACCAGGGGACGCGGGTCGGCGCCGGGGGCGGCGGCCTCGGCGTACTCCCACAGCGTGTCGCCGGGGGCCACGGTGACCGTCGACCAGCCCTCGGGGACGGCGCCGGCCGGGGCGCTGGCGATGGCGCGCCACGGGGCCAGGGCGATCAGCGCCACGGCCGCCAGGAGCAGGATCGCCAGGCGGCCTCGGCGGGTCAGGACCAGCCCGGAGCGGGGCGCCCGGCTGGCCCGGCACGGGCGCGCGGCCTGGGCGGGGGCAGGGGCGTAGGCGAGGGCCACGGGCTCCTCCTCTCGGCGGGCCCTCCCGGCGGGGAGGGCACTCGAACCTGTGTTCGTTCGAACACCTGTACCATTGGTACCACAAGTCACGCGACACGTCCAGGATTTATCGAACAGGTGTTTGAATTCGCCTGGGCGTGTCGCTACCTTCGTGATCACGGGAATAAGGCTCCCCCAGGGGTCTGACATCCGGACCGCCCGACGAGATCCGCCCGACGACCGCCCCAACAGCCCGACCCCCAGGAGGACCCATGGCCCGCCGCCCCACCCCCGACGCCGAGCCGCAGCCGGTGTCCGAGGCCGACTTCGGTGAGGGCCTGACCGCCCGGCAGCGCGACATCCTCGATGTCATCCGCCGCACGGTCGACGAGCGCGGCTACCCGCCCAGCGTGCGCGAGATCGGCGAGGCCGTGGGCCTCATGTCCCCCTCGAGCGTGGCGCACCAACTCGGCGTCCTGGAGAAGAAGGGCCTGCTGCGCCGCGACCCGCACCGTCCACGAGCCCTCGTCGTCGCCGACCCCGAGGCCGGCGATCCGACCGGCAGCGGTGACGCGCGCCCGGCGGCCGCCTACGTGCCCGTGCTCGGACGCATCGCCGCGGGCGGGCCGATCCTCGCGGAGGAAGCGGTCGAGACCGTCTTCCCGCTACCGCGCGAGATCGTCGGCGATGGCGAGCTCTTCCTGCTCAAGGTGGTCGGCGATTCCATGGTCGACGCGGCCATCTGCGACGGCGACTACGTCGTCGTACGCCGGCAGCCGACCGCCGACAACGGCGAGATCGTGGCGGCGCTCCTCGACGACGAAGCCACCGTCAAGACGCTGCAGCGGCGCGACGGCCACACCTGGCTGCTCCCCCACAACCCCGCCTACTCCCCCATCGACGGCGATCACGCCACGATCCTCGGCCGCGTCGTCGCGGTCATGCGCCGGGTGTAGCGCCCTCGCGCAGTCGTCCCAGGGCGCCCAGCACGGCGTCGCGGTCCGTGGTGAACCACAGCGGCGGCATCGACTCGCGCAGTGCGCGCGCGTAGTTGGCTGTCGCCAGTCGCGGGTCGAGCACGGCAACGACACCGCGATCCTGCGTATCACGAATGAGCCGCCCGGAGCCCTGCGCGAGCAGCAGTCCGGCGCGCGGCACGGACACCTGCGCGAAGCCGGACCCGCCAGCCGCGTCAGCCGCCTCTTGCCTGGCCGACGTCAACGGGTCATCGGGGCGCGGAAACGGAATGCGATCGATGACCACCAGCGAGCACGTGTCGCCGGGCACGTCGACCCCCTGCCACAGCGACAGGGTGCCGACCAGCGTGCTGCCCCGCTGTTGCGCGAACCGCTCGACGAGCGGTGCGACGGTGTCGCCGCGGCGCTGCACCAGCACGTCGCCGTCGACGCGGACACGCAGGTAGTCGCCCATGCGCTCCACCGCGCGCCATGACGAGCACAAGACGAGGGTACGACCGCCCGCGGCCTCCACCAGGTCCCCGACCTCGTCGAGCGCCTCTTCGGGGATCCCGTCACGTCCCGGCGGGGGCAGGTGCCGGGCGACGTAGAGGATGCCCTGCTTGGCGTAATCGAACGGGCTGCCGACGTCGAGGGTTGTCGCCGCGTCGGGGGTCAGGCCCAGGGCGGCCATCGTGGCGTCGAATCCCCCGCCGACGGTCAGCGTGGCGCTGGTCAGCACGACGGGCCGCTCGGTGAAGACCCCGTGAGCGAGCAGGCCCGCGACGTGCAGCGGAGCGAGGTGGGCCTCGCCGTCGGACACCCAGACAACATCGGATGTCGTCGCCGTGAGGAAGCGCCCGGCGGCGTCGAAGGCCTCGTCGAGGGCGCCCTTGGCGCGCTGACGCGAGGCAATGGTGTCGATGTCGTCGTCGCCGGAGATCTGCGACACCGCCGTACGCGCGGCATCGCGCACCCGCGTGAGCGCCAGGGTCAGGTCGCGGTCGGCAGTGGTCAGCCGGCCGTCCACTGCCTGCAGCGCCAGGCCCAGGGCGTCGGCGGCCTCCTCGAGATCGTCATGGATCTCCGGCGTGATGAAACTGCGTGCGCGCTGTGCGGCTGCCTCGATCGACCGCGCGGACAGGTCGAGGGTCAGCGCCTGGGTCACGCGGTCGGCCAGCTCGTGCGCCTCGTCGACCACTAGCACGTCGTGCTCGGGGAGCACGGGGATGCCCTCGACGAAGTGGATGGCGAGCATCGCGTGGTTGGTCACCACGATGTCGGCGTGCATCGCCTCCTCTCGCCTCTTGGCCGTGAAGCACTCCGCGCCGAAGGAACATCGACTTTCGCCCACGCACTCGCGGCGCGAGACCGACAGGCCACGCCACACGCGTGCGTCGATCGGCTCACCGAACTCGTCGCGGTCGCCGGTCTGGGTCTGCATCGCCCAGCCCCGCACGCGCGTGGCCTGTCGGCCGAGTTCGGTCTTGGGTGCAGAGAAAATCGCCTGGTCATCGTCGGGCTCACCGGCCTCTGATCGATGCAGGCGCTCCAGGCACACGTAGTTGTGTCGGCCCTTGAGCACGGCGTAGGTCAGCGGGCGTCCGAGCAGTGGCTCCAGGGCCAGCGAGATCGTCGGCAGGTCGCGTTCGACGAGTTGCCGCTGCAGGGCGAGGGTCGCGGTAGCGATCACGACCGACCCCCCGGTCGTCGCCGCGTGCACGGCAGCGGGCGTGAGATAGGCCAGGGACTTGCCGGTGCCCGTGCCCGCCTGCACGAGCAGGTGCTCAGGCAGCCCCTCGCCACGTCGTGCTGCCACCGCTGTCGACATGGCCTGCGCCACGGCCTCGGCCATCTCGAGCTGGCCCGGCCTGGGCTCGCCGCCGAGTTGCGCGGCAGCCGCCGCGAGGGCCTGTGCTAACGATGTCATCGGGACGCGGCCTGCAGGCGCGCGGCGAGCTCGGCCGACACACGCGCGCGCAGATGGGTGCCCTCGGCCAGGTGCTCCTCGAGGAGCACCTCTCCCTTGTCGTGGGCCTGTGCGATCAAGTCACCGCGCTCATAGGGCACGACGAGATCCACATCCACCTCGGGCCGCGGCAAGCGCGCATCGAGCGCCTCGAGGAGCGCGCCCACTCCCTCACCGGCGCGGGCAGAGACGACCACCGCCCCGGGTTCGAGATGACGCAGGCGTGCGATATCGAGGGGATCGGCGAGATCGGCCTTGTTGATGACGATGAGCTCGGGCAGGTCTCCCGCGCCGATCTCCGAGAGCACCTCGCGCACCGCCGACATCTGCTCCTCGGGCTCGGCATCGGAGCCATCCACCACGTGGAGGACGAGGTCGGCCTCGGTCACCTCCTCGAGCGTCGAGCGGAACGCCTCGACGAGGTGGTGCGGCAGGTGACGAACGAAGCCGACCGTGTCGGCGATCGTGCAGGCGCGACCGCTGGGGAGCTCGAGGCGGCGCACCGTGGGATCGAGGGTGGCGAAGAGCTCGTCTTCGACGAGCACGCCCGCGCCGGTCAGGCGATTGAGCAGGCTCGACTTGCCGGCGTTGGTGTAGCCGGCGATCGCGACGGACGGCGTGCCCGAGCGACGGCGGCCGCTGCGCTGGGTGCGGCGGACGCGCTCCATCTCCTTCAGCTGCCGGCGGAGCACGGTCATCTGATCGCGAATGCGCCGGCGATCGGTCTCGATCTTCGTCTCGCCCGGGCCGCGCGTGCCCACGCCACCGGTGGCACCGCCCGCACGACCGCCGGCCTGCCGGCTCAGCGACTCGCCCCAGCCACGCAGCCGCGGCAGCAGGTATTCCATCTGGGCTAGCGACACTTGCGCGCGGCCGGCCTTGCTGCGCGCGTGCTGGGCGAAGATGTCGAGGATCAGCCACGTGCGGTCAACCACCTTGACCTTGACCACGTCTTCGAGGTGGCGCAACTGGCCCGGGGTGAGCTCGCCGTCGCAGATCACGGTGTCGGCGCCCGTCGCCACGACGATGCGTCGCAACTCCTGCGCCTTGCCCGACCCGATGTAGGTCGCGGGGTCGGGACGGTCGCGTCGCTGGATGAGGCCTTCGAGCACGGCAGCGCCCGCGGTCTCGGCCAGTCGAGCGAGTTCGACCAGGCTGCGCTCGGCCTGCCAGGCCGTGCCCTCGGTCCAGACGCCGACGAGCACGACCTGCTCGAGTCGCACCTGGCGGTACTCGACCTCGGTGACGTCCTGGAGCTCGGTCGACAGGCCGGCGACGCGCCGCAGGGCCTGGCGGTCCTCGAGGTCGAGTTCGCCGGTCAGTGGAGTGGGATCGTCGTTCACTGCCAACGGGCAACCCAGCCGGGCGAGAGCGCGCCCTCGGCGACGATCTCGGCCGGGCCGATCAGGTGCATGCCGTCGTCGGCCTCATCGACCAGAAGAGTGCCTCCGGGCACGTCGACGCGCATGGGGCCGTCGTGCTGCGCACCCGGGCGCCGGCGGGCGACATAGGCGGCGGCGCACGCCCCGGTGCCGCACGACAAGGTCTCCCCCGAGCCACGCTCGTGCGCGCGCATGGCGATGTGGCCGGGCGCGATCTCCTGGACGAACTCGACGTTGGCGCCCTCGGGGAAGAATCCGTCGGGCGACACATCGGGCGGGTCATCGAGGGGTCCGGCAGCGTCGAGCGAGCCGACGAAGACCACCGCGTGCGGATTGGGCATCGCGATGGCGCTAGCGGGGAACGCCATCCGACCCACCGCGACCGATGGCACTCCCGGGAGCTCTTGGGCCGGCCCCATCGCCACGTCGTAGAGACCGTCGTCGCGTCGGACGACATGACGTACGCCGCCCCGCGTGGCGATGTCCATGCCTGAGGGGTCGGCCAGGCCCTGCTCGACGAGGTAGGCGGCAAACACGCGGATGCCATTGCCGCACATCTGCGCGGTCGAGCCATCGGAGTTGCGGTAGTCCATGAAGATCTCCGCGCCGGTGGCCGCGGGATCGTCGTCCGCAGCGCTGCGCACGATGCGCAGCACGCCGTCGCCACCGATCCCAAAGCGGCGATCGCACAGGTCGGCGACCATCTCGGCGGTGAGCTCGATCTGGCCGTCGAGGTCGGGCAGGAGGATGAAGTCATTGCCCGTGCCGTGTCCCTTGATGACGGGAATGGGGCCGGGAGGCATGCGTCCAGACTAGGTGCTCGTGCCCGCCGCGGCGGCCCTGGCGTAGAGCTCCTGTGCACGAGCGCACACTCGGGCCCAGGTCTGCTCCGGCTCGGTGCCGGCGTTGACCTCGTGCATGCGGGCCAGGAGCTCCGGATCGCGCCCGAGGAGCGCGAGGCGGTCGGCCAGCGCCCGGTCGTCGACGGCCAGGAAGCCGTTGAGCCCGTCGGCGATGAACTCCCCCGACCCCGCCTGCGCGCGAGCGATGACCGGTAGGCCCGCTGCCCGAGCCTCCAGGGCGGCGATGCCGAAGGACTCCTTGACCGAGGCCTGGACGAAGACGTCGGAGTCGGCGAAGCGCTCCCGGATGAGGTGAGCGGGGAGACGGCCGGTGAACCGGGCATCCACGCCCAGTCGTCGCGCCAGCCGCTCGGCCCGCGCGCGCTCGGGACCGTCGCCGATGATCATCGCGCTCACCGACACCTGCGGCGCGAGCAGCACCGAGGCGCGCGCGATGGCCGTCAGGAGCGCACCGACGCGCTTGCGCGGAGCCAGGCGCAGCACTGAGACGACTCGGAGCTCACCGGGCTTCGCGGCCCAGGGGCGCTGTGGTCGCCACGCTGCGGCGTCGATGCCGTTGGGCAGCACGGCGACATCGACACCGACGGCCTCGCTCACCCGGTCGGCGGCAACCTGGCTCACGGCCGACAGTGCGACGCCCCACTGGGCCCAGCGCACCAGCGCGTTGGAGGCACCAAACGCCGGGCGGGCAAGTGGACCCCACACGCTGTGCACGGTGACGACCGCCGGCACGCCGAGCTGCTGAGCGGCGCGTACGGCACCCCAGGCGAACGGCGAGATCACGCCCGCGTGGACGTGGACGACATCGGCGGGATGCTCGCGCAGGCTGTCGACGACGCGGGCGCGCGTGCGCGGATGGATGGGGATCTCGCCGGGCAGCTCAACGGCGATGCGCTCGACGTCGAGGCCATCCACGATCTCGTGGCCCGCGCGTACGCCGTCGTGACCGGGCGAGGCGGTGATGATGCGGACGTCGTCTCCCGCGGCCGCCTGGGCCAGGGCGAGCGATCGCACCTGCGTCTCGATGCCACCGGTGCGCGGCAGGTAGCAGTCGGAGACGTGGACGATGCGCACGCGACGACGGTACCCGCATCCTCTCCACGGCGAGTGCGAGGATGTGGTCCGTGACCACCCTCGTCTTCGTGCACGCGCATCCCGATGACGAGGCGCTGCTCACGTCCGGGACGATGGCGCGCGCAGCCGCCGAGGGGCAGCGTGTGGTCCTGGTGGTGGCCACCGACGGTGCCGCCGGGCTCACGTCATCGGCCTACCGCGAGGGACTGGCGGACATTCGACGCGAAGAGGTCGAGGAGTCTGCCCGACACCTGGGCGTCTCCCGCGTGGTGCACCTCGGCTACGCCGACTCCGGCCTCGCGGGAGATGCACCCAGCGGCTTCGCGTCAGCCTCCCTCGACGAGGTGAGCGAGCGCATTCGCGGCATCCTCAGCGAGGAGTCCGCCAACGTCGTCGTCGGCTACGACCCATCCGGCGGATACGGCCACCCCGATCACGTGCGTGTGCACGAGTCCGTGCGTGCCGCAGCTCGTGGGCAAAGCGACGTACGCCTCTTCGAGGCGACACTGCCCCGCGAGCCCATCGCGACGGCGGTGCGCATGGCTGCTGCCACGCGGCTGACCCCGGAGGAGTTCGACCCGGCGGAGTTCGCGCGCGCGTGGACTCCGCGCCGGCAGATCACGCACCGAGTGGATGTCTCCGGCCACCTGCCGGCCAAGCGGGCCAGCCTCGCGGCCCACGCCAGCCAGGCGGCCGCCGACGGCACGACCCGGACCCTGGCGGTGCTGGGCCGGCTGCCCGACTTCGCCTTCCGTCGGCTCCTCGGCACCGAGTACTACGTCGCGGTCCCCCCGACCCCTTCTCGTTAACGCCGGAGGAGGGTGAGGGTGGTGGTCACGGCGTCGGGGCCGGCGGCCACCCAGGTGATGCGCTCGTCCTGGCGGAAGCGTCGTTCCTGCCGACGCGCGAACTTGCGGGTGCCGTCGATGGTCTCGCGCCGGGCGACCTCGAGATCGCCATTGCCGTCGAGGGCCTGCAGCACCTGCCGATAGCCGAGTGCACCCCGGGCCGTGCGGCCAAGACCGCGCTCGCGCAGCGCCCTGACCTCGTCGATGAGACCGCGCTCCCACATCTCATCGACACGCTCAGTGATGCGGGCATCGAGAACGACGCGGTCGACCGCGAGCCCGATCCAGCGCGCCTCCACCCAGGCACGCGCCTCAGGCAGTCGCGCG
>Ga0194116_10005951_pt1 | contig 13204 bp, 15 predicted proteins | sample TA2MahsurfametaG_4_FD_148617 | JGI IMG/M metagenome (GOLD analysis project Ga0194116, IMG submission 148617) | Freshwater microbial communities from Lake Tanganyika, Tanzania - TA2015008 Mahale S9 surface | ecosystem: Environmental > Aquatic > Freshwater > Lake | place: Tanzania: Lake... | reverse complement strand
TGAGACAGGGAGAAACGAAGAAAACGGCGAAAAACGGAGCAAAACTGCGCCTTCGGAGGGTCTGGAGCCCTTTCGGAGGCGAAAACACGTCCTAAACTTCGAACAGATGGCGCGAGGCAGCCTCTGCGCATTCAAGAACCCGTTTTGATCAGCGCTTCCCTAACGCAGGGACATACAACCCGGCCTCGGCCGTTGCCGCTGTGGCAACTGGTATCGAAGCGCTGGCGCGTACCACGCTGCCGGAAATCAGTTTGTAGACCAGGGCGATACTTTCGCCCTCGGTGGTCAGGCGCTGCCCACCGATCAGATGTTGCAGGCAACGCCGCAAGGTGCGGCGGGTGGGCTTGTCGCCGCCGCGCCGTGCGATCTCGGCCCCAACCGCAGAGATACCCATGCTGCATGGATGCGAAACGACGATGGATTCAACCGGATCAGGTTCTTCGGTGGGCGCAGCGCGTGGCATGGCATCGGCTCCTTCCGGAAGATCTGGCACGCAATGTGGCGCTGGAATGACTGCGGATACGGCACGCGCAGCCCGGGCGATCACAAAGCTCCCGCCGCCCGGCCACCGAGCTCCGGATCGTGGCCTGACACGCATGGGTATGAACTCACGGGCCTCTTCGTGCAGGGGTTGCTTCCAGGAGTTGTGGCCTTTACCGGCGATCGGCTCTGCGGAATCGCAACGGCTTTCTCACCGGCAGGTCGGTGCCGCGCATTGCTCAGACGAGCCAACCCATCGCCGCAAAAGCAAAGCCCACGAAGCCGGCCCCCACCACGATGAGGATGGGCGACAGGCGCAGGCGCCACGAAAGCCACAGCGCCAAAGGTACAAGGGCGAGCAGCAGCGGCTGGTGTGCCTCGGTGGAGGCCACCACCGAGCCTGCGGAGACCATCAGACCGAGGCTGATCGGGAGCAGCGCAGCGCGCAACTTTGGCATTGCGGGATCGTGGGTGAAACGGGCCCCGAGCCGTCGAGTCCCCCAGGCGATCGCCACCGAAGGCAGCACCGCTGCGAGCATGCACACTGCAGCGCCCATCGCTCCCGCAATCTGCCATCCGATCACGGCCACGAGCTGCACATTCGGACCTGGAGCAGCCTGCCCGATCGCGATCGAGGCAGCGAGTTGCGCAGGGCTGAGGAGACTGCGCTCGATCACGAGATAGCGCTGCATTTCGGGGATCACCACAAGGAAGCCGCCAAGCGACATGAGCGACAAGCTCCCGAAGTGAAGGAGGAGATCGCGCATCAGGATCCAGTCGGTGTGAAGCCACGGGGCCATTTCGACGGGCGATCGGCTCGGGGCTCAGCTGCGGCGCAGTGCAATCGCGAGCGAAAGCGCACCCACGCCAAGCAGGGTATACGCGAGGGGCAGCCGCAACACTGCGATCGCCACAACCACAAGTGCTGCGATCGCGTAGTCGCTTCGCGGGTGGCTGAGCCCGGAGCCAAGCCGCAGGGCCATGGCGAGCATGAGGCCGGCGGCGGCCATCGCCATTGCGCGCAACGCACCGGAAACCAGCGGCGAATCGGACCAAGCAGTGTAGAAAAACGCGAGGGCCAACACCGGGAGGAGAGGTGGGAGGATCAGTCCGGCAAGTGCCGCAAGGGCTCCGCGAAGGCCAAAGAAACGGTCACCGAGCATCACTGCCATGTTGCAGATGTTCGGTCCGGGGAGGATCTGGGCCAGCGAAAGCGTCTGATAGAAATCGTGTTCCTCGATCCAGCGCTCGCGGCGTACCAGGCGATCCTCGGCAATCGGCAATACGCCACCAAAGCCAGCCAGCGACAGGCCCGCAAACACGCGAAAGAGCTGGACCGGGGATTGCGGTGTGTTGGGGCGGTGGGCCACTATCCGGCGAGGCTGAAGAAGGCGCGACGACCGCGCATGCCGATCAACTGCTCGAGCAAGAGCTCGAAGTCCTCCGCGCGGTCGACCGGATTGAGATGATCGGTGTTCACGATCATGAGCGGTGCGGCGTCGTAATGATGAAAAAAGCGCGTGTAGGCGGCGGAAAGCGCATCGAGATACTCGGGGCTGATGTCGCGCTCCATGCTCACCCCCCGTCGTGCCACCCGCTCAACCAGTCGCGCAGCGCTGGCCTGCAGGTAGATCACCAGATCAGGTGTGGGTGCGTGAACGCTCTGCGCCTCGGCGATCCGCTCGTAGAGCGCAAGTTCCTCATCGTCAAGCGTGAGTCGCGCAAAAAGCGCATCCTTGTCGATCAGGAAGTCGCTCACCACAGGCGCGTTGAACTGTTCTGTCCGGCCGATCTCGCGCAACTGGTCGATTCGCTGGAACAGGAAGTGCAACTGCGTGGGAAATGCCCAGCGTTCGCCGTCACGATAAAGGCGCGCGAGGAAGGGGTTGTCCTGCGGCGCCTCGAGCAGCAGTTCCACGCCGTAGCGCAAGGCAAGCGCGCGGGCGAGTGAGGTCTTTCCCACGCCGATCGGCCCCTCAACCACGATGTGCGCAAAGCGCTCAAAGGGCGTTCGCGGGTGGGATCCGCCCACCTGGACCGAGGCGAGGGTGCCGGATAAGGGTCGCGGACGCTTCGGTGCAGCGCTGCTCATGGACTGATTGTGCCGCATGGCGGGGGGTGTGCATCCACCCGCTGGCAGGCGTGAGGCCCGAGGGCCTGGAGCGCTGTACGTGCCGCGCCAATCCCGGGGATATGCGCTACCGGGTCGAGTTCGAGAAGTGGCAACAGCACAAAGGCGCGCAAGTGCATGCGTGGGTGCGGCACGACAAGGCTGGAAGTGTCGATGCGCAAGTCGTCCACCAGAAGGATGTCGAGATCCACGGTGCGCGGAGCATTCCTGTGCGCGCGGACCCGCCCGAGCGATACCTCGATCGCAAGAAGCGCCTCGAGGAGTTGCTGCGGTTCAAGCCGACTCTCAAAGACAAGCGCCGCATTCACATAGTCGGGTCCCGGCCCGCCCTCGGAGGGACTGAGCCACCACGATGACTGGCGCATGGGTCGCGCGGGGCCCTCGGCAACCCGACCTGCAATTGCGGCGATCGCCGCTTGCAGCGTCGTGATGCGATCACCGAGGTTGGCCCCCAGGCCCACGGTGTAGTGCCGGGTGGATCCGGGGAACGTGCGAGGTGGGGGCAGTGGGGACGGTGGGGGCAGTGGGGGCAGTGGGGACGGTGGGGGCAGTGGCGGCGGTGGGAAGGGTTCCAGTGGCCCCGAGCGCTTGCTCACGCGCTTGGCTGGGGAGGCCCCTGGGCCTCTGACCTGCTGCGGCGACGCCCGCCGCGGCGCTTTCGTGCCCGGGGAGCCCCCTTCCCGGGAGGCTGCGCGAGCAAGTCGGTGCGATCGCTGTCGCCGCCTTCCACAAAGCTCTGCCACCAGGCCGACAGCGCCGCGCAGTCCTCGCCCGCCTGCGCGCGGAGCAGGAGAAAATCGTATCCGGCTCGAAAGCGCGGATGCTCGAGGAGCCGCAAAGGTGCGCCGCCGGTGCAACGCTCGAAGCGTAGCTGCAGGGACCAGATCTCGCGCATGTCCGCAGCAAAACGCTTTTGCACCGCGAGACGGTCGGACTGCTGGTCAAGCACCGCGTCGGCTGCGGCAAGCAGTGACGGCATCGGATGCTCGCCCGCAGCCACGCGCGGTTGCCACGCCGCCAGAACCTGCGGCCAGAGGAGCGCGGCAAGGAGAAAACCCGGGGATACCGACTTCTCGGCCGCGATGCGCGCATCGGTGTTGCTCAACGCCTGCTGGATGAAGCGCTCGCCGGATTCACTCGCAAAGATGCCATCGAGCAGCGGCAGCAGCCCGTGATGCAGCCCCTCCGCGCGGAGTGTCTGGATACTCGCCAGCGCGTGGCCGCTGGTCAGGAGCTTGAGGAGTTCGTCAAAGAGTCGCGCCGAGGGCACATGCCGCAGCAGATCGGCCATGCCAGTGATCGGTGCGCGGGTGCCGTCTTCGATGCGAAAGCCGAGCTTGGCCGCAAAGCGAGCCACGCGCAGCATGCGCACCGGATCCTCGCGGTAGCGGGTGGCCGCATCGCCGATGATGCGCAGGATCCCGGCCTTGAGGTCGCGGACCCCATGGTGGTAATCGAGCAGTTGGTCGCGGACCGGATCGAGGTAGAGGGCGTTGACCGTGAAATCGCGGCGGGCCGCGTCGTCTTCCTGTGTGCCCCAGACATTGTCGGCGAGTACTCGGCCGTGCGCATCGGTCTGCGCATCGGCCTGGATGGCCCGAAACGTGGATACCTCAATCAGGTCGCGGCCATGGTGCACATGAACGATCTGGAATCGGCGTCCGATCACCCTCGCGCGCCGGAAGAGTTTCAGCACCTCCTCGGGCGGCGCGTTGGTGGCCACATCGAAATCCTTGGGTCGACGCCCAAGCAGCAGATCGCGCACACCTCCGCCCACCACGTAGGCGGCAAACCCTGCCTGTTGCAGACTCTCGCAGGTGCGCATGGCCGCGTGCGACACCGCCTGGAGGTCGAGCCCCAGTTCGCTTGCGCGAAACACCTCCGCATGCCGCTTCACCCAGGTATCCGGGTGGTCGCCCGGCTTCGGCTTGCGGCCGAAGATACGGCCAATCAGCTTACGGATCACGGGCGAGGGAGTGAGCTCGGTGCCGTATCCGTTGCCAACAACGCCCCGTAAGCCGGCTGAGCCGGGGGTTGATCTGCGGATTCGACGCCGGCGATGGGTGCCCGGGGAGCGTCGGCGAAGAGTTCGAGGGTGCGCCAACCCCTGCGCTGCGCATGGTCGCGCAGCTTCGCGTCAGCGTTGGTGGCCACCGGATGCCCAACGCGCTCCAGCAGCGGCAGATCGTTTGCGGAATCCGAGTAGAACACGGCTTCGGCAAGCAGGCGCTCGATCGCCGATCCATCGTCCTTGTTGAGTCCACCCCACACCTCGAGCCACTCGATCAGGCGCAGGAACTTGCCCTCGCGGAATGACGCAATCCCGGTGGGCAGCCCGGTGTAGCGCCCACCCACCTGCTGCGCCCGGCACGCGATCAGGTGCTCAACTCCCAGACGCTGTGCAATCGGCGCAGTGACGAATTCGTTGGTGGCGGTGATGACGATGCAGGTCTCGCCCCGATCGCGGTGCGAGGCGAGCAGCGCGAGGGCCTGCGGAAGAATGGCAGCCTCGACAACCTCCTCCATGTAGGTCCTGTGGAGTTGGACCAGGTCCTCGCGGGGTATCCGTGCAAGCGGCTCGAGCGCAAAGCGCAGGTACGCATCGATGTTTAGCGTGCCATCCCTGTACTGATCGAAGAAACGGTCGTTGGCCAGGGCAAACGCTCCAGCGTCGACCTTGCCGTTGCGCACCAGGAACTCGCCCCAGGCGTGGTCGCTGTCGATCGGAATGAGCGTGTGATCGAGGTCAAAGAGCGCAAGCCGCATGCATTCGACATGCATTCGATGTTAACCCAGGCCTATTCGGGCCAAGTCCGCGCGGGGTCTGGGCGGGGTCTGGGCGAAGTCCGGGTGAGGTCCGCGCCAGGTCCGGGTGAGGTTCAAGGGAGGTCCGCGCCGGGCACCAGCCTTGTAGAGTGAAACGCAGCAGCACTTGCGCTCCTCAGTGCCTTGCCTGCAGCATTTCCTTGAGCAGGGGAAGGCTGAGGCTGCGCTGACGCTCGAGCCCGTAGCGGTCGAGCCGCAGCAGGACGCGCAGCAGGTGCGGGAGGCTGCGCTCGCTGTGGCGCAACAGCCAGGGCAGCACCTCGGGGGCGAGCGGGAGTGCGCGGCGCTGCGCCCATTGCGCAAGAGCATCCTGAAGCTCCTCGTCGCGCAAGGCTTTCAGCTCGAACACCAGCCCCCAACTCAGCCGCGACCGCAGGTCGGCGAGCATCGCAAGCTGCACCGGCGGCGCGCGACTGGTGCTGAGCCATAGTCCACGATCGACCTCCCTGAGACGCTCGAAACGCGCAAGAAGGCCGGGCTGATCCTCAACGGGGATCCGATCGATGTCGTCATGCACTTCGAGCCCAGCCGAAGTGTCGCTTGAATCGAACGCGCGCCGCGTGGCCTCGCAAAGGAAGCTCTTTCCCACTCCACCACCGCCCCAGAGGTGAAAGGCGCAAAAGGACGATGGCGAAGCGACCGCGCCCAGGAGTTGTTCGAGAAGCTCGCCGTTTGCCCCGGCAACAAAGTGCCCGAGCGCTGCGGGCGTGGCAACCTCGAGCGCCAGGGCTGCCTGAAGGTGCGAGGAGCTGGCCATGCAATGAGCGCTTGGTGTAATTCTGTGCGGGCGACGTAAACTTCGAGTTTACAAAAGCAAGCTTGATCGGCCAGCACTTGGTGCATCCGGGCGGCGCTGCGCACCTCGAGGGGGGTAGTACCGTGGCGGATCCGAGGCCTGCCCTGCACTACAGGGATGCCGGCGTGGATATCGAGGCTGGCGATGCGCTGGTCGATCGCATCGGCCCCTTGGCCAGGCGCACGCTCCGAGCAGGCGTACTCGCGGGAATCGGAGGCTTCGGTGCGCTCTTCGAATTGCCAAAGGGCTACCGCGAGCCGGTGCTGGTGTCCGGCACCGACGGCGTGGGTACCAAACTCCGTCTGGCCTTTGCACTTGGCCGCCACGACACGGTGGGTGTTGATCTGGTGGCGATGTCGGTCAATGACATCCTGGTGCAAGGCGCCGAGCCCTTGTTCTTTCTCGACTACTTCGCCTGCGGCAAGCTCGATGTGGACCAGGCCGCCACTGTGGTGGGAGGCATCGCGCGGGGCTGCGAACTTGCGGGATGCGCGCTGATCGGGGGCGAGACCGCCGAAATGCCCGACAGCTATCCGCCCGGCGAGTATGACCTTGCGGGTTTTGCGCTCGGCGTGGTGGAGAAGAGCCGGATCGTTGACGGGCGCGCGGTACGTCCGGGCGACCTGATCCTCGGGCTTGCCTCGAGCGGGGTGCATTCCAACGGCTTTTCTCTGGTACGCAGGATTCTGGAGCGTCGCTTCGGCGCGATCACGCCTGAGACGCTTGCCCGGACGCTGCCGGAGACACCCTTTGCCACGCGCCCGGGAGCTGGGGCGATCCCTGACGGAACGATCCGCGAGCAGGCGACGAGCGGGGTCGATGGCGCGCTGGAACATGGGCGCACGCTAGCCGATGCGCTGATGGAACCCACGAAGATCTATGTGCGCAGCCTGCTTGGCGTTATGCAGGATGGCCTCGTCCGGGCCGCTGCACACATCACCGGCGGAGGGATCATGGGCAATCTGCCCCGTGTACTTCCGGCGGATGTGGCTGCCAGGCTCGATGCGCACGCCTGGCCGAGGCCAGCGCTTTTTGCGTGGTTACAGGACGAAGCGGGTGTGGACGACGCAGAGATGTACCGGGTATTCAACTGTGGCCTTGGAATGCTTCTGGTGGTTGAAGCCGCGCACCTCGATGAGGTCTTGAGGCGCTTGCGTGGAGCCGGAGAAGCCGTGTTTGCAGTCGGCAGGGTGGTCCGACGCGACCCCGGCGCTCCGCAGGTGCTCATTGGCTGAGGGCCTCCTCGGCTGAAGTCATCATCGCCCGAGCTGCCCGTCGGCTGTCGTCCTCGCCGATCGAGGTGCCCTCCACCGAGATTCTCATCGACCGGGGCCCGCATCGCGTGCAAGGTCGAGCCCTTTGCGCAGCGCATCGAGCGCTCGGCGCAACTCCGAGGGCGTGTCGCACGCATACACCTCGCGATCAGGCATCGACCGCAGCCAGGTGAGTTGACGTTTGGCAAACTGCCGGGTCGCAGCCAGGATGCGGTCGTGCAGTACGCTCACCTCGCCCGCGCCCTCGGCAAGCCACTGCACGCACTGCCGGTAACCAACCGCGCGCATCGAGGGAAGCCGGGCATGCATTGCGGGGCGAGCGATCAACCCGCGCACCTCTTCGATCAGTCCATCTGCGAGCATCCGCTCGAGGCGCATCCGGATGCGGTGGTGCAGCCAGGTGCGGTCGCGCGGCTCAAGGCTGATCCAGTGGACCTTCTCGGCCTGCCACCTTGCCGCCTTCGCGTGCCAGTCGCTCAGGGGCTTGCCCGTCATGCGCAGCACTTCCAGGGCGCGGGAAATGCGTTGGGCATCGCGCGGGGCGAGCCGCGCAGCCGTGTCGGGATCGGAGTGCGCAAGCTGTGCGTGCAGCGTTGGCCAGCCGCTGCGCGCGGCTTCGGCAGCGATCGCCTCGCGCAGTGCAGGATCGCTTGGTGGCAACTCGGAGAGACCTCCCTCCAGCGCTCGACCATAGAGCAGGGTTCCGCCAACGAAAAGCGCCTGTCGCTTCTTCGCCCGGATCTGCGCGCAACGCGCAAGCGCCTCCTCGCGGAAACGCGCGGCCGAAAAACTCTCCTGCGGGTCGATCAGATCGATGAGGTGGTGAGGAATCGCCGCGCGGATTGCGTGTCCGGGCTTTGCAGTGCCAATGTCCAGACCCCGATAGACTTGCGCCGAGTCCATGCTGAGGAGGTCGACCGATCCGGCCAACGCGGGGTGGAGCGCGAGTTCCACCGCGAGCGCCGACTTGCCGCTCGCAGTCGGACCGGTGAGGACGACATGCATCGTCAGCGTCCACGCATGAAGAGCCGGTCCAGGTCGGCAAGCGGAATCGTGATCCAGGTGGGGCGGCCGTGGTTGCACTGATCAGCCCCTGCGGTCTGCTCCATCGCGCGCAAGAGCGCGTTCATTTCCTCGAGCGACAGCCGCTCGTTGGCGCGTACCGATGCGTGGCAGGCCCAGCGGGCCAGCAGTCGGTCCCGTGCGGATTCCAGCACGCGCTCGGGCGCCCCTTCGCCGAGCGCATCGAGCACTTCCCGCACGATCGCCTCGAGGTCGCCGCGTGCGAGGAGCGCTGGGACCGCGCGCAGCGCAAGCGCAGTCGGACCGTAGGCGCAGAGTTCGAGCCCGAGCGCAGCCAGCGCGTTGGAAGAGTGCTCAACCAGCGCAACCTCGCTCTCGCTCGCACGCAGGATGAAGGGAACCAGCAACTGCTGCGGCTGCAGCCCCTGGCTTGCGCAGCTTTGCTTGAGGCGCTCATAGCTCACCCGTTCGTGCGCTGCGTGCATGTCCACGATCACCAGTCCCCGGGCGTTTTGCGCAACCACGAAAGTCCCGTGCAGTTGCCCCAGTGCGTAGCCCAAAGGCGCGCCCGGAGACGCGTCCGGAGGCTGGGACTGCACCGGGCGGCCGCCACCCTGTTCGGGTTGTCCATGGCCGCCGCCCTGCAGGTATCCGGGATGGCTGCGTCCAGGGACGGGCCGACCTGGATAATTGTGGCCGGGCTCGGCTGCGGCCGAAGCGTCCCCGCTGCAAGCGGGTGCATCGCGCACCTGGCCGCCATCCAAGGCTTCTGCCTGCCAACCCTCGGCCAACGCCACGCCGCCCGACCGTCGGTGCTGGGTTAGCGCCGATGAGGGCGCATCTGCAGGTGCGTAGAGTGCAAGCCAACCGGTTTCAGGTGCTGCGGTGGTAAACGCGGGTGAAACCTGCGACCCGAGAGATGGCGCCGGAGCGCTGCCTGCCGTGGTGCGCAGCGCATCGCCGAGTTGGTGCGCGATCAGCCGGAAGACCGCCTGAGGGTCTCGAAAGCGTACTTCCGATTTCGAGGGGTGCACGTTCACATCGACAAGCGCCGGATCGATGTCGAGAAAAACGCACCAGATGGGCTGAAGATCATGGTGCAGCACGTCGCGGTAGGCCTCGCGCATGGCCGCCTGAAGAAGGCGGTCGCGCACATGACGCCCGTTCACATAGAAGTACTGCCGATCGCTGCGACGGCGTGCACTTGCAGGCGCGCCCAGCAGCGCCCGCAACTGCAGCATTGCGCTCCCGCTTTCGAAGGTTCGCAGGCCCTCGCCATCTTCGGTGGACGCGCCGGGCGCAACGCCAAGTCCGCTTCGTGCACGCTGCGCCCAGTCCTGCGCCGGCCAGTTGAGCTGGCTTCGACCCTGGGCCTGCGCCTCAACCGCCACCTGCGGGTGCGCGATCGCCACCCGTCGCAGTGCTTCGAGCGCATGCCCCCCTTCCGTGGCCGGCGACTTGAGAAACTTGCGCCGCGCGGGTGTGGCGGAGTAAAGATCGATCACCTCCACCCGGGTGCCGACTGCACCGCCCAGCGGTTCGAGTGCGCCGCTCCCGGAGTCGAGCTCCCAGGCGTGCTCATCGCCGGCACGCCGGGAGCGCAGTCGCGTTCGTGCAACCGAGGCGATCGAGGCAAGCGCCTCGCCACGAAACCCGAGGCTTCGCACCCGCTCGAGATCGTCGAGGCTGCCGATCTTGCTGGTGGCGTGTCGGGTGAGCGCGAGCGCAAGTTCGTCGCGCGCAATCCCCGCCCCGTTGTCGCTCACAACGATCCGCTGCATCCCTCCGTCTTCCAGCGTGAGCCGGATGAAGGAGCTGCCCGCGTCCAGTGCATTTTCCACCAACTCCTTCACCACCGAGGCGGGACGCTCGATGACTTCGCCGGCCGCAATCTGGCTGATGAGGGTATCGGGAAGTAGCCGGATCATCGCCGGATCATAGCCGCGGGCTTTGCCCTATCATCCGGGCGCATGGAATGGACCTGGCTTGTGGATGTCTTGCTTCACCTCGACAGGCATCTGGCCGAACTTGCGCAACGCTGGGGCCCCTGGATCTACGCGGCGCTGTTTGCGGTGATCTTTGTGGAAACCGGGCTTGTGGTGATGCCCTTTCTGCCGGGCGATTCGCTGCTCTTCGTTGCAGGAGCAATCGCCGGCCTCGGCGGACTCGACCTGGGTGCCTTGTGCGCACTGCTGACCACGGCCGCGATCCTCGGCGACTTCGTGAACTACTCGGTGGGACGAAGGGTTGGTGCGCGCGTCTTCGGCTGGGAACAGTCCCGCTGGTTCAACCGCGCAGCCTTTGACCGCACCCAGCGATTCTACGAGCGTTATGGCGCCGTCACGATCATCGTGGGGCGCTTTCTTCCTTTCGTACGGACTTTCGCGCCCTTCGTGGCGGGCGTGGCGCGCATGGATCCTCGACGCTTCGTGATCTGTAATGTGCTTGGGGCGCTGATCTGGGTTGTGGGGCTGTGCACGCTCGGCTACGCGGTGGGCAATACACCATGGGTCCAGGCGAACTTCTCGCTGGTTACCCTGCTCCTCGTCGTTGTTCCGGGCGTGCCTGCACTCATCGAGGTGATGCGCCAGTGGCGGCGCTCGCAACAAGATAGTGTCGAATGCCCCGGTGCAGCGCTTCGGCGAGTTGATCGCGAAAGCCCGGGTCCGCAAGCCGCTCCTCCTCCTGGGGGTTCGAGATGAAGGCCGTTTCCACGAGCACCGAGGGTATGTCGGGCGCGCGAAGCACTGCAAAGCCCGCGCGCTCCACGGAAGGCTTGTGCAACGGACCGATCCGCCCCATCTCCCGGAGCAGCTTTGCCGCCAGATCGCTCGACTCGCGGATCTGGGTGCGGGTACTGAGCTCGAACAGCACCCGGGCCGCATCCTTGTCGCGGCGGCGCATGTCCACGCCTCCGATTTCGTCGGCTGCGTTCTCCTTGCGTGCCAGATAGCGTGCGCTTGCGCTGCTGGCTGCACCCTCCGAAAGCACAAAGGCCGAAGCTCCCCTTGCGTAGGCCTCGGTAAAGGCGTCGGCGTGCACCGAGAGCATGACCTCGGCTCCCAGGGCGCGCGCCTTGCGCACCCTCTGGCCGAGCGGCACAAAGTAATCAGCCTCGCGGATCAGCGCTGGCCGCAGCCCCTTCTCGCCGGCAAGCCGCTCGGCAAGCCTGCGGGAGATGTCGAGCACGACGTCTTTTTCGCGTAGACCGTTTGGGCCGATTGCGCCGGGGTCTTCGCCGCCATGGCCTGCATCGATCGCCACGATCGGTGGAAGATCCGGACGTGCAGCAGCGATCCGGGGGGTTGAGGGAGGATCCGGTCCCGCCGGGGGTCTCTCCCGACGCGCTGCGCGGTCTGCCTGCACCTCCCGCGCCCGCAGTCCTTCGATCAACTGCTCAAGGCCCGGTTCGTCGGCCTTGAGGGCGAACCTGCGTTGCAGGAGCGCCTGCAGCGGATCGGGTTCCTTGTCGGGGTGCAGGTCGATCATCCAGCGCCGCTGGTAGGGACCCACAGGAGGCAACTCGAAGATCTCGGTGCGGATTGGTTGACGCAAGGCAAAGACCAGGCGCACAACGGTGGGCTGGAACTGGCCTACCCGCAACTGCGCGATCCATGGATCATCGGGCGGAATGATCAGGGGCAGCGCGCGCAGCGCATCGTCGAGCCTCAGCTCCTGCAGGTCGATCACGAGGCGCAGCGGGGCTTCGAGCATCTGGTGCCGTACGAGAAGCCGCTGCTCGAGCTCGAGCGTGATCCGAAGGTAGGCCTGCGAGGGCCACACCCGCACACCGATCAGACCCGCAGACGACGGATTCGCCCATGGGCTTTGAACAACGAGACCGCTGCCCGAGAGCAGAGCGCTGCGGCCGATCGCGAGGATCAGCTCGCGCCGCTTTGCCATGCGTGGCCGCCCGCAGCCCTGGGCACCTCGAGCAAGGCCTCAAAACCGCGCAGCGCATCCCCGAGGAGCCTGGGACCGGCGCTGATACGCACCTCACGGGAGATGAGGCCCGGGAGTGGCGTGTGCGGTGCAGTCTGCGCCGAATCCTTGTGCTCCGGCACGGGGCGGACCCCTGGGACATCATCCGTGGCGTCCTGAAAGCTCCACTGCAGACGCCAATCCGGCGCGGGCAGCCAGGCGCGCTGCGGCCATTCCACAAAAACCATGTCGGGCCCCTCGAAAAAAGGCTCGAGGCCCGAGCCAAGCCAGTCCCTCGGATGGGTGAGACGGTAAAAGTCGAAATGGTGTGCGACCAGGCCGCACCCGAGCGGATAGCTGTTGAGCAGACCGAAACTCGGGCTTTTCACCCGCTCCTGCACACCGAGGGCACGCAGCAGGCGCTGCACGAAGAAGGTCTTTCCCACGCCGAGTTCACCCTCGAGGAAAACCCGCCAACCCCAGCCGTTTGTGCGAACCCACCGCTCGAGGCACTGACCCCAGCGGTGGGCCCATGCCGCACAATCGGCCTCCGAGCCAAGCCTGACCCGACCTTGCATGCCTTCAAATCCGACTGGTGAACCTGCGGCCGGCGTTTGCGCCACAGCCAACGCGGTGGAGCGCAGCGCCGGCGATGGCGCTGCGGTCGGAGAAAAGGCTGCCCCCGCGGCTTCCGCGACGGATGTTTCGGGTACTGCTGCCCCCGACATCCGGGCGGCAGAACTTCTTCGGTGG
>Ga0194116_10005950_pt1 | contig 13205 bp, 8 predicted proteins | sample TA2MahsurfametaG_4_FD_148617 | JGI IMG/M metagenome (GOLD analysis project Ga0194116, IMG submission 148617) | Freshwater microbial communities from Lake Tanganyika, Tanzania - TA2015008 Mahale S9 surface | ecosystem: Environmental > Aquatic > Freshwater > Lake | place: Tanzania: Lake Tanganyika... | reverse complement strand
CTCAAGGAAGTCAGCCCGGAGCGGATCATCGTCGAATGGACCGATGCCAACGGCTCCACCCGCTCGGTGACCATCCCCAAGGGCGGTATTCCCGCCGCCTCGGGCAGCCGTGATTGAATTTCCGCTTTTCAAACCACCCCAACCCCTCCAGAACCTCCCCCGCACCCATGCATTCCAACCCAATGTACCGACCCGTACGCCTCGCCGCCGCGATCCTCGCGTCTTCTTCATCGCTGGCATTGTTGCCCTGTTCCGCACTCGCTGGTGAAAGCGGTGGCGTCGGCTACAGCAGTCTGGCCGATCGCGAGATGGCGCGCCGCCAACAGGCCGTGTTTGAAGGCGACCGCCTTCTCAACGAAGGCCGCGATGCGTACGCCAAGGGCGATTATCAACAAGCGGTCGACAAGTATTCCGCCGCGCTGTCCACCGTGCCCGACGCTCCGGTGTTCGCCGACCGCCGCCAAGCCTATGCCGCCCACCTTTCGGACGCCAGCGTGGCCCTCGCGATGCAGCACCGCAAGGTCGGCAAATACGACGAGGCCCGCACGCTGCTCAACAACGCGCTCGCCACCGATCCGCAGAACGGAAATGTGAAGCGCGAACTCGAATACCTCGACGACCCGATCCGCACCAACCCGGCGCTCACCTACGAGCACACCCAGAACGTCGACCAGGTGCGCCGCCACCTCTACACCGCCGAAGGCCACTTCAATCTCGGCACCTTCGACGCCGCCAAACGCGAATACGAAAACGCGCTGCGCATCGACCCGTACAACTCGGCCGCCCGCCGCGGACTCGAGCGCATCGCCTCGGCCAGGTCGGACTACTACCGCGCGGCCTACGACCACACCCGCGGCGAATTGCTTGCCCAGGTCGATGCCGCCTGGGAGCTCACCGTGCCCGCGGAAAGTCCCGATGTCCCGATCGGTGCGGGCGGGCCGCGTGAGGAAAGCAGCGGCGTGATGTACATCACCGAAAAACTCCGCCGGATCATCATTCCGCGCATCGATTTCGAAGACACCACGGTCGAGGAAGCGATCGACTTCCTCCGCATGCGCTCCGCGGAACTTGACAATCTCGAACCCGATCCCGCGCGTAAGGGCGTGAACTTCGTCGTGCGCCGCCCGCGCGTGACTGTCACCGCCACCCCCGACGCCGGTCTCGATGCCGGTGCCGCCGAGGCCCTGCCCACCGTCGCCGATCCCGGATCGCTGCGCGTGCGCGAACTCCGCGTCCGCAACGTACCCCTCTCCGTCGCCCTCAAGTACATTTGCGACCAGACCAAGCTACGTTACAAGGTGGACGACTTCGCCGTTACGCTCGTCCCGCTGGCCGAATCCGCGGAGGACATCTTCACCCGCACCTTCACCGTCCCGCCCGACTTCCAATCGTTGCTGGAAACGAGCGCTGGCGGCAGCAGTGAGGGCGGCGCGGTCGATCCCTTCGCCGACAGCTCGTCGACCGCCCCCAAAATCCAAGCCCGCAAACCGATCATCGAACTGCTCCGCAACGCCGGCATCACCTTCGGCGAGGGCACCTCGGCCACCCTCAGTGCCAACGGCGTTCTCCTGGTCACCAACACCCCGTCGGAACTCGACAAGATCGAGCAACTGGTCACGACCTTCATCACGCAGCAGCCTAAGCAGGTGAAGATCACCTCGAAATTCGTGGAGATTTCACAGGAAAACACTGACGAGCTCGGATTCGACTGGATCATCTCGCCCTTCGGTCTTTCCGCCAACCACCTCTTCGGCGGCGGTGGCACCATCGGCAACGGAGTCAGCCGCACCAACGCCGATTTCATCAACCCGGTCAATTTTTCGACGATTCCCGGCATTCCCACCAATATCGGCCAGAACGTCAGCAACATCGCCACCGGTGGACTTCGCTCGGGTGATGGTGCGATCGCCGGGAACTCGATCGATGCCGTGCTTAACAACCCGAACCGCACCGCACAACAAGCAAACGTCGCTCCAGGCATTCTCTCGCTCACCGGCCTCTTCACCGACGGCCAAGTCCAGATGATCATGCGCGGCCTCGCCCAGAAGAAGGGGGTGGACCTGATGACCGCCCCCTCGATCACCGCGCGTTCCGGTCAGAAGGCCACCATCGAAGTGATCCGCGAATTCATCTACCCCACCGAGTACGAACCTCCCGAACTGCCGAACACCGTCGGTTCCACCGATACCAGCGGCCTGCTGGGGGGCGGATCCAGCTCCTCCAGTTTCCCGGTCACGCCAGCCACGCCCACCGCCTTCGAGACCCGCAACACCGGCGTCACCCTCGAAATCGAACCCACCATCGGCGAGAACGATTACATGATCGACCTGCGTTTCGTGCCGGAGATCACGGAATTCGAAGGCTTCATCAACTATGGCAGCCCGATCCAGACCACCAGTACCAACGCGCTCGGCTCCCCGATCCCGGTCACCATCACCGAAAACCGCATCGAAATGCCGGTGTTCTCGACCCGCCGGGTGAACACTCAGCTCACCATTTACGACGGCTACACGGTCGGTATCGGCGGACTGATGCGCGAGGATGTCCAGAACGTTGAGGACAAGGTGCCCATCCTTGGCGACATCCCGGTGCTCGGGCGACTGTTCCAGTCCAAGGCCGAAAACCGCATCAAGAGCAACCTAATCGTCTTCGTGACCGCCCAGATCATCGACGCCACCGGCCGCCCGCTCCGCGGTGTCGGAGCCGCCGAAGCGGTCTCCACCGACCTCGGTGAAGGCGTCCTCCCGCCCCAATAATCCTCCCGGTCGCGGAGCGGTTTGACCGCTCAGCGGAATCAGGGTATCTTCACGACCGAATTGTTCATTCCCGAGCCATGAAACCCTCACTGTTCCGGCCGGTACTCCTCGCCGCTGCATGCCTACTCGCCTGCCAAGCCCACGGTCAAAACCAGATTATCCGTGAAATCACGCCGATCCCGGATCCCACCACCGATCCGACCGGCTTCTTTACCCGTTGGATGTCGGCCAAGGCGGTGACCGGCACCAGGGCATTCATCCGTACGGAACGCACCATCGACCAAACCAGCTTTTCCAGTGCCTCGTTCAACAGCGGCCGTGCCTACATCATTCTCGCCGATGGCGGGGTTGGAGCGATTGAGGCCGATACCGACGACGATGGCTGGAGCGATGAGACGGAGATCGCCTATGCCCGGAGCCTTAGCGGAGGCCTCTATCCGGAACCGACACCGATCGGCACTGCGTATTACCTCGATCCCTTCTACTTCCCGCCCATCAATCAATATCCGATGGACGTCTTTAATCTGTTTCCCAATTCCCCGGCCTTCGATCTCTCGACCTATTACAATCCGGACTACATCGCGGCGACACCCGGTGATTATTCGATCAATGGTTCGGCCAGAGCCACGCGAGTCAGTCCGTTCATTACCGATGGCAAGGTCCGCATCAACGCCGCGCCGGCTGGCTCACTTCTTTCGAGGCCGCTCGCTCTCAATGTGGCCTCAAAGTCGATTGGCTACATCAATTCCAGTACGTACAGCTACGATTTTCTTAACTTTTCTCTATATTACACGGCGAGAAGCTACTCATCCGCTTCTCAGATGGAAACGGAGATGCTACCGGGCGATTACCAGGTAAACTATCGTTTGCTGTCGAATACAACGCTCGAAGCGGGTGGATTCGTCAATCACCGGTTGGTTCCCAATGGCACACTCGCCATCGGTCAGAAAAAACCCACTTGGTTGATCCGCAAGGCGACCAAACAGCTCGACTCCGCATCAAGTCCGGTCGATTACACGTGGTCGGGTGGCTTTCTCCAGATCGACCCCCGCCTGCCATTGAATCTCACGTGGGACAGCTTGGCTGGTGTGGCTGCCATCAGCGACAAACTCGACTTCAAGATCACGGATGCCAGCGGCAGGGTGATTTGGCCCAGTTCGGTAACACAAGACATCAGTGCCAGCCTTCCCGTCACATCGACCCAGGCGTCCTTTCAGATTGATCCATCCTACACCAACACGGCATTCGGCACGCCTACTTCCACGTTGCAGCCCACTGGCTACCTGCAACTCGAATACACCCGGCCACTCGGCGCTTCTTCCAGCGGTGACAACTCCACAGTCACCCTTCGGGTACCGGTGCGCTTCATCCGCACCTACGATTCATGGAAACGATATTACTTTAGTGGCGATAATCTGACGAACGCCTCGATTTCAGGACCAAGTGCGGATCCGGATGGCGATCTTTTGACCAACCAGCAGGAATTCGAAGCCGGAACCTCCCCGGTTGACGGTCCCAAGCAACTGCCGATTATCAGCTCTCTCACTCTGACAAATTTGACCTTCGAGTCGGTGACCATTTCGTCGAATGTCACCAATGTCGGACGTACACCATTTATCGAGCGCGGTGTTCTGATTTCTGAAACGAGCTCCAGCCCTAAAGTCACTGACCTTCCATCGGTCACCACCAAGGTTCCGGTTGTCGGTGCCTTAGGTTCTTTTTCGGCCGATCTCTCCAGTCTCTCTACTGCAACGATCTATTTTGCAAGAGCCTACGCGACGAATGTCGATGGCACCGCCTATTCTTCTGTCGTTGCGTTTTACACGCCGCCCGGACCACCTCGGGTGATCAGTCCGACCTTGCTCATCCAGCGTCTCGCAGATGCGAATTATACGGCGACGATGGGCGGTACTGTTGTGGATGATGGTGGTGATGATATCTCCACTTTCAGGGGGATTGTTTATTCACTGACCTCAGCGTTGCCGCCCGGGCAGGAATTGACTCGGGAGAACGGAACTGCTGTTTTTGAGATTGCCGGAACCTCTCTGGCAAGTGGCAGGGGATCATTTACGATCACAGTTCCAGGAGATCCCGGAACAGGAATCGCCTACTTGCAATCCGGCCTAGAGTATGTCTTCAGGGCTTACGCCGTCAACGCCTCCGGGGTCAGTTATACCGATAGTACGATATTCTCCATGCCGGTTTCAGTGCCCGTGCTCAACTCTCCGCCGACCAGTTCTGCGGTTGGCTCGACCACAGCAACTCTTGGAGGAGTTGCTACAAGTAACGGTGGAAAGCCCATCGGTCGTCGGGGAGTGATTTACTCGCTGGATCCGACGAAGCTCACCATATCGCAAGTGAATGGAACGACTGTCATGGATGTCTTCACCGATGGCCCGCTCGCTAGTTTTCCTGCCACTTTTTCACAACCTGTCACAGGATTAACACCGACGACGACTTATTACTTTCGGGCTTATGCTAGAAACGAAGTTGGTTACGGGTATTCGCAAGCTGCATCATTCACCACGTTAAGCAACAACGCTGACCTCAGCGGCCTGGTTTTGTCGAGCGGCACGCTGACACCGGTTTTTGTTTCCGGTACCATTGCCTACACCGCAAGCTTTTCCCATGCGACAAGCTCCCTCACGGTGACCCCCACAGTGGCGCAAGCCAACGCCACGGTTGCCGTGCGAATAGGTGCCAATCCGTTCGTAAACGTGGCGAGCGGTACTGCCAGCGCCGCACAATCGATGAGTGTCGGTACTAATACATTGGAAGTTCGCGCCACTGCCCAGGATGCCACGACCACTAAGATTTACGCCGTGACCTTGAGGCGGGACCCAGCCCTAAGTGCGCTCAGCCTCAGTTCAGGCTCGCTGACTCCGGTATTCTCAGCAGCCACCACCAGCTATTCCGCCAATGTCACCAATGCAACTTCGACCTTGAGGGTCACCCCAACGACGACCGGAGCAACGATTCAAGTCCGGGTTAATGGAGGAGCATACACTGCTGTGACCAGTGGCACGCAGAGTGGGAACTTGTCGCTCAATGTGGGCAGCAACACCATTGATGTTCTCCTGACGTCCACTGACACCACGACCTCGGCGACTTACACCATTGCCGTGAATCGCGCTGCCCCCATCCCTCTTCCCGGCGAAACATCCGTCCAGTGGGTTCCTTTGCCTTCCTCCGAGCCTGTGGCGAAGATGCCGTTGCCGGGTGCCCAGGCTGCGTTGCTTCCTAAAGTGCCGATGTTTGTGTACGAGAAGCATCCGGATTCGATGGACGACTTCATCCAGTATGAAGTCCAAATCAGTACCAATGCTTCCGACTGGCAGACTGCCGAGTCGGCGGGATGGCTGGTGACGGGTGTGGACGATCCATCCTCACCGGAGATCACCGCGACCTGGACTTCGACGGCCCCGATGCCGGAGAAGGCATTCTTCCGGGTCAAGGCGCTCCCGGCGTCGGCCGATTTGGAATTTTGAATGTTGGATGGGGCAAAGCGATTCCTTGGGGCAATTCTTGCGCCCGGTGCGCTTCGAAGGACAAGCGGCTTGTCGCCACGTGGAGTGGCGGCTTGAAGCCGCCATGGTTGGCAGAGGCGGCTTTCCGGCCGTCGTCGTGCGGCTGGAAAGCCGCATTTGCGATTCATGGCTGCCCGGAGGCAGCCACACCATGTGACTTGCGCTCGTCCGACTTGCTTCAGACAGGCGGGATGCAGGAGAGTGGGGAACGTTTCAAGTGGTCAGTGTTCAGTTTCAAGGGGAAGGGTGATTGGTTATCGGTTATGGGTTATCTGGGAAGAGGGAATAGGAAGAAACGCGCGGAGCCGGGGAGCGTCGGCATCCTGCCGGCCCCGCACGGCGTCTCGCCGGGCGTGTGAGGGAAGGGACATTGGTGACTGGTTATCGGTTATCGGTTATCGGGGAAGAGGGAGAGGGCAGAGAAAGAAGATGCGCGGAGCACAAAGGGGCAGCATGGGCGACTCGCCGGCGGCTCGCTCGTATTCATCAACGCGAACGATCCGCGCGAAGCACTCCTTCGCCAAACGGTAGGGGCGAGCGGCCCGCTCGTCCGTGATCTCTCACCCGTCGGCTGCGCCGCATGGAGTGGCGGCTTGAAGCCGCCATGATTCGCAACGACGGCTTTCCGGCCGCCGTCGTGCGGCTGGAAAGCCGCCTCTGCGATTCATGGCTGCCCGGAGGCAGCCACACCAATCCTCACCATCGGAGTGCTGGATCCATGGAGCGCGAAGTATGGCCGACCAGCCCTACCAGGGATGCGGATGCCTTGCCTGCGGCAATGCGGCCAATGGAATGCCCGAGATCCAACCATCGTATCCTCCATGACGACAAAATAAAAACTTGCAAATTGCATTTTAAAAAAACAATTTACAAGGATGATTATCAGAACCTGCCTGGAGGCGGAGCTAGAGCGTTCGCTCACAGATCATCCAGTGACGACGCTGTTGGGTCCGCGACAATGCGGCAAAACGACCTTGGCCCGCGGGGTGGCCGGGCGTTTGGGCGCGACGGTGTTTGATCTGCAGGATCCGGAGATCCGAGCCGCCTTTGCCAATCCGAAGTTCGTGCTTTCGCCGCTCTCAGGGCTGGTGGTGTTGGATGAGGCGCAGTTGGTGCCCGAGTTGTATCCGGTGCTGCGCATCCTCGTGGATGAGGATCGGCGGCTTGGGAGGCATCGGCGATTCCTGCTGTTGGGCAGTGCGGCACCGCAACTCATCAAAGGGATTTCCGAATCGCTCGCGGGCAGGAACCACACGATTCCCATGCAGGGCTTCCGGCTTGATGAGGTCGGGCCCGACTCGCTGGACAAACTCTGGAGCCGTGGCGGATTTCCCGATTCCTTTCTCGCCAAGGACGACGATCGCTCCTTTGGGTGGCGCAGGGACTTTGTGGAAACCTTTCTGCTGCGCGACCTGCCGCAGTACGGCGTGCGCACTCCGGCGGCGGAGCTGCGCCGCTTGTCGATGATGTGCGCCCACCTTCATGGCCGGTTGCTCAATGTGTCCGAACTGGCGCAGTCGCTGGGACGTTCGCGGACGGCGGTCTCGACCCAGCTCGACATCCTGGAGGATGCGTTCGTGCTGCGCCGCTTGCAGCCATGGTTCGAAAACATCGGCAAGCGCCAGCGCAAATCCCCGAAGCTCTACATCCGTGACCCGGGATTGCTGCACACCCTGCTCGGCATTCGTGATGCGTCGGCCCTGCGGCTGCACCCGTCGGCCGGAAGGTCATGGGAGGGGTTCGTGTGTGAGCAAGTGCTTTCCCACCTCGCACCGGACGCCGCCTGGTTCTGGCAAACCCAGGCCGGAGCGGAACTCGACCTTCTCACCATGGCCGGCGGCAAACGCCTCGGCTTTGAAATCAAACTCACCGAATCTCCGCGCATCAGCAGGTCGATGCGCGTCGCCAAGCACGACCTCGGACTCGACCATTTGTTCGTCATCCATGCCGGTGCGCTGCGCTTCACCATGGATGATGGCATCACCGCATGGCCCGCACGGGAGATTCCGGAGCTGTTGTAGGGAAACGTTTCAAGTGGTCAGTGTTCAGTTTCAAGGGGAAGAGGGGGAAGGGTGATTGGTGATCGGTGATCGGTTATTGGTTATTGGTTATCAGGGCAGAGAAAGAAGATGCGCGGAGCACAAAGGGGCAGCATGGGCGACTCGCCGGCGGCCCGCCCGTGTTCTTCAACGCGAACGATCCGTGCGGAGCACTTGTCTTTCGCCAAACGGTAGGGACGCGCGGCCCGCTCCTCCGTGATCTCTCACCTGTCGGCTGCGCTGCGGGAGTCGGCCGGTCGAGGCCGACCAGCCCTACCAGGTCCCGCAGCAGAAAGGTTTCCACAAAGTCCCTGCGCCAGCCCAAGGAGCGATCGTCGTCCTTGGCGAGACTCGACGGACAAATTTCACGTGATCCTGCGGCTCTTGGCCCACACACTCGCGGCGCACATGGATGATCCGCTTGTTCTCTGGCTCATCGGTGACGGCAAGCCGGGCCATGAAAACCAATCGCTCGGGTTGGCCGAGGCGATCGGTCGTCGCGTGCCGGTGGACATCCACCGCATCCGCCTCGCGCAGGGACGCGGCTTGCTCGGGCGATTGGCTGACGCCACAGCCACTGCGAAGACGCTGCCGCGGCCTGACTTCATTCTGGGTGCTGGTCACGCCACCCACCTGCCGCTGCTTTGGCTGGCGCGCAAATACGGCGCAAAGAGCGTGGTGTTGATGAAGCCCAGTCTGCCGCTCGCCTGCTTCGACTGGTGCATCGCCCCCGAACACGATTTTCCACACGGCTGCGCGCGCCCGAATGTCATCCTCACCCGCGGGGCGATCCATCGCGTGCAGGCGGGTCACTCCGTGAAAACCGGCAAGCTCATTCTCATCGGCGGACTTTCCAAGACCCACGGTTGGGAAGGGGGTAGATCATTTGGGCTTCAAAAGAGTGCTAGGATGTCTTTCCCCTTCAGGGCCTGGATCCGAGACTCCCGCCACCATCGCTGGATGATTTTCGCCGGTTTTAGCCACCCAAGCCCGGACGTGAGATAGTGGATCCACCCTTGATCGACGAGTTTCCTGCGGCTCAGGGCGGCGTAGCCGGGTGGTGGCAGGGTGAGCGGTTGCGGTGACTTCTTGGGCGCGAGAAGCATCCGGAGGTTTTCCGTCGTGTCGACAGCCAGCACGTCGAAATACCCGCTGGCAGCTGCCGCCAATGTGTCGGCGTCGAAGTAGAACAGGTGCGCTTTGAAGTACCGGTTGGCAGGGGAAATGGCACCCGAGAGCGCCCATGGAACTTCGATGAAGAGCCTTCCATCGGGCTCGATCAGCGCATGGAGCTGTCTGAAGACTTCCAACGGCGATCGCAAGTGCTCAAGGACGTGGAAGAGGGTCAGCACCTAGAATCGGCCAACGGCATCGCTGAGGTTTCCAGTGCGAACCCGGGCACCGTGTTCAGATCGGGCGTATTCCGCGTATCCTTCATTCGGTTCCAGGCCGGATGCGTCGAAACCTGCCCGGTGCGCCATTGCGACGAATTCGCCGCCGCCTGCACCGACGTCGAGCAGGCTGCCGGGGCGAACTCCCGACTGGATCAGGAAATCCAGACGCTGTTTCGCGCAGCGCGCGGCGCGAAATACGTGTTTGGCCTTGGGCTGTCGGGTGCCTTTGTAATCGATGCGGTAAAGATCCGAATAATATTGCTGCAGCTCCATCTCTTCCGGCAGCGGTGCTTGTTGGACGAGGCCGCAATTACCGCAGTGAAAGACAGGGAGCGGTGCCCCGGATTTCGAGTCCTTGCGGGCCACACGCACCAGCTGATCGCTTTCACAAATCGCGCATCGGAGAGCCTTGTCGGGATGGAAATGTGGCAACCTCACGGGGAAAGGTCAATTTCGAGCACCGACATCCGCAAATCTTGAACCATCACCGGTCTGCGGCCAGCCATTGCAGCAGGGAGGCAAAGACAGTCGCTGCCGGAAGCTGCTCCAGATTGCCGCCCGGTGCCCGAACAGCAAGCGTGCGGGTGGATTCCGGTGGCCAAGGGCCGAAGCGTTCGGGTGCCGTCGGTCCGAAGATCGCCAGGACGCGGTTGCCTACGGCGGCGGAGAGGTGCATCGGGCCGCTGTCATTGCCGATGAACACCGAAGGCTGACGCGCGAGCGCGAGCATTTCCTCAAATGGGCAGCCGGTGAGGTTCAGGAATCGATTTTCCGGCACGGCGAAATCCGGCTGTGTCGGCGCGCCGGCGCACCACGCCACGCGGCTGTCGGGCAGTTTTCCCAAAATCAAGCGAGTCAGCGCGCTGAACCCTTTCCACTCCTTTTCCGCGCCGCGGCTGTCGGTGAAGATCACGAATCGACGCGCGGGGTCGCCGTCGAAAAACGACGACCAAGGGAATTTCTCCGCCGGTTTCAATGCGAGTGGAAATACGATCTCCGCATCGAGGCCGAGGCGTTTAGGAAACTCCTGCAAAATGCGGATCGCGTGATGCGGCCCGTTGCCATCCGGCAGGTTCACACGGCGGTTGCAGAACAAGCCTGCACATTCGCGGCTGTCGCGACGGCCGCATTTCACCGGAGCACTCGCCGCCGCGGCCATCAGGCCGGAGCGCAGCAAGCCTTGCATGTCCCAGACTTCGTCGAAGCGCATGCCACGCAGCGTTTTCATCACGTCAAACAGACCGCGCAGTCCGCGTTTCCGCTCGAACTCGATCACCTCGTGCACGAACGGCGCGGCGCGCACCAGCCCGGCGAAGCGGTCGCGCGCCACCCAGGTGACATGGCACTCAGGCAGTTGGCGGGCCACCGTTTGCATCACCTGCAAGCCGTGCACGATGTCGCCCAACGACGATGGCTTGATGACGAGAAGCCGTTTGATGTCCGTGGATTTCCCCTCTGGCATGCGCGGAGGCGAGGCTTGCAGCCCTCTGCGACCCCTGCAAACCTAAAGCCTTTCCATGATCCCCGACGCCGCGACCCTCGCCGATCTCCAACGCCGCCTCACCACCGACTGGCACGGACAAGCGCCGCAGGCCGCCGGCGCCGGCTTCCTCCGGCTCGTGCAGGAAAACCACCAGCGGAATTTCCAACTGTGGCACGAGGAGGACATCGCCCGCCGCGACGATCTCGGATCGGAGCGCGTCCACCAGGCGAAGCGCGCCATCGACCGCTTCAACCAGGAGCGCAACAACTTCATTGAGGAAATGGACAAAATGCTCGTCGCCGCATTCAAGCCTGCGGAATCCGGCGTGCCGAAAAACTCCGAGACACCCGGGATGATCATCGACCGGCTCTCGATCCTCGCGCTAAAGGAATACCATATGCGCGAGGAGGCGGAGCGCGCCGACGCATCAGAGGAGCACCGCGCCGGCTGTGGAGCCAAGCTAGCGAGGATTATCCTCCAGCGGAATGATCTCACCGGCTGCTTGCGTGAACTGTTGGAAGATGTGGCGGCGGGATGCAGAACCTTTGGCGTCTATTACCAGTTCAAGATGTACAACGACCCCGCGCTCAACCCGCAGCTTTATGGGGCGAAAAGTTCCCCCCAAGCATGAAGCCGCCGGAAGGGAGCCCTGGAATTTCCCATCCCAAATACTGGCCGATGTGGGCGGTGATCGGCCTGCTGCGCCTCTGCGTCCTGCTGCCATGGAAAGCGCAGATGGCACTCGGGGCTATCCTTGGCAGGTTTGCATTCTTTTTTCTCACGGAACGCCGCCGTGTGGTCCGCATCAATCTCGGCCTGTGTTTCCCGGAGTTATCCAAGGAACAACGGATGAAACTGGCCACGCGCCACTATCAGGCGGTGGGCATCGGTCTTTTCGAGACATGCAAGGCATGGTGGATGCCTGTTGATCGCTTGCCCCGGTTCGAATTGGCGGGGCATGAAATTCTGGAGAAATTCAGGCAGCAGGGCAGGGGGGTGATCCTTTTCACCGCGCACTTCACCACTTTGGAAATTTGTGCCCGGATGTTTAGCAATATCGTGTCCATGGGTGGGCTTTACCGCGATCCTGACAACCCCGTCGTGGCTTGGCAGATGCATCGCGGGCGCATTGACAAGCTGACCCCTGCGATCCCGATGGATGACCTTCGTGGTTTGATCAAGGCTCTCAAACAGGGGCACATCATCTGGTATGCCCCGGATCAGAGCAAAAAAGGGAAGGGCGGGGCATTCACCAGCATCCTTCCATTTTTCGGTGAGCCTGCCGTCACCAATACTGCGATGAGCCGCATTGCGAAAATGTCCGGTGCAGCCGTGGTGCCCTTTTTCGCCCGCAGGTTGGACGATGGCTCATATCTGTTAGAGATTTTGCCGCAGCTGGAGGATTTCCCGACTGACGACGATGATGCGGATGCGATCAGGACGAACCGAATCATCGAGGAGAATATCCTCAAATGTCCCGAGCAATACTTCTGGCTTCACAAGCGCTTCAAGCGACGCGGCGAGGTGCTGCCGGATGTTTACAAGAGATGAGCGGCCAATGCATGCGATGAGCGCCACTAAATTCCTTGTCGCGTATTGTTCCGCCCGGCTAGCATTCGGAGGAAAGACGGTAAAGAAAAAAAACGGCTTAGGCCGAGCCAAACCGAGTTTATGAGAATATCTTCAAAAGCCGTAGTCAAAGAGATCCTGGAAAAGATCAAACCCATGACCATCCTCGATGCGCCTTGCGGCCAAGGATGGCTTCGCGAATTTCTCGCGTACGATTGCACGATCGATGGTGTCGATCTTTACGACGATCCGAAAAGTGGATACCGACAGGTTCTCAAGCATGATCTTGATAACGGATTGCCAAAATTGCCAAAAGGTGAGAAGCGCTACGAATGCATCTGCTGTTGCGAGGGTATCGAGCATTTCGGCAATCCTCTCAAGTTCATGACGGACGCGCATGAGTTGCTTGAGGAAAATGGCCTTTTTGTCGTCACGAC
>Ga0194116_10005949_pt1 | contig 13205 bp, 12 predicted proteins | sample TA2MahsurfametaG_4_FD_148617 | JGI IMG/M metagenome (GOLD analysis project Ga0194116, IMG submission 148617) | Freshwater microbial communities from Lake Tanganyika, Tanzania - TA2015008 Mahale S9 surface | ecosystem: Environmental > Aquatic > Freshwater > Lake | place: Tanzania: Lake... | reverse complement strand
GATTGTTTTCGATACCGGGGTTTTCTTTCTATTGGGGGTGCTCTATTCATCGCGTTTCTCAGCGAAGTCTGTTTTCGGCATTATTGAATCGCGCCTCTCCGCCACTTCGACGGGAGTGAAGATCGGGGCAGGCGCGATATTTTTTTTTACGATGGCATCGCAAATGACGAGCGCCATCGAGAATCTAGGGATTTCCAGCGTATTACTATCCATCGGCAACGACTACTACCAGTCCTTAGGAGATTATTTTTTGGTCGCCTACCTGTGTTGGCTCGGGTTTCGCCAAAAAAGCGAAGAGGGCGGCGCAAGCGACCAAAAGTCATATCCTGGAGTGCTGCTCCTGATCATTGAGATTATTGCGAGCGTGCTTTTTCTGCAGTTTTATGGATCGAATAAAGCGTTCTTGGTTGTCGTATTATCCGGCTGTTTATTTTTTTACTACTACAGTTTAAAGAACCTGAGGACAGCCGGTATTGCATTGATTACATTGTTGCCCGTTTCCTTCGTGCTCACGGAATTGTTCGATCAAAATATGCTAAGCGGTCTGAGGTTCTTTCGAGAGTTAAGTCAGGGTAGCTTGGCCGAAAATACCAGTTGGGTCTCTCGGGCAGAACAATTTTATGGTGAGGGTTTAGAGCAGTTGCAATTGGCGCCGCTATTAGGCGATCTGACCATCGCCGATAAATATCTACACTCAAGTGTTTTGAGTTTGCAAACACATCTAGGAGCTGTCGGGTCGTTGTTCTTTTGGATATATTTCGCCATCAAGTTTTATAAACTTCACGATCAGTCTTGCCAAAATGATTTCGGGATTAAGCTCATGGCTCTTCCGATAGTGGTGGTGTCCGGCATAAGCTCCGCTTTTTGGTGGCCGCCGCTCTGGTTTATAGCGGGTGCTTTATTCTTGAATCAGCGGAGAGTGTAATGCGAATCGGGATGATTCTAGACGGGCCCAATGGTTTCCCACCTGACGTAAGGGTCGAGAAGGAAGCGAAAGCTCTAGTTGCCGCGGGCCACCAAGTGTTTATCTTGTGTCCAACCGGCGGACGTCCGCCGGGGGCGGAGTTTCTCGAGCAACTTGGCGTTACGGTCGTAAGAGTTGCGCTGCTGTCGTCCAAAGGTGCCTATGTTTTAAACGCCTGGCGATCATTGACACTGTTTGATGAACGATGGCTTTGTCTGATTCAGGATTTTGTTTCGAACTACTCGATCGAAACGTTACACGTTCACGATTTGCCGTTGGTTCCGGTGGCCATTCAGGCAGCGCGAAGGTGGGAAATCCCGGTCATTGCTGATCTACACGAGAATATGCCAGCGGCTGAGCGTGCATACCGCTCTGGGTACGGAATTCTCCGTCGAGTGCACAGCTCGATTTTTAAAAACTACTGGTTGATGAGGTATCTGGAACGGCGAGCCCTTCTGAAATGTCGGTTTGTGATAGTCGTTGTGCCAGAGGCGAGCGAGCGGATAATCGCTTATGGCATCCCGGCCGAACGAGTTGTTGTGGTGTCGAATACCGAGGATGAGACCACATTCGATGCGTCGCTGGAGACAGTAGACGTCGATGTAATTAATCGATACAGGGGCAAGTTCGTTATTAGCTATGTAGGTACGATTGGAGCGCACAGAGGGCTGGAAACCGTGCTGCGCGCCATTCCGCTCTGCGCAGATAAGATACGCAATCTTAAGTTGGTTATCGTTGGCGCAGACCCTAGTAGCTTTAAGAAAATAAACAATCTTTTGGAGAATTATGAAGTTAAAAATCTCGTCGATTTGTATGGATGGGCCCCGTTAAAGCAAGCTCAGAGCTTTATAAAAGCGTCGGATGTATGTCTCGTACCGCATGCTGATTTTGAGCACACCAACACAACGATACCGCACAAGTTATTTCAGTACATGATTTGCGGAAAGCCGGTCTTAGTTAGCGATTGCAAGCCTCTAAAACGGGTGGTCGAGTCAGCAAGCTGCGGACGGACATTCAAAGCTGGCGATCCTCGAAGCTTCTCCTTGGCCCTTACTGAGATGTACGAGAATCACCGGAGCCTTGACGCCTTTGGACAAAGCGGCAAAGCGGCGGCGTTAACTGACTATTCATGGAGAAATGATGCGCGAACCTTAGTCAATGTTTTCGAAACGCTTGGGGCTGAGACTCGGAACCGGAAGCGAGTTTAATGAAGGTACTGGTTCTTGCAATGAGAGAGTTCGGCAACTGTTGAGTAATTGTTAAGTGAGTGGCCTGAAGTCGTTGTTGCTTGGCATAGGGCGGTTTGTGTTTACTCGTCGTTGGTAATAAGTCTTGCTGAATTGAGTAGTTCTACGAGGGTGCTACGGTGGTGTCGCAGCGCGTTTTTTGGTTTTCGACTTTTTTAGTAGGCGGGCAGAAAGGGCGGCCGCGACTGCGCGTCTTGTCAGGTGACCCGACTATTTAGGCGTAGTCGACAAAAGAGGCTCGTTGGTTTGGGCAGTTGACCTGCCGTGAGATGCCGCCCCATTTACAGAGTGCTTGAATGACGGGGCGTTTTGAAGGTTAAAAGGCGCGACCCAATAGGGTATGTGGTCCATCTAGCGAGTCTGCTTCGGAGGCCACGCGGAGCTGAATGCTGAACGAAAAAAGGAACGGATGATAACGGCCGTCTGTTGGTTGCAGCGCGGCTAGGCCGCATCTAACCTGACTCACAACGTTCTACTGGTTATGCCTGGTATGTTCGTGCGCTCGCCCTCACCCAAATGCGTATGGGTGGCGTTAGGTATTTTGGGGTTTATGTTGCGATCGATAGATGTTTTGGTTGTGATGTCACGCTAGTCTAGATCGTAAGCAGGGAAAGCGCGTGCGTTTCGATCTAACTGGTTAATCGGCTACCAAAATCATCTCACGTTTTTGGCGCGATCGGCGCGGTTCTTTATCCCTTGCTTAATTAAGCTGGAGCGATTTCTTAATGATTGGAGTGAATAAGCGGATTCTTCACCTAACACATACGGACATAAGAAGTGACTCACGCATTCTTAAGGCAATGCAGGTTGGTGTGTCTCTCGGTTGTAAGGTTATTGGTGTTGGTCTCGATCTTGATGAGTCCGTCGCTCCAACCGCGGCGTCTGGGCTGCTCGATATTCGGACGTTGCGGCTGCGGAGCCGAACACTGAATTTTTTTCCCCGCGGTGTTCGACACGTCCTTTCATTATTAGAGTCAATCGTTAGGATGTTTCCATTTGCCGTGAAGTGTCGGCCCAATGTAGTGCATTGTCACGACGTCGTTATGTTGCCGTTGGCTGCGCTTGTTTCATTGAGTACTAATTCACGGCTTGTTTACGATGCTCACGAATTGGAGTCCAATCGGAACGGTCTTTCCTCGCGACTCGGTGCGCTGACACTATGGGTTGAACGGCGCTTGTGGAGCTTTGTCGATTTATTGATCGTTGTGAGCCCATCAATCGAGAAGTGGTATACGGACAATGTCGGGCCTAAAAATACCATCGTAATTTTGAACACGCCCGAAGTTTGCGCCGTTCAGCCCCGGTCGGCCAGTTATTTGCGAGATAGATTTAATATACCCGTTGATACTGTGATATTTATCTATGTAGGTTTGCTTACTCAGGGTCGCGGTATCGAGCTTGTTATAGAAGCCTTTAAGCGAAATCACGATAACGCAGCTTTGGTCTTCCTCGGCTATGGCGATTACGAGAGGCAAATTTCGAAGATTTCGGGCCAGTTCAACTCAAAGGTCTATTTGCATCCTCCTGTGCCACACGCTGAGGTGGTGTCTGTCGTTCAGTCTGCAGATGTTGGGATTTGTTTGATCGAAAACGTGTCACTAAGCGACTATTTCTCGCTCCCCAATAAATTGTTTGAATACGCATTTTCTGGTGTTCAAGTTTTGGCTTCTAAATTTCCGGATATAGAGCAGGTTGTGTCACGGTACAGATTGGGTGTTTGCGCCGATCTGGAAATTGAGTCGGTTGTAGAGGCGATGGCGCGTTTAAAAGATCAGGCGGGTGTCGATGTCAAAGTGGATCTGACGGACATCTCTTGGGCCGCTCAGTCGATGCGTCTATCTGAAAGATATCGGCGTTTGCTGTCGCTCGAATAGTGGTCTCGGTTCGCCTCATATAAGTATCGAAGTCGTAGGAGAGGCGGCTGCGGACGTATAGCGCCGCACGGTTGTTTTGGTTCCTAAACCCGTCCAAAGGCTACGGCTAGTAAAAGTTTAAAAAGGAAGCGAGAATAGGGGTTGGGTTTTTGCGTAACTCCTGTTCGCGTATCCAATGTCTCGCAGAGTGTCGTGCTTACATGGACCATATCGAGGTTCGTGGTGTACGACACTGCAAGATCTTACCTCCATCTACACTTAAGGTATTATATGTGTGGAATATTCGGAATAGTTTCTTCATCGAAATTGAGGGCATCTGATCTACGCGCGCTTGCTAAACATGCGGAGCAACGCGGAAAGGATTCGAGCGGGCTATACCTCTTCAAGGGCGACAGCTATGAGCTGCATAGAGCTACCTACTCAATAACCGATTTACTATCTCGCCACCCGGTGTCGGGATGTTCTTTTGTGATGGGACATAGTCGACTTATCACAAATGGTATGGCTGATAACCAGCCTGTTTTTCGTGATGAAGTTTGTGTGATCCACAACGGAATCGTGGTTAATTATGAAGCGATTTGGCCTGAACTTCCGCTGAAGCGTTCTCAGGAAATCGATACCGAAGTCATCGCCGCGATCGTCGCGACGGTACTTAAGGGCGGTGGTACTGAAAATGACATCTCGAGCCGTGTTCTGTCAATGTGCGACGGCGTGGTCGCGTGCGCCATTGCTCTTCCTTCGCTAGGGAAGCTTTGCTTGTTTTCGAACAACGGAAGTCTGTATGTCGGATATCGAGGAGAAGACTTATTTTTCTCCTCCGAGAGTTACCCATTGAAAGACGTCTTGGGTTGTGCGGCGGTTCGCCAGATTCGCGAAGACGCGCTTCTGGTCGACATCCCGACGTTGAACCTGCCGCCTCGCATTCTTGAGCACGGTAAGGCATCGGTGAATCTGGTACCAGGGTTGGGCATTCGATCAAGCGAGGAGCGCCTGTTGCTTTACCCGAAGCATGAGCTTCGTCGATGCACAAAGTGTATTTTGCCGGAGACGATGCCGTTTATTCGATTCAATACCGAGGGTGTCTGTAACTATTGTGTGAATTATCGTCCCAGAAACAATCCGCGCCCTGTTTCGGAGTTGTTCGAGTTAGTTGAGCCGTATCGCAGAAAGGTCGGCGACGACTGCGTAGTGCCATTTTCTGGTGGTCGTGACAGTTGCTATGCGCTGCATCTTATTTCAAAAGAATTGAAGATGAGGCCGGTTACCTACACGTATGACTGGGGTATGGTCACCGACCTCGGTAGGCGCAACATAAGCCGAATGAGCGCTCGACTCGGCGTCGAGAACATTATCGTCGCGGATGACATAGCAAAAAAACGGCGAAATATTGCTATGAATTTCGTAGCGTGGCTTAAGTCTCCGCATCTGGGCATGGTCAGTATTTTCACGGCCGGCGACAAACACTTCTTTCGTCACGTCGAAACGGTAAAGAGACAGCTGGGCGTGTCATTGAATCTTTGGGGCGTCAACCCTTTGGAGGTCACGCACTTCAAGGCGGGATTTTTAGGTGTACCCCCAGATTTTGAAGAGCGTCGAGTGTATAGTCACGGACTTACGAAGCAGCTGCGGTATCAGTGGCTTCGATTCTCCGCTATGCTCGAAAGCCCCGGTTATTTTAACTCTTCTATTTGGGATACATTATCTGGCGAGTATTACAGAAGTTTCCATGAAAAAACCGACTATTACCACATCTTCGATTATTGGAGATGGGACGAGAAGGTGATCGAGGAAACCCTGTTGGGAGAATATGATTGGGAGTGTGCGCCAGACACAAAAACCACGTGGAGAATAGGTGACGGCACTGCAGCTATTTACAACTACATTTATTACACGGTTGCCGGATTTACTGAACACGATACCTTCCGCAGCAATCAGATTCGCGAGGGAGATATCACTCGCGCTGAGGCTCTGAGGTTGGTTGAAGACGAGAACCAACCGCGGTACCCAAATATCAAGTGGTATTTGGACGCAATCGGTTTGGATTTTGCGTCGGTTATTCCCGTTATCAATCGAATCCCGAGACTCGAGTCGAAATCCAATTGACTGCTGCCGTTTGGTACATATCAAAGTACGTGATTCCGCCTGGCTCGGGAAGTGCGGGAGGGCGTGGCTACCTACTGATGCGCGAATTAGCATCAGCGGGGGTAAAGGTCGCGGTGATCACATCCGACTCGATCCCGTTTGCGGCGGTTCCCAATTTGAAATCTGCTTACCTTCGCGAACATCGCGATGGGCTCGACCTGTGGTGGGTGCGCACCAGTAAGTATTCAGTTGCCAAGTCTTTTCGGCGAATTGTCAGTTGGCTTGATTTCGAGTGGCGCCTCTTTCGGATGCCCAAGTCGGACTTGCCGCGTCCCGATGCGGTAGTCGTATCTAGCCTGTCTTTGCTAACGATAGTTAACGGCCTGCTGATTAGAACTCGATTTCGTTGCCGACTTGTCTTCGAGGTACGCGATATTTGGCCGCTAACTTTAACGGCCGAAGGTGGTTATTCTCCGAAAAACCCATTCGTCCGTGCGCTTGCCTGGCTTGAGCGCCAAGCGTATCGGAGAGCCGACGTCATCGTTGGAACAATGCCAAATTTACGCGAACACGTCCGAGCAGTGCTCGGGTACGATCGTGTCGTCGAGTGTGTACCCATGGGGTATGACGACCGCGACTTCGCACTATCTCAAAGACTTGCGATTCCGAGCGATCTTCCCGAAGACTATCAGAGATCGTTTATTCCGAAAGGCAAATTTATTATCGGCCATGTTGGTTCTATCGGTATTACCAATGCGCTTGAAGTCTTCTTGGAATGCGCGCGCCGCGTTGATGGTAAAGCGGACATTCATTTTTTGCTGGTCGGCAACGGAGATCTTAAGAAAGAATACCAGGCCCGTTATTCGGATCTGAAAAACATTACATTTGCGGAAAGCGTCGAGAAAAGACTGGTTCCGGCCGTTCTGAGTTGCTGTGATCTGCTGTATTTCTCAGCCTACGACTCTCAAGTATGGAGGTATGGTCAGTCTCTCAACAAGGTTGTGGATTATATGCTCTCCGGAAAGCCGATTCTGGCGTCGTACACGGGTTACCGGTCCATGATTAACGAGTCGGGCTGCGGTGAGTTTGTGCGTGCCGGCGACGTCGACTTGTTGGAAAAGGCAGTGTTACGCTATTCGACGATCTCACCAGCGGAACTCGAGGCCATGGGTCGTCGCGGTCGTGACTGGATTCTCGCTAACCGTAGTTACAAGATCTTAGCGAAGAATTACCACGAGATTCTATTCTCGTTAGAGACAACCTCCCAAAGCGGATAATGACGAAGAGGGCGTTCGATGTTTTCTTTAGTTGCGTGGGTTTACTGCTCTCGCTTCCCGTTTTTCTTGCGTTGGTTTGTTGCGTCCGCATGCGTTTGGGGTCTCCCGTGTTTTTCACTCAGGAGAGACCAGGGAAAGATGGGTTGCCATTTGAATTAATCAAGTTTCGTACGATGCGCGATGCGGTGGATGATCATGGTGAGCTGTTGCCGGATGCTGAGAGACTCACGGATTTCGGTTTGTGGTTGCGCCGAACTAGTCTCGATGCACGGCATCACTCGAGCGAGTTTCGCCAGCGGATGCGAGAGATCAATCAGCGCATCAAGCCGTACTCGAAAGAGCTCCTGGCTCAGCGCCTGCGCCCCTTCACTCGCCGTGCTCAGATGCCGCATCACAGTGCTCCGGTTTTGGCAGAAAACTGCCCCAATATTATCAATTTCTGGCAATCCACGCACGCCTTATCCAATCAAAAACATCCGGAAAATAAGGGTTAAATGAATTGTTCAGGGGCGACTATTTATTACTTGGAGTTTGGGGGTCGAGGAACAATATTATTTCATATATCCAGCCTTTCTGTTGCTTGCTTGGCGATTGGGTAAGCGCCGAGTATTTTGGGCATTGGTCGGGGTCTCCTTTGTAAGCCTTGCATTGAGCGAATGGGGTTGGCGCACGAATATAGCCGCGAACTTCTACCTACTACCTACCCGTGCTTGGGAGTTGCTAGCCGGCTCTATTGCCGCTTTCGCTTCAAAAAAAACGTTCGTAATGAAAGCGAAGTGCTAAGTGCCGTTGGTTTAATCGGCATTCTCCTCGCCGTTGGTTTATATGATAAAAATACTCCATACCCGAGTATTTATACTCTGGTTCCCGTTATTGGCGCTGTTCTGGTTATTCTATACTCAAGTAACGAAACGAAAGTCGGACAGATGCTAGCTGGAAAAATTTTCGTCGGTATCGGGCTCGTCAGTTACTCGGCATACCTGTGGCATCTTCCATTAAAATTGTATCTCGACTACATTTTAGGCTCGACTAGCATCGGCATATTTATGTACTTCGTCCTGTTGGCGGGATTCTCGTATTCCAGCTACAGGTTTGTCGAGGTGCCCTTTCGGCGGAAGTTAATGCCATCGGTGGCGATGCCGGTTATTTTCGTCGCAAGTATAATGCTGTCGGCTTTTGGGATTATAGGGCATTTTAATGGCGGTTATCCCGAGCGCAGCGATTTATTTCGAAACTTGGCTATTAATAATGGTTTTGGGTTGTCTTGTAATGGGAACGCCAAGGTTGTTGATGAATGCTCTAACAAAGCCGACCCTTACCTGGCAGTTTTGGGTAATAGCTATGCGATGACCTGGGTTTTTAAGTATTATTAACAGTGGCTCTTTCGGAGTTGTCCAGCTCACGCAAGATTCGTGTGCGATAGGTTTTGTCGGCAAAGTTGACGATGTCAATTCAAAGCCCTGTGGTTTTTTTTATCGCGAATCGATTAAAACCATTACGGGCTCCTCTTCTATCAAGGTGGTCCTCATGTCCTCGCCATTCGAAAAGGAAGTTGCGGATCGGGCATATGAAGAGTCTTTTTTAGCGCTGTTAGATCAATTAAGCGACAAAAAGGTAATAATTATCGGGCCAACTCCTCGCGCTCCTTTCAACGTTGGTAAATGTATCGTGAAAATGTCGTTGCTGAAGACCGGGTCCTCGTGTGATTTCAATGTTCCTAGCGACCATGGCAAAAGAATACAACGCCTTTCTCAAATATTGTCAGGAAGGCGAAATGTCGAGTTTGTGGATATCACGACGAACATATGTCCGACGGGCCGTTGTTTAATGAACGTAGAGGGCTACGGCGCTATTTATACAGATAGTGGGCATCTAAGTGCCGTTGGCGCAGAGTTGGTGTATGATAATTTGAATCTTGAATTCAACTAAGACCGTATTATATTCTCGTAAAATGAAAATTCTCGTGTTTGCGCCGCATGCAGATGATGAAGTGTTGGGTATGGGAGGGACTATTGCTCGAATGGTTGACCACGGATGTGAGGTGCAGGTGGCAGTTCTGACCGGGCATGGCGTTGCTCGCCATCCGTTGTGGAAGCCGGAAAGATGGGATCTGATCCGCGAGGAATGTATGGTCGCTCTTAGTATTCTAGGCTGCAATAAGCCTATTTTCTGTGAGCTACCAGCGGCATGCCTCGATGTTACTCCGGCATTTGAAATTAATAGGGTTATCAGTAAATTGATTTCGGAATTTAAACCTCAGCAAATATATGTGCCTTTCGCTTTTGACCTCCACAAAGATCACGGAGCCATTGCTTATGGTGCTTCAGTGGCAGCGCGCCCCTACTTGACTTCCTCGAGCGGTATTCGTCGGATTCTGGCGTATGAGACGCTGTCAGAGACGCATCTCGCGCCGCCCTACATGGCGCCAGGGTTTCATCCTAACGTATTCGTTGATGTTTCGTCCCACTTTGATCGTAAATTAGCTGCGATGCGTGCGTACGGTAGCCAGATTCAAGCCGACAACCTGCCGCGCTCAATCGCAGCATTGCGCGCGTTGGCCACGTTTCGCGGGGCTCATATTGGAGTGTCTTTGGCTGAAGGTTTTGTGTTACTGGGCGAGTATGTCCGATGATTTATCGAGACCGTGGTAAACGTCTTTTTGACGTTTTGGTGAGTGTGTTTTTGTTGGTTTTTTCCGCTGTGCCTCTTTTGTTTGCAATGCTGGCGGTCAAGCTTAGTTCGCCTGGGCCGATCTTTTTTCGTCAGGCGCGCGTCGGGCGTCATGGCCGGATTTTTCGTTTGCTTAAGCTTCGGACTATGTTTGTTGATCCCGGCCGGCGGGTCACGACCCAAGTCGGCCGCGATAGTGCTGGCGTGTTTCCTGTTGGGCGCGTTTTACGTCGGTTCAAGATAGACGAGTTACCTCAAGTTATTAACGTGATCCGGGGGGAAATGAGTATCGTCGGTCCTCGCCCGTGTTTAGTTGAGACCCTTGACGATATGCCCCGCTGGGCCCAAAGACGATTCACAGTGCGCCCCGGGATTACAGGTTTGGCGCAGACTGAGGGAAATGTCAATCTGAGTTGGGAGGAGCGCTGGGATCGCGATATCCAATATGTGGACCGAATCTCCTTTTCGATGGATGTGCAACTTCTGTTGAAGACGGTCGCTGTGGTGATGTGTGGCGAGGATAACTTCGGAAGATCGGCATGAAGTGTGCGGTTGTAGGCGGTGTTCATTCAACGGAGGTCTTACTGAAGGCGCTAGTGTGCCATCAGGTTGGCGAAGTGGCCGTTTGGGGCTATGAGCCGCCGCATACCGCTTCGGTGGCGGGTTGGTGCGACCTTCGGCGGTTGGCGGCGGATTTCGCGCTTCCTTTCCAAGGCTTTCGTAGGGTGACTGAATGTGATGCAAGCCTCAGGGCTTTCGAGCCTGATATTTTGTTCGTGGTTGGGTTGTCGCAAGTTGTGCCGCCATCGATGTTGACAATTGCCGTAAATGCAAACGTTGGATTTCATCCTACGGCGCTTCCGCGCGGGCGTGGTCGGGCAGCGCTAGCATGGCTTATCTTGAACGGTGAAGATGGCGCAGCCACTTTTTTCCAGTTGCGTGAAGGAGTAGACGACGGCCCAATCTTTGTGCAGGAGCCCTTTGTCGTTGCTGAAGGGGACGATGCGGGAGATATTGAGGCTATGATGCTGCGTGCTGAACGAGTGGCACTAGATCGTTGGCTGCCGCGCCTCGCTGAAGGCGACCTTTCGGCGGAAGAGCAAGATCACTGCGCGGCCACGTGGCTGGGTTGCCGTCGCCCAGAGGACGGCTTACTAAATTGGAGGTGGGGCAGAGATGATCTTTTGAGACTAGTCAGGGCCAGCACAACTCCGTATCCCGGCGCCTTCACCTATTGCCAAAGCCATAAAATTCTTATTTTGCGAGCCATGGCTTCTGATCGTCATGAACGCGGCGTGCCGGGCCGCATTCTGAAAGTCTACTCCGACGGCGGCTTCGAGGTGCAGACGGCCGAGGCAGTAATTCACGTCATTCAATGGCGGTGTGAAACGGATTGGATGCCGAGAGTTGGCGCGCTGTTAGGGTATCATGAGCAGGTGGAGATTTTCGATTTGAGAGTTCGGGTTGCGGAACTTGAGCGGACAGTAAGCGACTTGACTGGCCGGATTGCCCAGGAGCGTTAGTGATTTCCCTGAATGATGTTGGCTGTTGTCGCTTTATGGCATTCGCAATGAGTTAGTTCATAACGGGCTCGAATAATAAAGTGTTCGTTTTCAGTAGTGCAAAATGCGGTGACGCCTCGAGATGTGTGACTTATATGATTCGAGTTTTGGCAATTTTAGGAGCAGGTGGTCACGCTAAGGTGGTTGCGGACACCGCGTCGGAGATTGGTTGGGATCCGATTTTATTTTTTGACGATCGAACTCCGAGGGGTACGAGTCTCGGTCGCTGGTCTGTGGGCGGGGATAAGGCCAGCTTGATAAGAAATGCTAAGGATTACGCAGGTATTGTTGTGGCGATTGGCGATAATGAAGTTAGGCGGAGCATGTGCTCGCTTATTTTAGTTTCGGGTGGTCTCTTAGTGTCACTTGTGCATCCCCGAGCGTATGTATCGAAGGATGCGAAAATAGGAGTAGGGACAGTTGTTTTCGCTGGCGCGGTGGTGCAGTCCGGGGCGGTAATCGGTGACGGCGTGATTGTGAATACTGGAGCAACCGTTGACCATGACTGCTTGGTGCATAGTTTCGCGCACTTGTGCCCCGGGGTGAACCTCGCGGGAAGCGTATCGGTTGGTGAGTGTGCGTGGATTGGTATTGGTTCCTGCGTGCGTCAGCAGGTCTCCATAGGTGCGCACGCTATCATTGGCGCAGGGGCTGCAGTAGTCAGTGACGTGTCGGCGAGCACGGTGGTGGTTGGCGTTCCCGCGCGCCTGTCTTCACGGAGATAGAGGTTGCTTAACACAGAATTTTCAGGGTGGCCGTCATTCTCCGAGGATGAGGCGGATGCGGTCCGCCAGATTTTGGTGTCTAACAAGGTCAACTACTGGACCGGCACGGAATGCCGCGAGTTCGAGAAGGAGTTCGCGGCGTTCGCGGGCACCAAACACGCTATCGCGCTGGCGAACGGTACGGTGGCGCTCGATCTCGCCCTCAAAGTTCTGGGGGTCGGGCCGGGCGATGAGGTCATCGTCACCCCGCGGACGTTTCTGGCTTCTGCATCTTGCGTGGTCACCGCCGGCGCGACTCCGGTGTTCGCCGATGTCGATCGCGACAGCCAGAACATCACCGCCGCGACCATCGCCGCGGTGCTCACGCCGCGGACCAAGGCGATCATCTGTGTGCATCTGGCCGGTTGGCCCTGCGACATGGACCCCATCATGGCGCTGGCCGCCCAGCACGGCATCTATGTGATCGAAGACTGCGCTCAAGCCCACGGTGCGCGCTACAAGGGCCGTCCGGTCGGCGGCATCGGTCACATGGGTGCGTGGTCTTTCTGTCAGGACAAGATCATGACGACGGGCGGCGAGGGCGGCATGCTCACGCTCAACGACCCGGACTGGTGGTCGCGCGCCTGGTCCTACAAGGACCATGGCAAGTCGTGGTCGGCGGTTTACGAGAAGGCGCATCCGCCCGGCTTCCGTTGGGTGCACGAAAGCTTCGGCACCAACTGGCGCATGATCGAGATGCAGGCGGTCATCGGCCGTATCCAGCTGCGTCGCATGCCGGAATGGACCCGTCGCCGCGGCGATAAC
>Ga0194116_10005946_pt1 | contig 13209 bp, 11 predicted proteins | sample TA2MahsurfametaG_4_FD_148617 | JGI IMG/M metagenome (GOLD analysis project Ga0194116, IMG submission 148617) | Freshwater microbial communities from Lake Tanganyika, Tanzania - TA2015008 Mahale S9 surface | ecosystem: Environmental > Aquatic > Freshwater > Lake | place: Tanzania: Lake... | reverse complement strand
TCAGTTTGCTCTTCTCTGGTATTTGGGATGTTTACCAAAGGGGAGGGGATAATAGGTTAATTAACCGTTGGTTAGCATCCGAACAATGGTGGAAACCCGTGGCCCTTTCCCAGGCCAACTTTACGGTGAGCGGTGGATTTGGGGGTGCTGCCACCGGAAGCGCTGCGTCCAATCGTATGGGAATGCCGCCACTCTTATGGGATCGCGGCGATTCGTCGATATGGGACGATATTCAGCGTTATGGATACCGTATGTTCATCGATTGGAATGTCCCGTATCGATTAAATTTTAATTACAACCTAACCTACCAGGCCCTCAACCCCAAAGACCAACAATGGGTACAGTCATTGACCTTCAACGGAGACCTATCCTTGACCCGTTTATGGAAAATCGCTTTTAATTCAGGCTTGGATTTGGTTTCTCTGAAACTTACCCCAACGGTGATCAATCTGTACCGGGATTTGCATTGTTGGGAAATGAGCCTGAACCTGGTGCCCTTTGGGACGTACAAATCCTACACCTTTACCATCAACGCCAAAGGTCAAATGCTCCAGGATCTGCGGCTGATTAGGCGGCGGAACTGGTTTGATTTGCAGCGTTAGCCTGCCTCTTGGCGTCTTTGCCTTCGCTCCGCAAGCAGCAAGGCATATTCTCTGGATAATTCTCCTGCGGCCGATGAGTTTTCCCTTGCCCTGCGGAGCAAATAAGGCAAGACCTTGTCCACGGGTCCGTAGGGCAAGTATTTGGCTACCCTGTACCCTTCATCGGCCAATTCTGCTGACAGGGAATCGCTCATCCCCAAAAGCTGGGCAAAGAGGACTCGCTCACTGATTTTGGCTAAACCGAATCGGTCCATTAATTCGGTTGCCCAAACACAAGTTGAACGGTTGTGCGTCCCTAAGCACAAGAACGCATTGGGGTGTTGCAACAATATTTCAATGGCTCGATGCGTGTCACGGTCAGTAGTCTCTTTGTCGGGTTGAATGGGATCAAGGTATCCCAACAGGTCGGCTCTTTCCCTTTCCTTTTCCATATAAGCACCCCGAACGACCTTAAAGCCTGGGGCATAGCCTTCTTCTTGAGCATGCTTCAAACATTGATCCAAATGTTCCAAACGATCATGGCGGTACATCTGCAAGGTTTGAATCACAATGGCCTTGGAGCGATTGAATTTTACCGAGGCCTCCATGGCGATTTGGTCAATAGGGTCTTGAAGCCAACTTTCTTCGGCATCAATCATGATGGGGCATTGCATATCGGATGCCCTTCGTAGTAAATTCATGACCCTACCCTTGCCACGATGGAAGGCTTCGATTTGTTTTGGGTCTATTAAAGCGTTCTTCGCAGAGGCTTCCAAGAGGTCGGAATGGACGAGGCCGGTGACCTTGAAAACAAAGAGAGGAGTTTCGGGGTGATTCGCCGTAAAGGTTAAAGCATCCAGCAGCTCAAGCAAGGTCTCGTCCATCAATTCTTCGCTGTTCAATCCTTCCACCGAATAATCCGGGATGCTTCCAATCCCTGATCGCTGCAGTTCTGCAATTTTGGGCAAGGATTTCTGAAGGGACTCGCCCCCACAAAATTCTTGGAAAACGGTTGCGCGAATAATTCCCCGAACCGGTAGGCGAAATTTCAAGGCCCATTCCGCCAAGAACCCCAGTATTTGGACCATTTTGGCCTGGTTCATGATGCCGAAGAGCCACAGTTTCCGTCGCAAGGTCTGCGGAGTCAGCTTTCGATAGGCGGGGGAGCGGTCAGGTGGTTGATTGGCGATTGGCACAGCCCAAAAATAGCCATACGCAACCTTTGGCAGTCTCGGTTGTTTCTTTGCTAAAGAATCATGGCTAACCTTAGTCCCGTAATGCTTTCAATGGAACCGGAGACCTCCGGGCTGGGTATTCTGCGTAAATCGGTGCAGTTAGCCAACGGTGCCTCCAGGCCCTTCCTTATTGCCGGACCTTGCTCTGCCGAAACACCAACCCAATTGGAATTAACCCTCAACGGTTTGTTGCCCATAGCGCCTGATCTCATTCGGGCAGGGATATGGAAACCACGCACCAGACCCAATCGTTTTGAAGGCGTTGGTGAAGAAGGTTTGAAATGGGTGCGAGAGATGACCCTCGAAAGAAATTTGCGCTTGGCTGTGGAAGTTGCCCAGCCAGCTCAGGCGGAGGCCGCCTTGAAATTCGGGGTGGATGTCGTTTGGATCGGTGCCAGGACCACGGTGAATCCCTTCCTAGTGGATGAACTTGGCAAGGTACTGGCCGGTTCTCCGTTACCAGTGATGGTCAAAAATCCGATTAACCCGGACTTGGACCTGTGGTTGGGAGCGGTGGAACGCTTGGAGGCTTTGGGTCTTCGGGAGCTAGCCCTGGTTCACCGTGGGTTCTCTCCTTTTGAACGCAGTCCGTACCGCAACATGCCCCAATGGGAGATCCCCATCGAATTGCGGCGGCGCAGACCGGACCTGCCCATGTATTGCGATCCCAGCCACATTACCGGGGATGCTAGACTGGTTCCGGAGTTTGCGCAAATAGCTTTGGATTTGTGTTATGATGGCTGGATGCTGGAGGTTCATCATGATCCATCCCGCGCATGGTCTGATCCGAATCAACAACTCACCCCCACCCAACTGGCAGTGACCTTGAACGGTTTGAAGCTGCGCAAAACTGATCTTCAAGACCTTGAAGAGCTCGAGAGTCTCATGGAATTAAGGCGGGAAGTGGATCAATTGGACCATGACCTGTTGACTTTGCTTAGTCAAAGGTTACAGCTCAGTCATCGCCTTGGTGAAATCAAGAAAGAATTTGATCTCCCGATTCTTCAGCCTCGTCGTTGGGAGCAAATCTTGAATACCCGTACATCAGCCGGTCGGGCGATGGGTTTGGATGCTTCATTTCTTATCAAATGGTTGCAAATCATGCATCAGGAGAGTATACGTCGCCAATTGGAGGTGTATCGCCCCGATTCTGTGCAAGCGCCGAAATAGCCTGGGCAGCTTGGATTGCGGACACGCGTCCATCCACCTGCTTTTATTTGGCGGATTCCAATACCGAAGCGTTTGCCAGGTCTTTACTTGGTGTTATGCCAGGTCAACTTTGTGTGGTGAATGCAGGCGAAGAGGCCAAGTCATGGGATTCCTTGTCTTGTATCCTGGAATTTCTGCTGATGCACAAGGCCGATCAGCAATCTGTATTGGTGGTGGTGGGCGGGGGTGCTTTGAGTGATGTTGGCGGTCTAGCCGCGGCTCTTTTCAAAAGAGGAATTCGATGGGTCACCGTGCCCACGACTTTGTTGGCCATGGTGGATGCCTCATGGGGTGGGAAAACGGCCATCAATTTTGGAGGAGTCAAGAACAGTGTGGGGGTTTACCATTGGCCATCCCATTGGATCTATGACCTGAACATGCTGCAAACGTTGAATGAACGGCAACGATTTGATGGATGGGTGGAAATGTTCAAACATGCGATCATTGGAGATTTTGCCTTATTGGATGCAATCAAAGCCTATTGGCCGGAATATGACGCAAGCGGCGCTGAATCAACGCGAATCATGCCACTGCCCACCCAAGACCTCATCGAATCTGCCTTGATGGTCAAAATCCGTATCGTTCAGGAAGACCCCTTCGAGAGGGACCTGCGTCGATTGCTTAATTATGGCCATACGCTTGGACATGCTTTGGAATCCTCGTCAAATCTATTCAGCCATGGGCAGGCCGTTTGGCTGGGCATGCTTTTTGAATTGCAATTAGCGGTTCAATGCGATTTGTTAGCAGAGCGTGAGGCGCGTCTTATTTTCGAATTTCTGAGCCTGTTGACACCGTTCAGTGGATATGCGGATGGGGTTTCCTCGAACGTCCTTCCGGAATGGAACAGGATATGGGGTTATTTGGAACAAGACAAAAAGGTTCGCTTTGGTCAAATAACTTGGTCACTCCCTGTCAAGGTTGGCCAAGGCCAAGTCGGGGTTGAAATCGACACCCAGACCGTCAAAGAATTGTACGAAATTTGGTCATTGAATCCTTTTTAGAAGAATTTTTCTTTACTACAGCCTTTCCGTTGGTCTCTCCAAATCCAGTGTATCGTCCAAGCGAATTAGTCTTTCATGGTAGTCCATCCCGGCTACCCTCGGTGGTCTCGTTGAATCTACCGCCTTCCAAAAGTCAGCTTATTCGGAGAATTTTCATAGGTGCCGTTCAAGGCTTGGACCGTCCGTTGCTTGAATGGGATTCCACTTGGCCTCAGGATGTTATGGATGCTTGGTCCTTGGTTCATTGCGCCTTATCCCGTCGCCAACAAGGTCATCACCAGTCTGTTGACCATGTGTGGGAAGCGGGAGAGGCAGGGGCGGTGATGCGTTTTGGACTTGCCTTTTTGGTAGCACAAGGCTGTGGGGGAATCCTCCGAGGCAACGGCAGGGCGCACGAACGACCTATAGGAGACTTGGTTAATGCCCTGATTCTATGCGGCGCCAACATTGAATACCTGGGTGAAACGGGTTATCCTCCCTTGAAGATTCATCCTTCATCCTTGAGGCGAAGAGATTTGTTTATAGAAGCAGGCACGAGTTCACAATACATCTCGGCCATGGCGATGGTTGCACCGCTCCTGCGTCCGGCTGATGCGCTGCAAGAAAATGCGCCTTGGGAGATTGCATGGTCACCACGATCCGTTGCATCGAGGCCTTATTTGGCTTTGACCGTCCAAGAAATGTCGAGCTTTGGTTATTCCGTTGACTATTCCGAACATTCCCTTCATTATATCCCTGCTGTGACGGTTCAAGACTCGCATCCTGGCGACGGGGCATTGGGACAAGATCCAAGGCCGGTCGAAGGCGATTGGAGTGCGGCTTCTTTTTGGATTTGGCGGCATGCCGTGATTCCTCTTTGTCAGCGATTGGAACTAAAGATTTTGACAGGCGATAGCCATCAAGCAGATTCCCTAATCTTGGACTTGTTGAGTAGGCTTGCTCCTCAGGTGTCTGCGGTCTTCAACTCGGAACCTTGCACTTGCACCTTCGTTTCTCTGGGTAGCAGCGCGATGCCTACCAACAATACAGAGGAACGACCTTCTGATCTAGGACAAACAGTAGTGAATTGCGATCAAGGCCTTTGGCGAATTAAAGCCATGGATTTCCCGGATATGGTGCCGGCATTGGCCATGTGGTCGATTTTGTCCGGTAATGCGGTGGAGTTTGTCGGGATTGGGCAACTCCACTACAAAGAAAGTGATCGAATACAGGCCTTGATGGTCAATTTGGAGCTATTGGGAGTACCCCATGAAATGCACGGACCGGATGGCCTGCTGATCCGCCCCCTTGCTTCGTGGGCTGTGTATTCCCGTCGTTTTGTTGCTCCTCACTTATCCAAGGACCATTCGATTGCTCCTGCTCCTTTGCTTCGGTGTTTCGGGGATCATCGGCTGGCGATGGCATTGAGCATGTTAGCATTACCGGATTTGCCCGTACTCTTGGATGAGCCACATACCGTTCGCAAGTCTTATCCCGGGTTTTGGGAGGATTGGGCCAAATTTGGATATGCCTTGAAGGCCTTAAATTAGCGCATGCCTGGAAATAGTTTTGGAAGAAATTTTAGGATAACCTCTTTTGGAGAATCGCATGGCCCGGTGATCGGCGTGGTGGTGGACGGTATCCCTGCGGGTTTAGTCCTTGATTTGAACAAGATTCAAGCCCAGCTTGATCGGCGTCGCCCCGGCCAAAGCCGAATGACCACTGCGCGTAACGAAGAGGACCGGGTGCAATGTCTTTCCGGTTTGTTCGAAGGGCGTTGTACGGGCGCCCCCCTCACCTTGGTCATCCCGAACCGGGATGCCAAGCCCGAAGATTACGAGCATCTTCGGGATCAAATCAGGCCATCGCATGCGGATTTCACCGTGATGGCAAGGTATGGTTTTCGGGATCATCGGGGCGGGGGACGGAGCAGCGCAAGGGAAACCGCTGCCCGTGTGATGGCAGGGGCAGTTGCAGCAACTCTGCTGGAGTGCATTGGTGTTCATTGTTATGCTTGGGTTCATTCCGTGGGGCCTCATGCCTTAACCGTTCCTTTGCTCTCAGGCCTTGCCTCCAAGGGCACGGCTTCAGGCTATGAACATCATCGCTGTTGCCCTTTCACCCGGGAACAGATTGAGGCGTCCCCTCTTCGCTGTCCTGATTCCCATGCATCTTCCTTGATGGAGGCCTATATCGATGAAGTTCGCTCTGCGGGAGACAGTTCCGGGGGTACGGTGGTGGGTTGGTGTCAGGGATTACCCCCCGGATTGGGAGATCCAGTTTACGACCGCTTGGAAGCTGATTTGGCCAAAGCGATTTTATCCATCAATGCGGTCAAAGCCTTTGAATTGGGGAGTGGATTTGCGATGAGCGCGGGAAGGGCTTCGGACTTCAACGACGCCATACTCGCGGCGGATACCAAGGAATGGTCTTCCGTGGAAACCTTGACCAATCATTCGGGGGGAATTCAAGGGGGAATCAGCAACGGGCAGCCCTTGTGGTTTAAGGCGGGTTTTAAGGCCACAGCCACGGTAGCCATTCCTCAGCAATCAGTTGATTTTCAAGGTAATGCAGTAAAATTGCAGGCTCATGGTCGCCATGACCCCTGCGTTGTACCGCGCGCTGTACCTGTTGTGGAGGCCATGATGGCGGTGGTGATTGCGGATCATATACTCGGTTGGCCCGCTGCGCAACTTTCTGTGCTCTTAAAATCCTTTGCGCGACCTTAAAATTAGTTTTTCTGCCTTTATCTCCCCTGTAACAAGATCCCACCATGACCAAAGACCCTGTGAATCAATACCCTGCTCAGGATGGAGATGGTCCATCGCGATCGGAACAAACCCAACCCAAGGCCAAACGTTGGCCTATGCACCTTCGCATCTTGATCGGCATAGGGTTGGGATTGGCCTTTGGCCTCAGTGCTTCGGCAGGAGGATGGTCATCATGGATCTTGGATTGGGTGAAGCCTGTGGGAACCGTGTTCGTGAATCTTTTGAAATTAGTGGCTATTCCTTTGGTTTTGGTTTCTTTGGTGGATGGTGTTACAGGCCTCAAGGACCTTCGAAAACTATCCAGCATGGGAGGACGAACCTTGTTGATTTTTTTGATGACCACCGTCTGCGCAGTGAGCATAGGGCTCGTCACCGTGAACCTGCTACGGCCTGGGGATTATTTATCCGAAACCAAAAGAGATGAATTGCGGGCACGTTTCGCATCCGCTAGTTCTGGAGGATTGGACAAAGCTGAAGCCTTCAAGGAAGAAGGTCCTTTGGCAGCGGTCATCAATATGGTGCCCGAGAATATCTTCCATGCGCTGTCTCATAACAGCTCCATGCTGCAGGTGGTATTCTTTGCCTTGTTTATGGGGATTGCGATCATGGCCCTTCCTGCCTCCCAGACCAACTTGGTTCGGGATTTGTTTGGACAACTTAATCGCGTTATTCTGCTGATGGTGGATATGATCATGGTGATTGCCCCTGCAGGAGTATTTGCCTTGATTTCTTCGTTGATTGCAGATTTTGCTGGCGACAAGCCTGGCGAAGCGGTGGAATTGTTGGGCGCCTTATCGGTTTATGCACTGACGGTGGTTGTAGGTTTGATCGCGATGATGGTGATGGTTTATGCAACCTTGTTAAGAATTTTCGGGAATTGCAATCCCCTTAAATTTTTTGGCATCATGAGTCCAGCACAGCTGCTTGCATTTTCAACATCCTCCTCCAATGCAACGCTGCCGGTTAATTTGGAATGTGCCGAAAAGTTGGGTGTTCGAGAAGAGGTGAGGACTTTCGTTTTGCCATTAGGAGCCACGGTGAATATGGATGGAACCAGTTTGTACCAAGCCGTTGCGACGGTCTTTATTGCCCAGGCATTTGGCCATGATCTAGGGTGGGCTGATCAGTTAACCATAGTTTTGACAGCAACCCTTGCATCCATAGGTTCTGCCGGTGTGCCTGGTGCGGGAATGGTGATGTTGGTCATTGTCCTTCAATCGGTGGGCTTGGAGACAGCGGGGATAGCCTTGATTGTGGCCGTGGATCGGATTTTGGACATGATGAGAACTGTCGTCAATGTGACGGGTGATGCCATGACGGCCGTATTGGTCGATCGCTGGATGGGAGCAAAGCCCATGGACAAGATATCTGAGGCTTAATCAGGATCTTGGCCTCAACCCCTTTCTGACCAACCCTGCGGCTCCACAAAAAAAATACCCCCCGGAGCTCGGAGGGTATTGTTTAAAATGAAGGTATAAAACCCTCAAACGCTTAAAATTATTTTTTGCCTTTGCCAAATAATTCAGCAGTCTTCTTTTTGTAGGCTGCAGAGGCTTCTGCAGCGGTATTGAAGGAACCTAAATCAAGGCGCACACGATTATTGAAGAGAACGGCCTTGAATTTGTTGCCGCTTTTGATCACGCCTTTGTAGCCGAATTTATTTTCGGTTTTGTTCACATTGCGAACGACCACGGAACGCGTAGCAAATTCCAAATTCTCTAAACGACAATCCAAGGGATTGTTGTTGATAACATTCACGAATAAACGCTCCTTGGTAGCCTTTTTCTTGCAGAAAATTTCGGCAACAAGCTTATGCAGGTAAATGGTTTCGTTTTTGTAGGATCCATCCCCCAAAGGCCAGTTCTTCTGAAAGAAGGCATACCCTCTGGAATGGCGGCGTAGGTTGGCTAAAAAGCCGACTTTGACCAAATACGGGTTTTCGTTAAGAAACTTGGCGACTTTATCGTCTACTTGAGCAGTTTCCTTGGAGTTTTTGAGCTTGAGTTTAACGGACATCGTGTTATTGTTTAATTTAACAAAAATTAAGGACTTCAAAGGTAATATTAATTTTGTACTAAATTGTCACTTTTTAGATTAAAAATAATTTTAACCTCGTACTCAAATCCTTAAAGTCTTCATTTTCAGCATTTAAACGATTGAATCTTTCGGGTTCAGTGAGGAATTTTTCTCTTTGAGTATTGTTTTCTTGCTGTTGAATGGCCCATTGAGGACGTGTACCGAAGCCCCCAAATTCCACCAAAAAGTCCAAAATACCCTGTTTTTCGCCATCAAACAATGATTTTTCAGTATCTGAATACAATATTACAGAAAGGAATAGAGGCTCATTGGAGGCCTTAGCATTGGACCCGGGTGGGCGATCCTGGATCTCTTCAAGGGGCATATTTCTGCTCAAAATACCCTCCAAACCGCCCAGATTATGGTCTCTGCATTCTTGGACCAAGTGTTGCCATAGCTTGTGCAGATTTTGGCAGGACGACGGGGGTGGGGGGGACCACTGGTGACTGCTTTCTTTGGGGATTGGTTTGGTATTTCCTTGGGTTTTACCCAAATGTCCCCGCAACGTTTGAAGGAAATCTACCGTGGTGGCTGTGCCGGTGTTTTGGGTGTTCGAAGAAATCGGCTTAGAAGAATGCTCTTTTTGAAAGTTGGCACCGCCTTGGGTTTCAGGGATTGATTTTTGGTCAGAGAAGTCCTTTAATGCTTGACCGCTAGATTCTTGTACCCTTAATTCTTGCAAGTTGTTAGGGCTCGACTCAGACGGTACTTTGGATTGAATTTTGACTTGAGCGGGTGTTTTAAAATCGGCAACCGGCAATCGGGTTGTGATGCCTTGCAGGGGATGGGTCTCGGATTCAGCGGGAAGTTTTGGCCCTTGAATCGGTTCAGGATTTGTATTCTTTTGCCTTCTTTGGGCCAAATAACAAATTTTCATCACAGCGGTTTCTACGAGGAGCCGTGGTTGTCTGGACTGTCGGTATTGCAGTTCGACCTGATTGAGTAGGTGCAATCCCGCCAGGAGCATATCGGTGGTCGTTTCTTGAGATTGAATGATAAGCTGTTGCCTGTATTCCTGGCCGGAATCGATGAGTTCAGTGGTTCCTGGTGTCTTGGCCATCAGTAGGTTACGAAAATGGGAGGCCATGCCAAGTACCCAAAGGATGGAATCGTAACCACGAGCAACCATGCTATCCAGCGCTTGCAGGGTTTGCGTCGGATCGCCAGCAAACATTGTTTTGGTACAGTCCACAAAAAGGGCTTTATCGAGTACACCCAATTGATCGCAAACGAGGCTGTTGGTGAGGTTCCCTCCACTGAATCCGGCCAATTGATCCAGCATGGTTAAAGCATCCCTTAATGCCCCGTCCGAACGCGATGCAATGGTCAGAAGGGCATCGTTCTCATAGACAATCTCTTCGGATCGGCAAACCAAGGCCAAACGATCGGCGATATCCTGAAGGCGTATTCTTTTGAAATCAAAAACCTGACAACGGGACAAAATGGTTGGAAGAATCTTGTGTTTTTCCGTGGTTGCCAAAATAAACTTGGCGTAGGTAGGGGGTTCTTCGAGGGTCTTGAGCAAGGCATTGAATGCCGCGGTGCTGAGCATGTGGACCTCATCGATGATATAGACTTTGTAGTCGCTTCCCTGGGGTGGATAACGGACTTGCTCAACGAGGGAGCGAATATCGTCCACCGAATTGTTGGAGGCGGCATCCAATTCATGGATGGCAAGGGACCTGCCTTGGTCAAAGGACTGGCATGAGGGGCATTCTCCGCAAGCCTCTTGATGGCTATCTCGGAAGGAGCAATTGATGGTTTTGGCCAAAATGCGAGCACAGGATGTCTTTCCGACGCCTCGAGGCCCGCAAAACAGGTAGGCCTGGGCCAATTGGCCCTTGGCAATGGCGTTACGCAGGGTGGTGGTGATATGGTCCTGACCGACAAGCTCCTCAAAGCGTGGGGGGCGGTATTTGCGGGCGGAAACCTGATAATCTTGCATTTGCCCAAAGTTAAGCGGGGTGGGCGATTTCGGGAATATTCTTCCTATATTTGCGACCCCGAAGAAAACTTCGGTCTTAACCCCGTTGATCTATGAATCAATATGAAACCGTACTCATCCTGAACCCGGTGCTTACCGAGGAGATGGTCCGCGAGGCGGTCATGAAGTTCGAAAAGGTGCTGAACGAAAACGGCGCCGAGCTGGTGCATCAGGCCCATTGGGGCCTACGCAAGCTGGCTTATCCCATCCGCAAAAAGGCCACAGGCTTTTACCACCTCTACGAATTCAAGGCCAATGGCCTAGCCGTAGATAAGTTGGAGCTTGAACTGCGCCGTGACGAAAGGATTTTACGATTCCTGACGGTCTCTCTCGATAAATACGCCGTGGCTTACAACGAGTCTCGTCGCAAACCCAGAGCCCCCAAGGCTGCTGCAACAGAGGAGGTTAACTCATGATTACCAACAGCTTCGCGACCGTCCCCGTTAAAGAGGAGACCCGCAAAAAATACTGTCGTTTCCGCAAAAATGGCATCCATTATATTGATTATAAGGATCCGGATTTTTTGCTCAAATTGGTTAACGAACAGGGTAAACTGCTTCCTCGTCGCTTAACGGGGACCTCCCTCAAATTTCAGCGTAAAGTAGCTCAAGCCGTCAAAAGAGCCAGGCACTTGGCCTTACTGCCCTATGTGGCAGACGGTTTGCGTTGATTTGTTGACCAAATTTGTTCCCTAACGGTCCATTCTATTTAACTCCCTGAGCTTAAAAGCCATGAATATCATCCTCAAACAAGACGTCAAAGGGCTGGGTTTCAAACACGACCTGGTTAAAGTCCGTAATGGATACGGCTTGAATTACCTTATCCCTCAGGGCCTTGCGGTGGTAGCAGGGCGCGCAGCCCTCAATGACCGCGCCGAAGCGGTCCGTCAAGCTGAATTTCGGCAGGAAGGCCTACGCAGTGCAGCCACAGATTTGGCCGCCAAATTGACCGAACTTACATTAACACTGCAGGTGCGCACCGGTGAGAATAACCGCATTTTCGGCACCATCACCACCTTAATGATCGCCGAGGAGCTTCAGGCCAAAGGATATGAAATTGATCGCCGCAAAATGGCGGTGCGCGGTGAAATCCGTGAATTAGGTACTTTTCAGGTAGAAGTAGAGCTTTACAGAGATATCAAAGCGGTCTTCAATTTGGAAGTTACCCCAGAGGCCTAATCCTCTCGTTGTTTTTAATCTTAAAAGCCTCCCCGGATTGCTCAATCCGGAATCTTGGTTTGCAAAATAGCCTTGGCCTTGTTTAGGCATTCTTCCCATTCTGAAATGGGTTCAGAATCCCAGGTAATGGCGCCACCAGTTGATAGGGATAGTTCGTGATTTAGGTCATCGTAAAGGAGTGTTCGGATAATGACATTCAAATCCAAATTACCTTCTTGGTCGACATACCCTAAACTGCCCGAATAAACCCCTCTTTTTTTCTTTTCCAGAAGGTCAATCCATTGGCAAACCATGCTTTTGGGTGCCCCGGTCATGGAACCCATAGGGAAACATGCCCTTAGAATGGAGGCCAGGGATTGTTCGTTGCTTTTTTGAGCGCTGATCGTGCTGATCAGTTGGTGAACCGTTTGGAAGGAATAAGCATGGCATAACTCATTGACCTTTACCGACAAAGGTTCAGCACATTGGGTCAAGTCGTTTCGCACCAAATCTACAATCATGATATGCTCCGCCTGGTCCTTGGGGCTGTTTTTCAAAGCATCCAGATTTTGTTGGTCAAGCAGCGCATCGGAGGACCGAGGAGCGGTTCCTTTGATGGGTTGACTAAGCATTTGGTTGCCACTGATTCTGAGGAATCGTTCAGGGCTATTGCACAAGGTATAAAATTCTTTGTTTTTGATCATTGCTGAAAATGGCGCCCCTGATTTTTCAGCCATGGCTTGCCATAAAGCCATAGGCCTGTTTATCTTATGTTTTCCGTTCCATTCAATGCAATAGTTTAACTCATAAAAATTGCCTTGCTTGATTTGGTGTCGAATTTCTTGGATTTGATGATTGTATTCTTCAAACGCTGTAGTGCAATGCATAATGTCCCCTAGTGTTACAGTGATTTGATCAAGAGGGGGGTTATTTGAGCGAATTGGATTTTCTTGGTCTCTCTTCTCTATGAATGTGTTAAGAAGAATTTCTTCTACTCTGTCCCTTTGATGATGACCATCGATTTTTATGATAATTTTATTTTCTTTAAAAATTAACAGCAAGGATGGTCTAAACCAAAAAGCATAATTAGGATCTCCTGTTGCAGGTGGGAGTTCAGAAGCTTGGCCCATGGTTTGGGCTTTCATGTCGTAGGCAAAGTAGCCCATGCGGAAGGCAGGCCTAGCTTTGTGCATTTGTTCAAAGGCTTCGAAGTTAA
>Ga0194116_10005941_pt1 | contig 13217 bp, 12 predicted proteins | sample TA2MahsurfametaG_4_FD_148617 | JGI IMG/M metagenome (GOLD analysis project Ga0194116, IMG submission 148617) | Freshwater microbial communities from Lake Tanganyika, Tanzania - TA2015008 Mahale S9 surface | ecosystem: Environmental > Aquatic > Freshwater > Lake | place: Tanzania: Lake... | reverse complement strand
CAATCCGTCGAGCAGCGTCCGGTCGACCGCCCGCGACTTCATCCGGTTCATGACCGTCGCCAGTTGGAAGTTTTTTACCCCGAAACCCTTCGTCCCCCACCAGTCGCCGTTGCCGGCATCGAAGAATACCGCGCCCAGGACGTGATTCATCCCGGAGGGGCGTGCCTCGGAGCCGGAGTCATCGAAGAGGAATTCGTTCTGATGCTCCTGCATCTCAGCGAAGATCATCCGCGAGACCTTGCCGTCGTGGTCCTTGACCAAGAGGTGCACCAGCTTGACCGGATCGTGGCCGGTCGTGACCCCCAGCGCGTTGTCCCGCATGAGCCGCTGCAGTTCGAGGACGTCCTGGCCGGTGACCGGCGCCGAGACGTTACCCTCCTGCTTCACGAACTCGCGGACTAGCGCGGCCTCGACCGCATCCGTGTTCCAACCTCTTTTTTGGGCGGTCGCCCGGTTCTCCGGCGTGCGAACGAGCTCCCAGAGGTAATCGATTTCCAGCTCCTGCCGGATCCCGACCAAGGATAGCTTTTCGACCGAAGCCTTGGAGCGGGTGGGTACCTCAACGTCTCCGAGCCGTACTGCCTCCCAGCGGGGCGAATAGCGGTCATTCCAGAAGACGACGCCAACGCCGTACGCGACATGGTTCTGGGAAAACAGCAGGTAGTTTCGGACATAGTCCGGCCCCCAGTCGTCCACGAAGCGGTTGAAGTTGGTTTGGAAGATCTGCTCCCACGTTTCGGCCTTCGGATCATCCGGCGTGAGGTAGCTGACCGCGGCCAGATTTGTGGTGTCGTGCAGCAGCCGCCAGTAGCTGATCAGGACCTGATCGAGGGTCGATGAGGCGTCTCGGAAGTTGACGTTGCAGCGCCACCCCTGCCCCAACTCGAGCAGTTCGCGGTTCGCGAACGGTGGCGCCCCGTCCAACTGGTTCTGAACCTGCACCCATTTCTCACGACGCTGCACCGACGCCGTGCGCAGCTTCAGCCAGAGCGAACGGGCGGTTGCCGCATCACGGATACGGCGTTCCCCCGGGGCGGGCAGCGGGCTGGCTGGGCGTTTTTCCATCGGGCGGCCTGTTTTTATCAGGTATCGCGGAATCTGCCAAATGGTCGGGCGACCTCTGCCAGCACCACTGCGGAAAGGAAATACCAGGCGGGTTTGAGGCCTGAACAACTGCAAGAGGCAGATTGGCCTTCGCCTGCAACGAACAGCCGCAAGCCATGCAAACGGAAATGCCCTTCAGTTCTCTGCCCCGAGGTATTGCGGCCTCGATCGCCCGATAGACAGCCGAACATGAGCACAGGGATGCCGGTTTATTGAAAGGGCACCCCCGACAGACTACCGCACGCGCCTCAGCTTCATCAGAGCTAACCAGCGCAGCTCGGCCGGAAGCCACCTCCAACAGGCTCGCAGTCACGGCCCTGGTCAGTCCCAACGCCATCCGGGTCGTGAGTTTGGCCGTCAGGTCACGTACCGGCCGATAGTCCTCACCAGGTTCAGCGCGACACTCCTGTTCTGATAACCCGACACAAAGCTGTCTCTGCACTTCCGCTTCGAGATCTTCAGCGCCAATTCCCTTGTAGAGCCGGTGGGGGCGGATCTTCTCCACCAATCCTTCAAACGTGTCGGAATCAAAGTGAACGCCGGTCTCCGGCTGAACGTAGCGCCAGCCACCGGGTGGGACGTCACGAAAGGAGCGGATAAGGGCCATCAGGCGGCCTCCGTGCTGTACTCTCGCGCGGGATCTATGACGCGGCTGTAGCGGATCGCCCGCTTTAGAAGCCGGTCATCCCTGTTGCCAACCACACCAGCAGCCGGCCGGCCTGCCACGGCACCCTTTCGACGCATCAGCTCAACGAGGAGAACAAAGGCATCAGCCTCATCGGGAGAGTACCCGAGGCGGTCCTTCATCTCCTTCTTCGTCTCGATGCGGATCTTCTTGTCTTTGACCGTCTCGTATTGGCGCGACGAGAGCTGATCACGCAGGCCTTTGAACTCATCACCGAGGTTTCCGACCATCCCCTCCTCCATCCACGCTCTCCCAGCCCACCATAACTCCGAAACAAAACGATCAAACAGCTCGGTGCAGGACTCAGCCTCAGAAGTCTTTAGCCGGCGGTCGGTGGGCCCGCCCCCAAAGTTGCATCGATTGATCACAGGCGACCACTCCTTCTCGAGGATTGCTGCCACACCCCGGCCGGCGCCTGTCACGTCCATGATGAAGTTCTCAGGCGCCACCTTGTAGTCGGCGCAGATCCGTTTCACCTCGGCGGCGATCAGGTAATCGATCGGCTCCGAGCGGTCGCTCACCACAACTTTGATCGGCGCTGACCGCACAAGGTTCAATGCGTGCTTCGATCCGTTCGATTCGCCGAATTCCCCGATGCTGAGGACGCACTGGTCACCGCCCTCGAAGGCCGGGTCGAGCGCAGCGATCCGGGTCGGCTCAAATTGGTACTCAAACTTCTTCTCCGCCTTGAGGAGCACCGCGGAGGGAAACGTGATTCCAAAGAGGCCCTCCGGCGCGAACCAGCCTCGGACGAAGGTCCACCAGCGCGGAGAGCCCACCCCGAACGCCGTGGCCACGTTGTCGAGGTAGTCTTGGCGGATCAGAAACGGGAAAATGGTACGTCCTGCCTTGATGTTGGCGGACTTAAGCCCGTCGAGTTTCAGGCAAATGCCCCCGCGCTTGGTCTCCCAGTGAGTATCGATGTCGGGATCGACCGATTTCCATCCAACTTTGGGCTCACACCAAGAACCAAACTCGGAATACCGGCGCGTGGGGTTCGCCAGTTGAACCATCCGGAAATCCTGATCGGTCATGAGGTTCGCTGCGGCTTCGAAAATCGCCTGAGGAGTGCCCTGAGCCTCATCAATTATGACGTAACGCGACATCCGGGAATGGGTTCCCTGAATCTTTTCCACTGCGTCTTGCCCACGATCCGTCGCGATACCCTCGATGACATACTTGTCCTCTTTGGTGCCCGCGGGGCGGATCGTCATGTCGTGGTTTCGGACATCAAAAAGGTGGCCGCCGTAAACGGAGCCACCCATGTGCGCCAGACGGATGGCCGAGACAGTATCCGACCAAATGCGTTTTCGAAGCCCTGTGAGGTGCGTCGACGTCAGCGTGATGATCGAGTTCGACGGATCAGCGATGTAACAGGCTGCGATTATATGGGCGAATGTGTGAGTCTTCGCTGCTGAAGCGTGCCCAATAACGGAGACGACCCGGTAGTTGCACCAGGCCCAGGTCAGCATCTCGAGGTCGTCCCGCCAGCGCGGAACTCCGGGTGCAGCCTCGCCCCCGTAGAGATCAGGCCAAAGCAACATCATGGCGTTGCGCAGGTGACCGTGGCGACCGAGGCCACCTGCGCTCGGGAGGTGGTCATTCAGATAGCAGTGCAGTTCCGACATCGCCTCGGACCATCCCTCGGGAAACTCTTTTCCGTAGAGTTTCACTTGGTCATCGGCTGGGGGCCCCCAGTTCCTGCAAGGCGCGCAGCAAGTACACGCACAGCTTCGGGTAATTGACGGCTGGGATTCCAGCACGGTCTCTCACGACGACCAGCGGGAATATCTCCTCAATCTCCTCCGCGATGACCCCCACATCACGGCCCGCCCGAGGCGCTCCGTTCTTCCAGTCGAACTCCACCACCCGCACCTGCATCAGACGGGAAAGTACACCTCCTACCGGTGAGATGTTCTCTTTCAGTTCGCGCGACGAGTACGAGGTAAAGTCCCCGTAACCGTACCCCGTCATCTCCAGGTCACCCCACACCTTGACCCGGTCCAATTGCCGGGAACCGACCCCAAGTTCGATCGTCTTCGTGCCCGACGTTGCGTTGGAGTTAAAGATCCGGAAAGCGGAGTTGCTGTCGTTGATATCGGTCCGCCAGTTTTCGCCGCCGGTGTGCTGCCAGTCCATGACGGCGCTGAGTCCCGGTCCTCCCGCTCCGATCAAGGGCGCATAGTCAATGACCGCTGCCCGCACGGTTCCGCGAAAAATCCCGTCGGAAAACTCAACGTCCCCGTTTCCTTTGATGGCCCACCCGGCCGAACCGGCAGCGTAGTCCGCGGACTTGATCGCGGGGACACCGTCAAGCGTCAGGCCGCCCGAGGTAATGACCAGCCCGCCGTTGATCGCGGTCAGCGTCACATCGGCGTGGGGCGAGATACCGGCGAGCTTCGCGTTCGCCGAGGTATCGAGGTTGGCGAGCGACTTATTGGTGACCTGCGTCGAAAGGTCCACGCTGCTCGCGGTCGCCAGAGAGCCGAGACCAGCCACTTGGGAACTTGCCACTGAGTTTTGAGTCGCGAGCGCCCCCAACCCGCTCACCTGCCCCGCCGTGACCGTGTTCTGGGTGGCGAGACTTCCCAGGCCAGAGACATCACCGCTTGTGAGGACGAGCGAACCCGTGACCCGCACTTTACCATCCACCACCTGAAACGGTGCCACCGCCGAGGTCCCGTTGTGGATCTTGAACGAACTAGCCTGGAAGGTGATGTCCGACACATCCGCACCGGCGCCCGTCGCCGACGTGATGTTCATCCCGGTTACGATGTTTCCCGCGGCCACCTTCAGGGAATACTTGCCGGAAAGGTTGCCGTCAGCGGTGGCCCTCGCGGTTGCCTCCGCTGACACCGCCGTTCCGATCGCGCCCGATGCGACTGTCGTATCGACCCACGCGGACCCATTCCAGCGCTTCACCGCGTTACCGTTGCCTGTATCGATCCAGAGGTCGCCCGCCGCGGTGGCCGTCGGAGAGCCGCTCTGGAAGAAGGTCCGGTTTCGCGAATTCGCGGTAGCCGAGACAGAGTTGATCTGTCCCGCCAGCGCTGTGTCAGCGGCGGAACGCGCCGTCTCCTCGGCCGCGATGCGGGAGTACGTAGCGGAAAGCCCGGAGGAAGCATTGTTTACGGCCGACTCCAGGGCGCCGGCCCGATTGGCAACCGCCTCCACCGCAGTGGCGCGAGCGCCCTCCTCCGACGTAATACGCGAATGGGCCGCGGCAACGCCCGTGGATGCGTTGTTCACCGTGGCCTCGAGGGCGGACGCTCGCGTTGCAACCGCGGCGGTTTCTGCCGCTCGGGTTTCCTCTTCCGAAAGAATCCTCGCCCGGGTGGCTGCAAGACCCGTGGTGGCGCTATTTACCGTAGTCTCGAGACTCGCCGTGCGAGCTGCCACGGCATCCACCGCGGTCACCCGCGCCTGCTCTTCACTCGAGATCCGCGAATGGGCGGCGGAAACGCCGCTCGTCGGGCTATTGATGGTCGCCTCGAGCGAGGACGTCCGGGACGCGACCGCCTCCACGGCCGTTGCTCGAGCCTGCTCCTCCGCCGCGATCCGAGCAGTTGTTGCGCTTAGGCCAGTCGCCGGATCGTTCACCGCAGCCTCCAGACTGGAGGCGCGGGATGCCACCGCGCTTACCGCAGTGACTCTGGCCGACTCCTCCAGCCCGACCCTTGCGTGAGCCGCAGCCAAACCAGTCGTGGGATTAGCCAACGTCGCTTCCAACGCCGACACGCGGACCACCGACGCCGCGATCGCGGACGCCTGAGCCGTGATCTGATCCCGAAAGAGCGCCTCGTTCGCATTGAATCGCGCCCGCAGGGTTATGGTCTGCTCCGCAGCGGACTCGTACTGGGTGGCCGTGACGCGACGAACCTCCTCAATCGTGGCCGAGCTGGAGTTGAGCCCGTCAGCGACCTTCGCTTCGAGCAGCGACAACGCCTCCGCCGAGGCGAAACCCGGCTCAACCTGCGTCCGCAGGATGACTCCTGCGATGGCGGAAGACTCAACCGTGCGATCACCCACGCGCGCCGCCAACTTGGACGCCGCTGCGGTGATTTTCTGGTCCGCTGCGCTGGTGGCGTTCTCCAGGCGTGCCGCGAGTGCGGCAATCGCAGCCTCACGGGCTTCGCGCTCCCGCTTTATGCGGGCGAGCAGGAGTTCCTCTGGGATGCTTCCGGACACGTCGCGATACTAGCGAGCGCAGGAGAAAGGAACAAGGGAGCACCTTGAGTTCGCCCTCGCGCTAAAAGCGCACTCTGCTCCCCGACCAGAACTACTTCGCCGCCACCTGCCGCTGCAGACGGGTTCCGAGCCAGAAGTACCCGCAGGCGAAGCTGAACGTCAGTATCTCGGATTGCAGGCCGGCGATCACCTCCGGGGGCCGCGTCCAAACGTAGACGCATGCGCCCGCGACCATCACCGGACGCACCAGCCTAGTAACGGCCTCAACCAAGGTGAAGAGCCAGTGCATTGCCATCGGTGCCGCCGCCGGCGGCTGGTACCCCGAGGCCATCGTGCCCTCCTGCGCCCTGGTGAAAGCCTCGAGCTCTCCGATCGCGACCTCCTTCTCCTTGAGCGCCTGCAGCTCCGCGATGCGCCGCTTCGAGGCGGACCACTCACGAGCCTCCGCGACCACGGTGCCCAGCATCTGCGTGACGCCACCCAGAATGGTTCCGCCCGCGGCGGAGATCAGGAAGTTCCAGAAGCTCATTCTTTCAGCGCCCCCACGGAAATCAGGCCCTGCAGCACCTCGATCGGGATCCTGTTCTTTTCGATCTTCAGTTCGTCTTCGGTGAAGACGACGGAAGGCATGCCCTCCGCCTCAGCCCCGAGGGCGTCGTCGATGGCTGCGACGAACTCGCTGAACGACGCCGTGCCCCGCTCGATGTTGTAGTTACCCTCCGCGTCGGCCTTCCCTTTGGCCCGAACCAGACTGACCCGTACCTTCTCGAAGTCAGCTTCCGCGGACTCGCACCTCCGAAGCGCGGAGGCGATCCTCAGTCGAACCGCACCCGACAGCTCCAGGGGCGTTTTTTGGTCCATCTCGGCCAGCCGAGACAGGTGCTTCTTCAGGGTGAGAGCTTGGTGTGTTTTCATGGAGATGGAGTTGGTGCGGCGCCTGCGGCTTGGCCGGCGGACTGCGAGGTGCCTCGGTAGGGCTCGTCGATGGAGACAATCATCGCGCCCAACTTGTCCGCCACGTAGCGCGCCGCGAAGAGGTCGTCGTCGCCCCACATGGCGTAGTCCGGAGGCGGCATCTGGATCTGACCGTGGTGGAGCGCGATGCCGTCGCGGTCGAGTAAGCGGAAGGCGAAGGTGGCGCTCGTGGAGAGCACGGCCTGGACGCTCAGGATTTCGAGGACGTCGGCGGTGCCGAGAAAGGAAACGAGAGGCTGGATTTTGATCCGCATGGTCAGACGAAGTATTGCGCGATGACGTCGGCCTCGTTGGCGCCCACGCACCAAAGCGTGAGCACCGCCGTCTTATTTGCCGCGATGCTGGTGGGAGCGGTGCCAACCCAGCTCCATCCCGGGAAGTACAGATTCCGGGCCGTGCCACCGGGTTGGATGATGACCTCGAGGCGCCGGCCGGTCGATTTGTTCGAGATATTTCCGAAGGTGACATCTCCCCCGAGACCGCTGAACCAGATCTGCCGCTGCCCGCCAAAGTTCAGGTAGACCGTTCCGGACCAGTTGCCGTAGTAGTACTGGGAGTACTGCGCATTGTAGAGGCTGGCGGTCCCGTCGCAGGTGAAGCCGTTGGAACCGAAGTACGTGTACGATCCGTAGAAGTAATTGTACCCGTAAAAATACTGGTAGTCCCAAAAGTACGTCGTGTTGTAAAAGTACTTGGTGTTGTAGAAGTACGTCGTGCTCCCGACGCCGCTCGTCGTCCCGATGTAGATCTGCGCTGAACCGGAGCTGATGTAGAAGCGGTTCGACTGATCGTAGACGTAGTAGGAGCCGTTCCAGTACCACATGACGCTGGTCTGGAGGTAGGTGCCGAGGGTGTAGAGGATCGCGGCCGTCGCGTTCGGCGAGTACAGCTGCTGGGCGTACGTGTACCCGGTGCTGCTGACGTAGAACACCTGCCCCTGGTAATTGTCCGAGCACCGGATGAAGGTGTAGTTGTAGTAGTTCCCGCTGTTCGAGACCGTCTGGGACAACTGCAACAGCACCCCGCCATAGCCGCTCAGGGAGTTGCTGATCGAGAGGGAGTTTCCGCTCGCGGTGGTGCTAATCGATGCCGCGCCGTCATTGCTGATCAACCAGGCGCCGGAAGTGGCGCTGGTGCTGAAGTTGAACCCGTTGACCGAACCGGAGCCGCACGAAAAATTAGCCCGGCTGTTGGCGACGAACATCCCCAGCACGGTCTGGGACGAGGCGTTCTTCAGGTAGATGCCATCGCCGATGAACGACGTACGGAATTCCGTGTACCCATTGTTGAAGTACGCGGCATCAACAAAGGTCTTCACCCCGGATATTGACTGATTCCCGGTCGTGTAGACGCCGTTCGTGACGGTTGCCGCGTTGCCACTGATATCGATGCCGTAAGCGCCCGAAAGCCGTGCGGAGGGAACCGTCCCGCTCGTGATGTGCGTCGCGTCGACCGTGACACTGATCACGCTGCCACCGGTGTCCTTGGAAAACAGCCGACGGTCAGCGAGGTTGATCGCAAGTTCGCCCGCGGAAAGGTCGGCAGCCGCGGGGGCCTTGGCGGCGACCGAGGAGCGCTTCAGAATGATGCGATTAGGCATGGGTATGTACCCGGGGATCGGCCGTATCTACGGCCTGAGGTATCGGTGGGGGCGTTAGAACGTTCCGCCGTCGACGTCGGACGAGGGCGCCAGGAAGTCGGTTCCCGCCAGCGCGGCGGAGAAGGAGGCCGAGCCATTGACCTTAACGAGTCCGTTCACCGCTCCGACGTTGTCGGCCTTGGTGCCTTGCGAGGCGGTCGCGTAGGCGCTTGAGGCCGTGAAGGCGGCGCTACCCAGGGTGCCGCCACCGACGATGTTCAGCGTCGCGGAATCCGTTCCCGACAGCGTGAGCGTGTTCGCGATGGTCAGCGTCTTCGCGGTCGTTCCTCCCGCCAGAGCAAAACCGGTGGTGTTGGCGGTCAGCGTCAGGCCGTTGTACGACTTGCCGGTCAAGGCGGCGGCGACGCGGGCATCCGCCAGGGTTCCGCTCGAGATGTTGCTCGCGTTCGTGGCGTCGGTCGTGGCCGAGGCGGCGAGGCCGCTCACCCGGGCCACCGGCACCGTGCCGCTCGAAAGCGTTCCGATGGTCGTGATGTTTCCCGATCCCACCCAAGTCGACAGGGCCGTGTTCTCGACGTTGCCGAGGCCAACCTTGGATTTTGAGAGCGAAGTGATCCACGCGGGGTCGGCGTAACTGCCGGTCGTGTAGACACCGTTCGTGACCGTGCTCGCGTTTCCGGAGATGCTGCTATCGGTGTACGCCACCGTCTTCCGAGCGACCGCCGAATTGGTGACATAAAGATTCGTGCCATCCCATTCCACGCCGTGCGCAACGGCCGTGGTCGCAAGGGTCCCGCTCGTCAGGAAGATCGGAACCTTGGTGGTTGATCCCCCGGGTAGCGTCAGCACCGCGGCGGTGGCGCCGTTCAGGTTGATATTTCCTTTGGCGATCAACCCTCCGTTGAAGACCGCGTTGTACCCGGCAAGCGTCGTCAGTACGGTGAAAGAACCGCTCGCCGGAGTGGAGTCGCCGATATTCGAACCGTCGATCGAGGACCCCTCGCTAAACAACCGGCGCCGATGTCCGCCCGAGTTGATGAAGTTGATCACCCCGCCGTCGTACTCGATGACACCGGAGTCCGACGCGGAGAAAGAGGAGAGCCACCCGACGTTGATCTTCAGTCCCGTACCGGCTCCCGCCGCTGGCATGGTCACCCGGCCCGTGAAGGTCGGGCTGGCCAGGCGGGCGATGGCGCTGTCGATGTACGCCGCGCCAACGGCCGTCGCCTGCCAGGTGCCGGTCGAGATCGTTCCGAGCGTGGTGATGCTTGTCTGACCAGAGTAGCTGGTGGAAATCGAGAACGCCGAGCCGGTAAGCGTCAGACCGGATCCGGCGATATAGGAGCCCGCACCGGAGAATTGGACCCAGGTGAGCGCCGTCGCTCCCCACGTCGCGCCAAGGTCCACGGTGCACGTCCAGCCGGTGTCGCCATTGACCGTGCCCTGCTCGACGAAGACGAATGCCGAACGGAGTTTGTCTATCTCGTCGGCATCACTGACCCGCGTCCACGAGCCAGCGGAGACGGCGTAAATGCCATTTTGGGTGCCGATGGACTGGTTCTTCACCAAGACCCGCTCGTTCGCGGACAACGCGACGCCGTCGATCGTCTGCGTTCCGGACAGGGTGATGTTCGCCGTCGTCGCCGCACGGACGCTCGGCTTCGCGTCCAAGCCTTGGGCCACCGAGTCGACGTAGTTCTTGTTGGCGGCGTCCGTGCCCGCGACCGGGGTCGCGACAAACAGGATGCGATTGCTTCCGGCGCTGAAATCGACCGTCGGGATGGCGAGGTCGCTGATCTTGTTTTCGCGGACCTTCGCCTGAAAGTTCAGGATGTCATTGGCGTCGATTGCCAACATCGACTTCACGTACGACGCCACCAAGGCAGTCGGTGCCCCGGACGCATTGGTGTTGTTTCCGATAAGGGTGAACGCCGGGAGATTCGCCATCTTGGCGAGCGTCACGGCGCCGCTGTTGATGGTTGCGTTGACCCCGCTCGTTGAGCCGCTGACGGAGACGTCCTGCGAGGCGGAGGCCGCAAGCGAATAGGTCTGAGCTTTGACGAATGCGGTCGTCGCCACCTTGGTCGAGTTGTCGCTCGTCGCGAGCGATCCGCTGACCACCGGGACCGCGGTGAAGTCCTTCGCCCCACTGATCGTCTGCGCCGACGCCCGCGTTACGACGGCACCGGAGCCCGCGATCGCCTCAATCGTGGTCGCGCTGCCGCCCGCTCCACCACTGCCCTTGCCGTAGTAGAGCGTGTCGTCGACTTCGTTGTAGGCCAGTTCCGCATTGGCGAGCGAAGCGGGCGCCCCGACGTTACCGCTTGCGCGGCGTTTGATGCGTAGAGTGTTGGGCATGGCTAGTAGTTACCTCCGTCGGTCAGAAGCGCTTTGCGGGAGTTGCGCCACGAGGCGCTCGTACCGTCGAATTGCAGAAGATCCCCGTCGACCGGTTCCACCACCTGGGCGGCGCCGATCTGCTCGGCCACCCGTAGCCGGCTGTCACTTCCGAGCACGACCTGTGAAGCCAGAGCGTCGCCGGTAACCGGGAAGTTGAGGGTCGCGGCACCCCCGAGCCGGATCTTCCGGACACTGTGCGTCACGCCGTCGATCACCGCGTAATCGTCGGTAGCCGGCAGAGCGGCCGTGGCTTGGATTTCACGGATTCGCGCCATGGTCAGTTCACGATGTGCAGCACTCCCCCCACCCCATCGGCGAAGGCGGTTCCGGAATCGTCTTCCAACGCGGAAACCATCGCATGGGAAAGACCAGCGACGTGCGCGGTGTTTGGCGCCACCGCCACCTGGGTCTCGACGCCCAGCACCTCGGCGCAGGCCCGGGAGATGACACCAAGGGCCGCCACGGTTCTAACCGTGAGCGACACGGCGCGGCGCCGACCCGTTGCGATTTGTGCACGGCTTTTCATCGCCTTCAGCCGATATCCTCGTGCACCACCACCCGGATCGAGCCCACGCTCGGGAACGTCCAGATTCCCGACGCACCGAACCGCACCTCGAATTCCCCGAGGTACGATCCGGTCCGTGCCGTGTCGCTCACCGCCCACTCGTAACGCACCTTGCCCCGCGTCGCGGACCCGACGCTTTGGTCACCCACCACCACCGCGGGCTTTTTCAGCACCGTAGGCGAGGCCACCGCGACGCCATCGTCCCGGCAATCCCCGCAGTCGCGCGCCAATGGTGCGTCGCGCATCACGAACGACACGCTCGCGCCGTCCAGATTCACCGGTCCGGCGTCATCCGACAGCACCGCCTCGAGTGCCGGGAGCGTGTCACCGCGCTTGATGATGAATGCTTCCACGGAAGCTTTATATCAGGTCGCGAAAAACCACACAACCGACCCAACGCGGTGCGCGTTCAGCGCCACGGGCTGCCGAAGATGCGGATCACGAACCACCAAAGCGCGGGGCCAATCACGACGCCAAGGAAGAAGCCCAGGCCGAACATGAACAGCGACAGCGGCATCACTGCGAAGCCTGGCGCCCGCGATCCGGGAAGGTGGTGGCGGAGTACTGCTCGGTGCGCTCGCCGGCAGAGCGGGCGATCCCGCGCTGGCGCTCCCAGGCAGGAGCACCTCCGGCAGGCTTGCAGGAAGGTTCGGTGCAGTCGGTCTGCTCACCGCGCTGCTCAACGGTCGAGGCCGGCGGCACGGTGGATTTGGTGTAGGAGATCAGCGGCATGGTGGCCGCAGTATGCCAGCTTCCGTGACGGCTGGCAAAGGGGGTTTTAGCCCGCGGGAACAAAGGATTTGGTTTCCTTAGTCGGCGCTACTTTCAAGAATCACCCGTGATGGTCGTACTTCGCCCAACCGCCAGACTTGCAGCCAAGCTCCGTCTTAAACTGGCCGCAGCCAAAGGTCGCTCTGACACTCGGCTGGGCGATTGGTACGCTAACGACATCGCACTCGGTAGGCGACGGCTCGTGCTTTGCGTGAGCGAGTTGTCCCGGTTGGCGGTGGTCCTTGACGCTGCACCCTACGCATCGATCCCCGAGAGACTGGGACCGGCAGTAGGAGTGCTCCTGCACAGGATCGGGGCCCCCACTGAAGCCATCAACCGCGAGCTCATGGCCATGAGCACCATCGAGGTCGCCAAAACACAGAACCGCTCGATCATTGGATCCATGCTCGAGTACCAGTGGTCTCTCAAGGTCATGCATGAGCACGGGGATTTAGGCCAATCGGGTGACCTTCTGCCAATATCCGTATACCTCAGCAAAGTGGTTTCCATGGTGCTGCCGGAAACATTCCCGAGGGAAGCGGCGCTGAGACTGCTGTCACAAGGTCCGGAGAGCCAGAAATCGAATTAACCTACGGCCGGCAGAGTAGCGAAAAAGCGATTTCAAAACGCGCTTTGTAAGTAGTGAACGGCGAAAACGGCCCCCTCTGGGAAGTGGGGAGACCAGGGGTGGGCGGCGGAGGGGTGGTCACCCATCCGCAGTTTCCCCAATACTCCGCTCTCTAAGGCGTGGAGGCCGAAAAGATACCGGATTTCCCATACCACCCTGCCCCGAGTTTCGCGTCACGATCCTCGGGGTTTTGAGTTGATCGTTTCGCTGCCGGCAACCGGACCGCGGGTGCTATCGAGGACGTGCAGGTGGGAAGGCAGCTACACGAATCTTATGAGTCTAAATCATACCTCAGTTCCCC